>OLWC01000693.1_pt1 | contig 13813 bp, 18 predicted proteins | sample 1673911 | NCBI WGS metagenome assembly OLWC01 (sample SAMEA103958134, study PRJEB25191) | human gut metagenome
CCATTTCATCAGCTTCGGCGCCTCTCCGTCGCCGTCCCTCATAAGGACCGGCGCATGGCTGCATGGCCGGATCTCCCCTGAACTCCATGCCCCATCCCCATATTTACGCTGGATCGCATCGGCAATCCGCTGAATTTCTTCACACTGTTCAGTCGTAAATTGATACCGTCCACACATGACTTGGGACCTCCCGTGCAACAAGTTGTACGCTCTGACACAAAATATAGTATATCGAACATGACTCAATACTATATTTTGTAAAGAAACAATTATACATAATCATGCAACATTATTGCTAACACTATAATATTGAAAGTGGTATAATATAGACCATGAAAGAAACAAAGAAAGGCTGGTTGACAAAAATGATCAAACGTATTTGTGGTTGCGATATGTACATCAATGAAGACGGCAAAGTTGCTTTCTTTGCCGAGAATGGCAAATACCTTTACAAGTGGGACAAAAAAGCTGCACTGCTACAATAACGTGATGCCGTGCACTGTAGCATCTTTCCGGTACTACATGAGCAAAGATGATTCGATTATTGGCTAGGAAAAAAGGAGGAACAGCATGGAAATCCGTAAATTCATTGTTACCGTCCACGAGGACGGTACAATTTCGGTGGTTGAATACATACCGCCCGAAGATCAATCACTGGCGAACTATCAAGCGGGATGCAAAGATACCAGAACCCGCATTGAAAAGATGCTGAGTTGTGAAATCAAACGAGCAAAGCACAATGCCGGGTTGAAAGAATATGGGCCTGTGTGGCAATATGCATGGTTGACCAGAGTGGGCTCATACGAGTACATACTTGAAAGAATACGTCAATCCATACTTTGAATAGTCGAAACGGCCCTACGGGCCGTCTACCGGGACCGCCCGCCCGGTACTGATGAGACAGGGCACGAATGAAAGGAGATTTGTATTATGTCCGAAGCTATTATGAAGTCCGAAAACAATGGTGCCGTTATGGTTTCCGATGTGATGAACACGGGGGTTGGTTACACTGATATGAACCTGGCCGACCGTTCCGCGGCTGTGTCGTTTTACAATGCGACCAGCAACCCCACCGACAAGTTGAAAGAGCACGTGAACGAGGTGCTTTCCCTGATGCATGTATCTGTGGAATGCGTGGAGGTGACCAAGGAGAACGGCACGGAGGAGAAAGCCCTTGCGCCGCGCATTGTGTTAATCACCGAGGATGGCCATTCCTATGCGTGTGTATCCATTGGAGTTTATCAGTCCCTCAAGCGTATGTTTATGCTGCTGGGAACCCCTGACACGTGGACGGAGCCGGTGAAGATCAAGCCGGTTCTCATCAGTACCAAAAAAGGACAGGTGCTTTCCCTGAACCTGGTTTGATTCGACATGGAGCCGCCGCATATGCGGCGGCCTTATTTTATAGGAGGTGACCCACTTGAAACAGAACTGCAACAAGTCCACCTTGAACGAATGCGACGACCCTATGTTGTTTCTTGCCACCGCTATTGTGTATAGCGGTGTCGTCGCAAAGGATGTAGCTTTTTTTCGGTCAGCCTGGGCCAAAACTGTATTTGATGGCCTGGGCATTGATGCAAATCCCCTTGACTGGTATCACATGATCATGGAAAGAAAGGAGCGTGAAAAGCATGGCAACAGGTGCAGCTAAAGCACGGGCAACCCTCAAATACAGTCCGGAGCTATACACCCCCTACGCCCTGGAATCGTGGCCAGACAGTCAGATGCGCAAAGAATATACGCGCTTGCGCGATATTGCCCAGAAACGGTTGAAACGTCTATCCCAGGACCCTATCAGCGGGACCAGTGATGTATATAAAGAATTTGCTGGAGGTTTTCCGACCATAAAGGCGATGCGCGGGGACCGGAAAGCGCTGGAGCAAGCCCTGGCAGATGTGGCGCGGTTCGTCCGCTCCAAAGAATCAACCGTGGGTGGTGCCCGCGAGTCTTTCAAGGCCAAACTTGGCGCGGGCGGCATTGATGCCGATGACGTGCCCGAAGATCAGTACATGGCATTGTCGGAGTGGTGGGAGATCGTCAAGGCGTCCGGCGTGTACTACTATCCGTCTGACCAGCCGGTAATGTATTGGCGGGAAAAAGGTGGTTACAATGTCAGCATTGACGATTTCGCCGAATGGCAGCAAGGTGAGGTAAGTTATGGCAAAGACTGGGACTATAGCGACGGCAGCAGTTCCGCCGACTTGCGCGGAGGTTTTGGCGGAGGCTTGTAACTATAATCCCGTCCCCTGGCTCATGGAACACCTGGACCGCAAACACACCAAAGGCAAAAAGCGCAAAACCAATAAAAAGCGGCTGTATATAAATATGCCATGTGCCTTTGACATTGAAACAAGCCGAGTATGTGTTGATGCGGATGGAAACCCACACACCATAATGTACATATGGCAATGTCAGCTTGGATTGGATATTACCATCATAGGCCGCACATGGGATGAATGGATTAAATTCACAGGCGAAATCAGTGACTATTTGCAGGCCAACAGCGGCCCGCAAGGTGACTGGTATTTGTGTATGTATGTCCATAACCTTGCACATGAATTTCAATATCTGTCCGGCGTTTTGGATTTTGGGCCCGGCGATGTGTTCGCAAGTAAACCCCGCCGGGTTCTGAAATGCGACAACCGAGCAATAGAATACCGATGCAGTATGCGGCATAGCAACTTGTCCTTGGATGCATGGGGTAAACAGCTTGGAGCCCCACATGCAAAGCTGACCGGTACACTTGACTACTCCAAAGTGCGGTACCCCTGGACCCCGCTATCATCCACTGAACTTGCGTACTGTATAAACGATGTTCGGTGTATAGTGGAATGCCTTTTGATCGAGATGCAGCGTGACGGGGACGATCTTTACACTTTACCACTGACCCGCACCGGGTACGTCCGGCGTATGGCCCGTGAAGCAATGTACAAATGGGGCATCAACCGGGTGAAGCGGCTTTTGCCGTCGTGGGACTTATACCAGATGCTGCGGGAAGCATTCCGGGGCGGTGACACCCACGCAAACCGCTACTATGTGGGGCTGCACCTGGAAAACGTAGGGTCTGTGGATATGTCTAGCGCATACCCGGCTACGCAGTGCGAATGTTACTTTCCCATGACCCCATTCCGGCAGGAACCGGCCAGCGTGCAACGTCTCATGCAATGCATGAGGCACGGCAAAGCCTGCCTTATGCGGCTACAGATAAAGGGCCTACGTCAGCGGTACAAGTGGTGGGGATTTCCGTATATCCCTCTTGCAAAGGTCCGGCACTGTGAGGGATATATCAACGACAACGGCCGTTTGTTATCGGCAGATCATTTCGAGATCACAATAACAGATATAGACTACCGAATTATTGCAAAGGAATATGATTGGGATGCCCTCAATGTGTTAGACCTTTATACGTCCGACTATGGCAAACTTCCAAAGCCATTGACCGACTGTGTAAAAGATAGCTACACCGGCAAAACGTCCCTGAAAGGCATACCAGGTCAAGAGCTGTACTATGTAAAATCCAAAGGTGACTTGAATAGCTACTACGGTATGACCGCGCAAGACCCGCTACAACTGGATACTCTTTTCGATGAAGACGACCCGGACAGCCTGTGGAGTGAATGCACCGACGACCCGGAGGGCAGCTATAACGACCATTGCCCACACCTTTTTCTACCTTACCAATGGGGAGTGTGGACAACAGCCCATACCCGCAAACGCCTTAAAATTGCTCAATGGGCAGCCGGTAAAAACGGTGTGTACTGCGACACCGATAGTGTCAAATACCTGGGTACTATCGACTTGTCGGACTTCAATCGGGCCGTGAAGCAGCTTGCCAAAGACAACGGTGCTTGCGCAACTGACCGAAAAGGTACTGTGCACTACATGGGCGTGTATGAGCAGGAGAATACATATGCGGAGTTTATGACGTGGGGTGCCAAAAAGTACGCGACCACCTACACCAAAGGCGGTCCCATCACGACCACCATAGCAGGCGTGAGCAAGCGCAAAGGCGGTTTGGAGCTGGCCCTGTGGGGCGGTTTTGATGCATTCAAGCCCGGCTTTACTTTTTGTTTGGCAGCCGGTAACCAGGTGGTCTATAATGACAGGCCAAAGGTCCCCGACTTTGTGGTGGACGGGCACACAGTCCACATCACCCGAAATTTGTGTATCTGTGATAATACATACACGCTTGGTATCACCGACGAGTACGCGAAGATTTTAGGTTATAAGATCATGGAGGTAGTTTGATGATTAAACTTTACACAGACGACGGATGGCCGAACTTTTCGGAGGATGATGGCATTTTATCCACCGGTGCTCCCATAATTTTTATATGGGGCGGACGCGGAACCGGCAAAACCTATGGAGCGCTAAAACACGTGCACCAGACCGGGCAGGAATTTTTGTACTTGCGCCGCACCCCGCAGCAGGCTGAACTTATTTGTGCGTCGCCCAGTATGTGGCCGTGGTCCCCATTGAACGATGATTTGCAGACGCACTACGCGCCGTTCAAACTGCCCAAAATCGCGGGGCTGTATGAAGTGGGTAATGCCGGTGCCTACACCGACACCGGCAGCCCCATCAAACCGGCCAAAATGGCGGGTGTAGTGGGAAGCGTTGTCACACTGGCCCGCACCAGAGGCTTTTCAAGTCCGCATACTAATATTATCATTCTGGATGAGTATCAAAAAGAGGAATCGGACTACTACCGGCGCGGTGAGGGAGTGGGCCTGGCAAATATTTATGAAACGGTCAACCGTAACAGGGAATTACAGGGCAAAAAGCCCCTGACCCTGCTTTGCATGTCAAATGCCGTCGGCATGGCAAACCCATACTATATGCAATGGGAAATCACCGATGTTGTCGAAAAGATGATCGGCAAAAAAGAGCGCGTCAAGCTGCTGGCCGATAAAGGTATTTTGTTGATCGACTTGGTAGACAGTCCCATAGCAAAGGAAAAAGCCAGCACCGCTTTGTATCGCTCCATGAGCGGCACCGACTTTTACAGATCGGCTATTGAAAACCAGTACAGCGCGGAGGAGAAAAGCCTTGTGGTGTCCCGGCCCTTGCGGGAGTACTACCCGCTGGTGCAGGTGGGCCGGTGCTGCATCTATGAGCACAAGAGCAAACCCCTGTACTATGTATGCCGTCACCGGTCCGGCAATATGCCGATGTATGGCACCGGAGAGTTTGAGCGGAAACGGTTCCGGGCCGCGTATGGGTATATCTGGCCCGCCTACCTGCAACGTCAGATAGAATTTGAGCGCTATTCAGACGAAATTTTCTTCCGCGAATATTGCGGGGCTTGACAATTTTTCACAATCGAATATAATAAAGATAATCCCCGGTGCCCATCGGCAGCCGCCAGAAGCGGCGGGCAAGCGTCAGCCAGCGCAAGAACCGGGGATTTACTTGTATCTATAGGAGGTGCGTAAAAATGGATATGACCAGTTTGATGCAGGCTATTTCCAACGTTGGATTCCCCATTGCCGCGTTCCTGCTCATGTGGTATCAATGCAATACGGTGGTCAAGGAGAACACAGCAGCCATTACGGAAATGCGGCTGGCCCTGGATGACCTGAAAAAGGAGGGCTGACCAATGGGCTGTTTTATCATTTTCGCCCAGTCTGTGAGCAATGAGCGCGCGTTTCTGCTGGCTGACCTGTGCGCACGATTGAAAATCGACTACTATAGCGACTGGGCCGACGACGCCCACACGCGGCAGTGTTGCGCGGTGGGGCCTGTCACCAAAGGCGATAAAGACCAGGTGGTAAAATGCCTGGCCTCTGATAAATACGTTGTGATGGAGGCGATTAAAATTGAAAATCAGTGAAAAAGTGGCCCTTGCCCGGGCCGGGTACAGTAAAGCAGAGATTGAAGCCATGGAAGCACCCGCACAGAATCCGGCCCCTGCTGTGAAGAATCCTGCAATTCCGCAGCAGGTCCCGCCCACGGTGGCCCCGGCCACTGTACAGAATCAGCAGACTACCCCGCCCGCACAGCCGGGCGGGCAGTATGACGGCCTGGAAACTTTGCTTCAGCAGATTTTGCAGGGACAGCAGGCCAGCACCCAGGCAATGCAGGCCATGACCCAGACCATGCAGGCCAACGCGGTGGGTATGGGTGTGCAGCAGCAGCCCGCAGCCACCGCCGACACCATCACGGCCCGCATCATCGACCCGACCTATGGAAAGGATGTGAACTGATATGCCCCTTGGCATGGACTTTGCGGATATTTCCGCAATTTTGACCGAGATCAACAAGCTGGCTACTGGTCAGGAATCCAGCACCCCTATCGTGGACACTTCCACTTTTACCAGTGTCGCGCAGGCAACCTTGCTTACCGGTACCGACAACTACACCAAAGCCATTTCCCAGGTCCTTGGCCGTACCATTTTCGCGGTCCGGCCCTACGACGCCCCTATGCGCAATTTGCAGGTCACCGGGGACGACTGGGCAAACCATCGCCGGAAAATCAATTTCTGCGACTCTGACCCCGTGACTGATAAGGCGTGGGCGCTGACCGATGGTCAGTCTGTCGATATGTACGAGGTGCACAAGCCCAAAGTGCTACAGACTAACTACTATGGGCAGACGAACTACAGCCGGGTTTATACCCAGGCTGACACCCAGATGGAAGCGGCATTCAAGGGCCCCGAAGAACTGGCGCAGTTCTGGTCTTCTTTCGTCCTGCATCTGTCGAATCAGATCGAGATGGACCGGCGCAACCTGGCCGCCAACTTGATGGCGAACCATTTGACCGGCATGACCAACACGAACCCCGACAGCGTCATTTATCTGCTGGACGAGTACAACGTCCAGCAGGGCACCAGCCTTACTGTAAAGGATGTGTACAAGGAAGCAAACTTCCCCGGCTTTGCGGCTTACGCGTATGGGCGCATCAACGATATTTCCCGTTTGCTCAAGGAGCGGTCTATCAAGTGGCACCAGAATTGGACCATCGGCGGCACCAAGTATGACCTGATGCGGCATACCCCGTATGATCGGCAGCATCTGTACCTGTACAGCGGCACCCAGAGCCAGATCGACGCAAAGGTTATACCGCAGGTGTTCCATGACAACCTGCTGAAATACCGTGACGCCGAACTGATTACGTTCTGGCAGAACCTGGACCAGCGCGACCAGATCAGCGCCACCCCGGTAGTCACTACCACCGCAGGCGTTGCACAGAAAAATGCGGCGGTGCAGCTTTCCAACGTTTTCGGCTGCCTGGTGGACTTTGACGCTATTGGCTATACCCCGCGCCTGTCCCGTATTGTCCCCACGCCTATGAACGCCCGTGGCTTGTACACCAATTTCTGGTATCACTACGGCTGGTCCTGGTACGACGACTTTACAGAAAATGCCGTTCTTTTCCTCATGATTTCCGGCGACGTTACCGCACCCGACGAGATGAAGCGCGCAAGTCTGCTGAAATCTTCCACCACCAAAGAAGCTGACCCGGCGAAGGCCTGATCATCGGCGGGCATCTGCCCGCCGATATTTTATAAGGAGGTGCCCCACGTGCAAGCAACATTTTACGTTTTCCCAAAACGCACCAACAGCACCAAACGCCCCACCAGCGGAACCGCGTACAATATCGAAGTAAAGTCCCCCTGCAATATCATCAACCCGGAAATCAAGATTGCAACAAATGCAAACCCGACCGGGTACAATTACTGTTACATCCCCACATGGGGGCGTTACTACTGGGTGAAAAACTGGACGTTCGCCGATGGACTATGGACGGGTTCGCTGGTGGTGGATGCGCTGGCCAGCTATCGGGACCAGATCGGCAGCGCTACCGAGTATGTGCTCAGATCGTCGGCACAGTATAACCCCACGGTATGCGATACCCTGTATCCCACTACAGCGCATATCACGACTAAAACTATTTACGCCAATGACACCCCCTTTACCGATGACTTGGAACACCCATCCAGAGGTTTTTTCGTCGTCGCAGTAAATGCCCCCGGGTATGTGTCTTTTGGTGGTGCCGTGTTTCTGGCTATGAGCGGTACCACGTTTGGAGCGTTGATTGACGCGCTGTTAAGTGACACTGATTATTTGGATATTGACGCCGAGGAAATCAGTAGCAATCTGACAAAGGCACTGTTTAACCCCATACAGTACATCACAAAAGCGTTTTGGCTGCCTGTAGGCAATGCAGCTATCGGGCAGCCTATTACAGAAATTCCCGTTGGCTGGTGGAAACTACCGGGTGTGGGTAATGCATACGTGGTGCAAGCGGGGAATGATAAAGCAAGCTACACATTTTCCATTTCTACACCGCACCATCCGGAAAACGTTTCCCGTGGTGTGTATGTAGACGGAGCCCCGTATTCTGACTACACCCTGTACTGCCCACCGTTTGGAGAGATCAAACTTAACGCGAATCTTTTTGTGCAGCAGTCCACGCTATATTGCAGACTGACCGTTGATTTTTATACCGGGGATGCGGTTCTGGATTTGTCTTTTTCAAGTGATTTTTCCACCATCGTTTACAGCACATCGGGCTCTATCGCGGTATCTGTGCAGCTTGCGCAGATAGCTACAAATGTAGACGAGGTGGCGTCTGTAAGTGGTCTGATTCAGAGCGCTATTGGAGCGGTAGCCGGTGGAATTTCCGCATTTTTCAGCGGTGGCGATGTTCTCAACGGTATTGCATCGGGTGCGCAGCAAACTACCGTCCAAAGTCAATCCAAAGGCGGTGTTTCCAGCGTAGCCAAATATGGAATTAATCCATATATCACCGGGCGGTTTTATGACCTGGTGAACGACAACAACGAGGACCACGGGCGACCCCTGTGCCGACGGGTGCAGTTGTCCAGTATCCCCGGGTATATCATGGTAGACGACCCCGACATATCGTTGCCCGCTACAGCAGCAGAAATTGACAGTGTGAAAAGCTATCTCAAAAACGGATTCTTCTATGAGTGAGGAGGTGCATATAATGGCATATAAGCAGAGTATTACGGATATGCCGACCATAACCGTGACCGCCGGGTATCCGGCGTACACGGATGGAACGGCCCACCGGGGCATTGATACGGTGCACGGTGATCACAAGGCATTCGCCCCGGCGTCTGGTACTGTAGTGGTGGCCCAGGTATGGGACGGTCATACCATCACCGGGGACCAGTCTTGGGGCAACATGATCAAGGTGCAGATGGCCGACGGCAGAACCTGGCGCGCGGCCCATTTCGCAAGCCAGCTCTGGCACGTCGGCGACACCATCACCAAAGGCGACTTCATCGGCACCCAGGGCGAAACCGGTAACGCCACCGGCATTCACACGCATTGGGAATATGCTACCGCAGGCGGTGCACTGCTGGACCCGTCCGCCATTATCGGTGTCCCGAACGCACGGGGCGTCTATGATGTGGAGTGGGACGCAAGTGTAGATCCCGGCCCGGGTCCTGACCCTGACCCGGACCCCGACCCGGACCCCTGGCCGAAGGGTAAAATCCCGGTATGGCTCATGTTCAAAATGGCGAAGAGGGGGCGTTTACTGTGAGTGCTCCACCTTATAGCTATGAGCAGGTCAACGCCTACACATCCCCGGTAACCCCGTCGGTAGTGCATACAAAGGGCAACGCCCTATCGTACTATTTCAGGAAGTATCTTTTCCTGGAAGCGGTGTCTATGGTGAAATGGACGCTGCCCGATACCTGGCCGCAGAACCGACTTGAATACCTGGTTTTCGGTGAAGGTGGTGTCTCGGTGTTCAACACCGACCGGTACGGCCTTGTATATGATCACATGGGACTAACCGGCCTGAATGTTTTTTACAACCCAACGCACACGGTTATTGCAAACCCATTTATCAAGGGCACTAAATATTTGCAGATCGGAAAGCAGTGTGAGATCATCCATCTACAGCCGGACTACCGGGGCATGGTTGATATCGTGGCCTACTATGGGGACATGATGGCCCTTGCGGCCCAGACCATCCAAAGCAACCTTATCAACAGCCGACTTGCCTATGTGTTTGCAGCCGGTAACAAAGCCGGGGCCGAATCTTTTAAAAAGATGTTCGACCAGATCATGCAGGGCAACCCCGCTGTGTTTGTTGATTCAGCCTTGCTCAAAACGTACAAAAGCGGCGTCTCTGGGCAAGCCCCATGGATGTACTTTGCAACGGACCTGAAAGGAAACTTCATCACCAACGAGCTTTTGACGGCCCTAAAGACCATCAAAGCGCTGTTTGATACCGAGGTAGGCATACCCAACACCAACACCAGCAAGAAAGAGCGGATGCTGACAGATGAAGTCAATTCCAACAACGTGGAAACGGCGGCAAAAGCGTCTTTGTGGCTGGACAGCTTACAGCGGGGATGTGAACGGGTGCACAAGCTGTTTGGCCTGGACAAGTCTACTTTGTGGGTAGATTGGCGATTCCCGCCCGATACCGGTACAGAGGAGGTGACCACCGATGCACGCGACACTCAGCTTTGATGGGCTTTTGATCGGGTACCCGTCTTTGTTTGATGGGTTACAGGTGCCGGATGGAGTAAACAAAGAGACGGTCATTGAAAATTTACTGATCAGCACCATGGAACTGGAAGTAATGATCAGCAGCGGGCCGGTCATGGCCCGGGCCCTGGCTGCCTATTCATCCATGATGTTACCTAGCTGGACACGCTACGCAAAGGCCCTGGGCCTGGAATATAATCCTCTGGATACCGACGAGCGTACAAGGATACTGGAACATTCGGGAGAAGATAGCAACACCAGATCCCCGAACCTGACCACCACCGGCCAGAATATCGGCAGCGATTCCACAACCCGGGAAGTAGTGGGGTTCGATTCCGCGCAGCTTCAAATGGCGGAGAAAAACACTACTCAGCTTGGGACCGGTAACACCATCACCAGCACCGGCACCGATACGACCGAGGGCACCAACAGGTACACCGACACCGAAACCTACCAGGGTCGGACCGGTAAATCTGCCCAAAGTCTGGTGGCAGCAGAAATCGCCTTGGCATCTGAAAACATCGTTGCAAAAATTGTGGACGATATAAAGCAGAAATTTTGTCTGCTTGTATATTAAGGAGGTTTCAACATGGGTGTATTTCACGGGTACCCCTATACCAATTTTCACGATTTGAATCTTGATTGGATTTTGCAGAAAATGGGAGAGTTTTCCGACAAGCTGGAGAATTTTATCAGTCTGGCCACCATCAAGTATGCAAATCCGCTTTTGTGGGATATCACCAGCCAGTACGAAGAAAATACCGTCGTTGTGGATAAGAACGGCAATGCGTATTTGTCTGTGCAGCCGGTGCCCTCTGGTGTGTCCCTGGACAGGACAGAATACTGGACCAAAATTGGTAATTTCGATGAGCTGTGGGGCTCCATCAAGGCGGCTATTTCGCCGTTCGATGAGAAACTCAAAACCACCGCAAGTGCTGACCGGGGAATCAATACCCTGGTCTGGCTGGATAATGACCTGTACAGGGTTATCCAGTATATGCAAGTCGGTACCGAGTACGTGCCGGGCACCAACTGCGTGGAAACCAGCGTAAACGAGATTTTCGCGTATATTCTGGGCCTTGATCATGCGAAGTACGAGGATGAAACCGAGACTCTCATTCTCGGATTTTTCGAGGACACGAATAAAATCGTTGTTGCGGGAGACACGCACGAGTATAACCCTGCTACACAAACCATCAAAATCGTAGGACGATAAGGAAGAAACTATCATGCCTGATGTATCTATTTTCAATGTAGCCGGTACAGCCATCAATGTAAAGGACGCTACGGCCCGGAGCCAGGCGGGCAACGCACTTTCCACCGCAAATACCGCAAAGACCACCGCAACGGCAGCCCAGAGCAAAGCAGAGGCTGCACAGACTAAGGCCACCCAGGCGCTCGACCTGGCACAGAGCATCGAGGATTTGACCCGCGTTGAGGTGACCTATGAAAGCGCATCCGAAACCATCAAAATTACTAACGGGACCCACGAAAGTTAAGGGGGTGTGATTATGCCCAATGTTAAAAATATCAAGGTGAGCAATACAAGCTATGCGGTGTATGATGTGGACGCTCATACCAAAATCACCCAGCTTTCCACATCGATGAACCAGAAAATAGAGGACCTGCAAAATGACCTGGACGCCGAAACGTCAGCACGTACCCAGGCGGTGAAGAAACTGGAAAGCACCGTTGCAGCCCTTGAAAAGCAGAGTGCTACCTATGCCAACGTGAAAGAATATGGAGCAAAGGGCGACGGCACCACCGACGACACGGCAGCCATCAAGACTGCCATTGCAAGCGGCCTGGACCTGTTCTTCCCCGACGGCACGTATAAGATCACGCAGGCAGTCAGCCTAGGTTGTCCGCTCATGGCGGACGGTGCTATTCTGCTAGCATCCGGCGTGACTGTGACGATGGAAGCGCCCCTTGCGTCTTGCAAGCTGCATTTCAAGCGTGCATCTGGCGGTAAATACAATATCACTGCGGGGCAGATCCTGGGTGACTGGTTTATTGATACAGACTTGTCCGACGTGTTCCGGGGTGGTGCATTGAACAGCTTTTCGGGCACAATTTTGTTCCCCTCTAAAGGTTCGTGGGACACCCCGTCGGGCAAAGTCACCGCTACTACGCCGTACCATGTGACTAAGAAAATCTACATGGAAAGTCATGTGCGATATGACTTTTGCGGCGGTGTAATATCCTTTGATACTGCGTCTGCATGTATTTCAGCTTCCCAAGGTGCACCTGAACGTTCGTATTTAGTTAACGCAACTCTTTGCGCTACTGTTGAAAGTGTGGGACAGTTTACAGAGGTTGTAGGTTGTGGGCGTATTTTCTTTGACAGTTTCCATTGTATAGGCGGTAGACGTGTAGGATACTACAAAAACACTGTTAACGTACAAGTTTCTAACATTGTGCACGACTGCTTCTATTCCAGTTCCGAAAGCTATTGCTCTTTCGTACTGGATGAAGTATCAGGCGGTGTATCAGGCATTTCCGGCAATGCATCCATCCGTTTCTATAACTGCCTTAGCAGCATGAGCAGTCTCTCCGGCGATAGTTCGCAGTTCATCATTTACAACAGCAATGACATCCGGGACATCTTCATTGATGACTGCGAATGTGCACGCCCACACTATGGTATTCAGATCAACAGTTCCGGCACTAATGTTACGGCCTGGAATATTTTCATTCGAAACTACGTTGCAGACCAATGCATTCGATGCATCTACTGTACCAACCTGGGCCAGGCACAGGTTACTATTGATAGCTGCTACTTCAATGCACACGACAGATGTGTTGAATTTATCAACAGCGCAGGCACGGTCACCAATTGTCAGTTCATCGGTGACCGGGAAAGTTTTGGTATCGCGGTAACCAACAGTCAGGGTGTTATTATCACCGGCAACCTTTTCCAGTCCATCGACCATCCGATTGTATGTAGTGGAGGATCCGCTTGTCAGATCGGATTTAACACTGTCAACCGTCGGTCTATGTGGGTCAATGACTATGCCTTTAAGTTCCTTGGAACTTCAAATGGCAACCGTGTTGTCTGTAATAATATAATCCCTCCTACATCGGACAAATACTACACGGCAGCATTCAGATTTGAAAGCACGTGCTCCGGTAATATCATCGGGTTGAATCGTGTGTCCGGTACCGAGTTGAGCAACGAGGAAGCAGACCTGGTAAAAATCGGCACTACTAAAGTATAACCACATTCTGTACCCACTCCCCTATCCTATGGGGTGTGGGTACTATATTTTGTGTCTATTGGCAAAATGCACAAAGATTTAGGCATTGGGGAAGAAAATTTTGTGCAATCTGCTATTAC
>OLWC01000694.1_pt1 | contig 13797 bp, 10 predicted proteins | sample 1673911 | NCBI WGS metagenome assembly OLWC01 (sample SAMEA103958134, study PRJEB25191) | human gut metagenome
CAGAATTTACACCAATTTCTTTCTTTACACCATCTAAGGGTTTCATTGTCGGGAACAGCAGTACATCTCTTATGCTTGCACTGTCTGTAAGCAGCATTACAAATCTGTCAAGGCCCATACCAAGACCGCCCGTTGGGGGTAAGCCGTATTCAAGCGCTGTTAAGAAGTCCTCATCTATCTGAGCGTTTGCGCCCTGCTTTCTCTTCTCCATAACCTGCTTTGTGAAACGCTCACGCTGGTCGATGGGATCGTTAAGCTCTGAGAATGCGTTGCCGAATTCGCACGCATTGATGAAGTATTCAAAACGCTCTGTGAATGCGGGGTCGGTGGGCTTTCTCTTTGCAAGAGGCGAATTTTCTACAGGATAATCATAAATGATAGTAGGCTGAATCAGCTTTTCCTCTACAAATTCCTCGAACAGCTCGATAAGCACTTCGCCCTTTGTGGCCGTGTCGGCAATCTCCGCGTGCTTTGTCTTAGCCTGAGCCACTGCGTCGGCATCACTTGTCCAGCTGTCATAGTCAAGACCTGTGTATTCCTTTACGGCTTCCTTCATAGTCATACGCTTCCAGGGCTTGCCGATTTCGATTTCATTACCTTGATAAGGAACTGTATCCGTGCCGCAAACCTTGAGTGCTACAGTGCGGTACATTTCTTCTATCAGATCCATCATACCGTAGTAGTCTGTGTATGCCTGATACATTTCGATAGATGTAAATTCGGGGTTGTGAGTTGCATCCATACCCTCGTTTCTGAAGATACGGCCTACTTCATATACCCTGTCAAATCCGCCTACGATAAGACGCTTTAAGTAAAGCTCCGTTTCGATACGCAGATACATATCAATATCAAGAGCGTTGTGGTGTGTTACGAATGGTCTTGCAGCCGCACCGATCTCAAGTGTGTGCAGTACGGGTGTATCAACCTCAAGATAACCCTTGCTGTCAAGGAAGCTGCGTATCTCACGCAGTATCATTGAACGCTTGACGAAGGTATCCTTTATCTCGGGGTTTGCGATAAGGTCAAGGTAACGCTTTCTGTAACGCTCTTCCTTGTCCTTAAGTCCGTGCCACTTTTCAGGCAGGGGAAGAAGCGACTTTGAAAGAAGCTTTATCGACTTTGCGTGTACGCTTATCTCTCCTCGTCTTGTCTTGAATACAAAACCGCTCACACCAACAATATCACCGAGATCCCACTTCTTGAATTCCTTGAAGTTATCCTCGCCTATATCGTCAATGCGGACATAAACCTGCATTCTTCCGCTGTCGTCACGGATATCAATAAAGTTGGCCTTACCCATATCACGCCAGCTTGTGATACGGCCGGCAATCATTACATCCTTTTCTTCAAGTTCCTCAAAGTTATCTCTTATCTGCTGAGCCTTGTGAGTAAAATCAAACTTTGTGATTTCATAAGGATTCTTGCCGTTTGCCTTTAAATCATTCAGCTTTTCTATTCTTATGCGGTGCTGTTCGTCAAGCTGTGCCAGAAGTTCTTCTTCGGTAAGCTCAACCTGCTCTGCGTTGTTGTTTTCCATTATTTTTTGTTTCCTCTCAGTTTACTTGTCTATTTCTACTATCTTGTACTTCTTTACTCCTGCGGGAGCTTCAACCGATACTTCCTCACCGAGTTTTCTGCCAATGCACGCCTTGCCGATAGGTGACTCGTCGGAAATCTTCATAGCCTTCATATCAACTTCCTTTGAACCTACTAAGAAGAACTTGATTTTCTTTCCGCTCTCGTCCTCGATAACTACCGTGTTACCGATGTTAACGTGCTCTGTAGAAAGTTCGTCCTCGTCAACTACCTTTGCGTTTTTGAGAGTAGCTTCAATCTCTGCAATTTCGGCCTCAACGATACCCTGTTCGTTTTTAGCTTCATCGTACTCTGAGTTCTCGGATAAGTCACCGAATGAAAGAGCTACCTTGATTTTTTCAGCTATTTCTTTTCTTGTGACCGATTTTAAGTGTTCTAGTCTTTCTTCGAGATCCTTAAGACCTTGCGATGTTAAAGTTGTCTGTGTTGCCATTGTAAATGACCTCCATAATTATTTTTATATGATGCGGGCGGAGTTTTCCGCCATTAATATCCTTATTCTGTAGCCACTATCTCAAGTGCTTTCTGAAGCTGCACGTCGCTTTTCTTGTCTGCAAACCTTATCTGTTCTGCCTGCTGTGCGGTAATATCAACCGTGTAGTCGGGCTTTATTCCTGTATCTTCAAAATCATCGGATTCAACAGGCACTATATTTGCGGTAGAAATTGAAACCGCACTTCCGTCCTTGAAGCTTTGCGTTGTCTGAAGCTGTGACTTTCCCGCTGTTGACGATCCGACTACAGACGCCTTTGCGAAGTCACGCAGACCTATTGCAAATATCTCTGCAAGGCAAGCGGTGTTTCCGTTTGTAAGCACCGTTACGGGTTTACTTACAAACTGATTCCCGTCTGTTTCTATAAAGCTCGTATCCCTGCCGTTTGCATCGACCTGAATTGCTATCTGTGCCTTCGGAAGCACACGGTTCAGCATTGCCCTCACAGGTTCTGTGATACCGTCGGACACATCTCTCACATCGAATACATATCCGAGAACCGACTGTGCCTCATACTCGTCTATAAGCTGTATGAAACGTTCGTCTGTGGTTTCGTTGAAGGTGTATATCTTGATATAGGCATAACCGTCTATAAGCGTACCCTTTACAGATGTCAGCTTTATGCTCTGCCTTACAAGAGTTACCGTCTTTTCAACACCGTCGGGGGTGCTGTAAGTAACCGAGAGCTTTGTGCCCTCCTCGCCGTCAAGCTGAGCCTGCGCCTGCTCGGCACCTATCTCAAGTATGCTCTTTCCGCCGACCGCCGTTATAGTACAGCCCTTGGTTATTTCTTCGACCTCAGCCGATGAGCCTTCATAAACGTTCGTGACCTCAAGATAATCGCCATTTACAACGGTTTCGATTCCCGTTCCGATAATCACGCCGCTTTGTAGCTGTTGCAGCTTGTAATACTCATCTGCCGTGTAATATTTTGCGTATTTGTCGCTCGTTCCGCTGATATAGCCGTTTGCGATACCCGTTATCAGAGTGTTTTCGTTAGGCTTATATATCGACGAACTGCGGACAAATGTATCTATTTCCTTTATCTTTGCGTTGATGGTTTCCCGTTCCTGTATACCCGCTACCATTGAGTTGTACATATTCAGCGATACCGTCATAGTCAGTACAAATGTAATAGCGCACGCTACGGCTATAAGACTTATCATAACACCAAGCGATACTTTTTTATTCATTCGGGATTCACCCTTTCCTTGTTCGTTTGTCTGTAATTCCTTTATGCCGTTTATGCCATAGTAACATAATTGAACGGATTTTCGGGTTCGCCGTTAAGTCTTATCTCGAAGTGGAGATGAGGACCTGTCGAATATCCCGTACTGCCGACAGCACCGAGCGATTCGCCCTGCGCTACCTCCTGACCGACATATACATACACATCGCTGAGATGTGCGTAGGTTGTGGTATATCCGCCGCCGTGATCGACAACGACATACATTCCGTAGCTGTAGCCGGGTATGTAGCTTGTTTCTGCAACTATTACAGTGCCCGCCTTTGAGGCAAGAACGCTGTCGCCGTAAATACCGCCATCGCCTATATCAACGCCTTTATGCCATCTGCCGAAATCAGCATCCCAGCCAAAGTTACAGGATATGTACGAGCGTCCCGGAACAGGCCAGTACCACTCGCCCTCCTGATATTCCTTGTCGGGATTGGTCTGCTGCTTTATGATCTCTTTTATCTGTTCTTCATACGCTTCAATATCAGCCTCGCTTACGTTTATCAGATACTGCAGATTGCTCTTCTGATCCTCAAGCTCGCTTACTGCCGCCGAATACTTGTTGTAATCTGACTCGTATGTGCTTTTTGCACTTTCGGCATCCGTTACAAGACCGTCAAGCTCCTCCTTTTCACTGAGCAGCTTTGTCATTTGCGTATCAAGCTCGGTCTTCTTGCCCTCAAGATCCTTCTTGTCGGTTTCAAGCAGCTTCTTGTCCGAATCCAGTTTCTTCATATCTGCGGTAAGTTCGTTCATGAACTGAAGATTCTGCTCGCTTATCTTTCCAACGACCTCACTGCTTATCATAAGGTCGTAGAAATCGGCAGAGCCTGCCAGTACCCCGAACATATCGGCAGAGCCGGTCGTGTACATTGTTCGTACTATCTGCGCAAACTTTTCAAGGTTCTGCTTGTTCTCCTTGTCAAGTTCGGCAATGTCGGCCTCGGCTTTTGCTATAGCCTCGTCCTTTTGCGCTATCTCGTCTGTGAGCGTGTCTATGTTGCCCTGCAGAGTGCTTATATCCTGATTTTTGTAATAAACAAGATTGTAGTAGTAGTCAACAAGTTCCTTCTGCTCGTTCAGCAGATTGGCGGCTTTGTCGAGGTTTTCCTGCTTATCGGTTATATCGCCTTCGATACGGTCAATTTCATCACGTCTTTGAGCGTTGTCCTGTTTTATCTGCTCTATTCTGTCCTTTATATCATCGACAGTAAGATCCTCCGCACCTGCCGGAGCATACGTTATGATTATACCCGATGTCAATGCAAATATTGTGACGAATGAGGTCAGAAAGTGCAGAATTTTTTTCAGCTTCATCTTATATCCTTTCGCCGTTATACCTTAAGGTATTTGCCTGTGCTGAGTACCGTACCGATAGCTCCGAGCAGTGCGCCCGCACCGCAGCAAGCCGCCAGTACATACCAGCCGATTTCCGAGAACTGCAGTATGTCGCCCATTCCGAGCGCATTCCACATTCCGAGGTTCTGCGTAAACAGATTGTACAGATTCTCATAAACGAGTTTTGTCACAAACCACGAAAGCAGTCCCGAAAGAAGTCCGATGAACAATCCCTCCACAAAAAACGGTGTCTTTATAAAGGAATTTGTCGCTCCGACTATTCTCATTATCGCTATTTCCTTGCGTCTTGAGAAAACGCTGAGCCTTGTTGTATTCGAGATTATTATAACACTTACCGTACCGAGCGCCACTATAAGCACTATTCCGATAATTGTAAACGTCGTTCTCAGGTCCTTGATAAATCCGGCAAAATCCATGGGCGCATTCACCTTGTAAACGCCGTCTATCGCCTTGAACTGCTGAACGGCAGTGCTTATCTTATCAAGGTCGTTTATAGTTACCATATAGGTCGCCGGAACGGGATTATACGGAAGATTCTCAAACAGCTCCTTCTGCTCGCTGTACTGCTCGATCATCTTCTTGAGTCCTTCTTCGGCGGAAATGAAATCCACCTTCTCTGTCAGCGTGTTGCTTTTAAGCACCTCGCCTATATGCTTTATATCTGCGTCATCATTAAGATAAACGCTTATCTCGTTCTTGTCCGAAACATTGTCGAGTATTATTCCGCAATCAAGCATCACTATAGCCGACATTCCGACCAGAATAAGGCTGACAGTCATAATGCAGAGGCTGGCAAATGACATGAAACGGTTCTTCCATACCGATCTTATGCCCTGCTTTATCAAGTAGCTTAAATTATTCATCCTGCGCCTCACCTTCCACATATTCGTCGAAAATAACTTCGCCGTTTTTCAGGCTGACGATTCTTCCGCCGAAATATTCGACAAGGCTATGCTCGTGAGTAACCATTATTACGGTAGTACCGCACTTGTTTATCTCCTTGAGCAGCTTTACTATATCATAGGATAAAGCGGGGTCGATGTTTGCCGTAGGCTCGTCTGCTATGATAAGCTTAGGATCGCTCGCAAAGGCTCTTGCTATCGCAACTCTCTGCTTTTCACCGCCCGACAGCTTCTCAGGATAGGATTTTGCCCTGTCTGCCAGCTTGACCAGATTCAGAACATAAGGCACCCTGTGTCTTATAGTCTTTTTGGATTTGTTTGTAACACGCAGTACAAAAGCCACATTGTCATAAACATTCAGATCCGGTATCAGACGGAAATCCTGAAATATCATTCCTATGGAACGTCTGAAATACGGGATCTTCTTATTCTTTATCTTCGCAAGATTATATCCGTTTACGAATACCCTGCCCGATGTCGGCGCTATCTCTCTTGTCAGCAGTTTGAGCAATGTCGATTTTCCGGCACCGCTGTCACCGACTATAAATACAAACTCGCCGTCCTCTATTCTGAGATTGACGCCGTTAAGAGCGTCAACTCCGCCTCCGTCCTTGAAATGAACGTCAACGTTCTTTAATTCAACCATTTTACCATTCCTTCCTGATACCTGCCGTGCAATAACGGCACACAGCGATGCAGTCCGGTTATGGCGTAACCGGGGGAATCACAATGCTATCCCCTTCTGCACCCACAATACTTTTCAGACACTTATTTTTCAACAATCAAAAGTATGGTGGAGTAATTCAACTTTTCTCTCCTCATATCCGGCCGATATTGCCGATAATCCGCAGCTTTGCAATGACACTCTTACACCAAATATTCAGACAAGCACAATCAAGTATCTGTCTGAATAGTTCGGTATTATTAAATTTGACATTATTTTCCGACCGTTTGACTGCGTTACGAATACAAATAACGTTTCTAAAGGTCGGAACAGTCTGCGGCACTTTAAACATAGCGCTTTTGCCAACGTTTGTTCCCGACCGTTTCACCGTGTTACACATAAATGTAACGTTTCAAAAGGTCGGAACAGTCAGCGGCACTGCCGCCGCCTTGCTTTGTGCCTTGCACCGCCGTTTACACCCGACCGTTTCACCGTATTACACATAAACGCAACATTTCAAAAGGTCGGAACTGTCAGCGGCGACCCGCCGCATTAGAATTTAACGGGATCTGCGGCAAGGTATTTCTTGACCATAAGAGCGATCTTGAAGATGATAGCGTGATCGAACTCTCTTAAATCAAGACCTGTGAGTTTCTTTATCTTATCCAGTCTGTAAACCAGTGTATTTCTGTGTACAAAGAGCTTTCTTGACGTTTCGGAAACGTTGAGGTTATTCTCGAAGAATCTCTGTATCGTGAATAACGTTTCGTGGTCAAGCGACTCTATTGAACCCTTCTTGAAAACTTCCTTCAGGAATGTTTCACACAGGGTCGTGGGCAGGTGATAAATAAGACGGGCGATACCGAGGTTATCGTAGCTTACGATAGTCTTGTCCGTATCGAACACCTTACCTACCTCAATAGCTATCTGTGCTTCCTTGAAGGAACGGGCAAGATCCTTTATGCCTGTAACGGGAGTACCGATACCTACATTTACCTTTGTGAAGAACTCGCCCGAAAGCGTATCCGAGATGGAACGTGCGAGCTTTTCGAGGTCCTTGTTGTCTATGCCTGCCTTTATTTCCTTAACAAGAACGATTTCGGTTTCTGTGATATTGAACACGAAGTCCTTGTTCTTATCGGGGAACAGGTTCTGTATTACGTCATAAGCCGAAACCTCGTTTGCGGAAACGATGCTTATAAGGAATACAACACGGCTTATATCCGCATTGAAGTGAAGTTCTCTTGCCTTGAGCGTTATATCGCCGGGAAGAACGTTATCAAGGATAATATTCTTCACGAAGTTGTTTCTGTCATATTTCTCGTCATAGTACTGCTTGATGCTTGACAGTGAGATAGCGAGGATAGACGCATACTTTGCAGCCTGATCGTCCGTACCTTCGATGAATACCGCATAATCGGGCTTTACATGAACGCCGAAGGGCTTGTATGTATAGCCGTCACGGATGAACACATCATGTGAGTCACCAAGCTCAATTGTAAAGAAGTCGCTGTTTGTTCCTATCCTGGAAAGCTCACTGCAAGCGACTATCGTACTGTTTTCATCGATAACACCGATAACACGACCGATAGTATCTCTCATCTGATGAACTACGCCCTGAAATAATCTGTTTGACATTTTCTTACCTCTTTTATCTTAAAAATGGTTTGCTCCTGTGTCCGCCGAAGGCTATAACCCTATAACTGCCTTGTATGCGGAAATTACTCTTATAATTGTATCTTTGAATCGACCTGTGAAAAGTCCCGGAAAAAGGCATAAAACGGCCGAAAATAATACACCAAATATATTTTACTAGAAAAACCGAAAAAAATCAAGGGTTTTTTAGACAAAATGTAAAAATTACATCAAAAATTTTTGCGTTATTGCAAAACCGACTAAATAGTGGTATACTAAAATTTATGTATAGGCATCAGGGACTTATGACCTGTACCTTAATAAACATATAAATTACATTCGGAAGGACTGATTCTTATGATCCTGAAAATTAAAAACGCAAAGAACGGTGTGTATGCACGAATGTGCAATATGTGCCGAATGTGCGGTACTGCACGAATGTAAAAAACACGGACAGAATATCACTTAAAAACAAGGAGAAAATAGAATGAACAAGACATATTATTTAACCACACCGATATATTACCCCTCCGGTAATCCCCACATAGGTCACTGTTACACAACGGTTGCGTGTGACACGATAGCACGCTTCAAGAGAATGCAGGGCTATGACGTAATGTTCCTTACAGGCACGGACGAGCACGGTCAGAAGATAGAGCTTAAAGCCGCCGAAAAGGGCGTTACCCCCAAGGAATACGTTGACGAGATAGTAGCCAACTTCAAGCGTCTTTGGGAAACAATGCACATAAGCTATGACCGTTTCATCAGAACAACGGACGACTATCATATAGAAACCGTACAGAAGATATTCAGGAAGCTGTACGAAAAGGGCTACATCTATAAAGGCACCTACAAGGGCAAATACTGCACACCGTGCGAGAGCTTCTGGACAGAGAGCCAGCTTGTAGACGGAAAGTGTCCCGACTGCGGACGTGAGGTAAAAGAAGCAAACGAGGAGGCATACTTCCTCCGCCTTTCCGATTTTGCCGACAAGATTGAAAAGTTCCTTACCGAAACCGACTATTTACAGCCTAAGAGCCGTGTAAACGAAATGGTAAACAACTTCATAAAGCCCGGCCTTGAGGATCTGTGCGTATCAAGAACCAGCTTTACATGGGGCATACCCGTTGATTTTGACAGCAAGCACGTTGTTTATGTATGGGTAGACGCACTTTCAAACTATATCAGTGCGCTCGGCTACGGCAACGAAAAGTACAACGATTTTGAAAAATACTGGCCCGCAGATATGCATATGACTGCTAAGGAAATTGTACGTTTCCACTCTATCGTATGGCCTATAATCCTTATGATGCTCGATCTGCCACTGCCCAAGCACCTTTACGGTCACGGCTGGATAAACTTCAACGGCGACAAGATGAGCAAGTCAAAAGGCAACGTTGTAGACCCGTTTGTACTTTGCGAGCGTTACGGCGTTGACGCTGTACGTTATCAGATACTGCGTGATATGCCCTACGGCAGTGACTGCAACTTCACAAACGAGCTTATGCTCACAAGAATAAACGCAGACCTTGCAAACGATCTCGGAAACCTTGTTTCAAGAACAGTAGCAATGGCTGACAAGTATTTCGGCGGAACACTGCCTACAGACAGAGTTTCCGACGAGCTTGACAATCAGCTTATCGGTATGGCTCAGTCGCTGTGCGATACGGTTACTCCCCTTATCGAGCAGGCTCAGCACTCAAAGGCGCTTGAGGAAATATTCAAGGTAATCTCCCGTGCCAACAAGTATATCGACGAAACAGCACCGTGGGTACTTGCAAAGGACGAAAGCAACAACGCCCGTCTTGCGACCGTACTTTATAACCTGCTTGAAACTATTCGTATCTGCTCGGCACTGCTCAGCCCCTTTATGCCCGCAACAATGCCTGAGGTATGGGAGCAGATAGGCGCAGGTGCAGAAGATACCGCTTTCGACAAGCTCGGCACATTCGGCGTTCTGCGTGCAGACGTTACGGTAAAGAAGGGCAGAGTTCTCTTCCCCAGAATCGACATAAAGAGCGAGATTACAGAACTTGAACGCCTTATGAAGCCCAAGACCGTAATCAAGGAGGACGAGGATCTTGACAAAGCAGGAATAATCTCTATAGATGACTTTGCAAAGGTCAAGCTCAGAACAGGCGAAATTACAGCCTGCGAAAAGATAAAGAAGTCAAAGAAGCTGCTTAAAATTCAGGTGGACGATGCAAGAGGCGGCAGACAGATAGTATCGGGCATTGCCGAATACTACACTCCCGAGGAGCTTATCGGAAAGAAAATTATATTCGTTGCAAATCTTGCCCCCGCAAAGCTCTGCGGCGAAGAAAGCAACGGTATGCTCCTTGCCTGTGACGCAGGAGAAAAAGTACAGGTCGTATTCCTTGATAAAGATACACCCAACGGCAGTACGGTAAGATAAACATTCGCAGAAGACAACGAGCGACATAAAGGAACAAAAAGATGAAAATTAAAGACTTATACACACCCGGCAGGACGGTGTTCTCGCTGGAGGTTTTCCCTCCCAACAAGAATTTTCCCATCGAAACGGTGTATGATGCCATCGAGGGACTTGCGGCAATAAATCCCGCATATATCAGCGTGACATACGGCGCAGGCGGAAACCGTGCAAACCGCTCCACCTGCGAGATAGCGTCGCATATAAAGAAAAAATACGGTATCGAAGCAATGGCGCACCTTACCTGCATAAACAGCACCCGTGACGATGTTGATTTTATGCTTGACGATTTCGCCGCAAACGGAATAGAGAACATTCTCGCCTTAAGAGGTGACAACAAGCCCGATGAAGAACCGAAGAACGATTTCCCCCACGCAAGCGACCTTACGGCATATATAGCGTCAAAGGGAAATTTCGATATTGCAGGTGCGTGCTACCCCGAAACCCACGTTGACGCAGAAAGTGCCGAGGAAGATATAAAGAACCTGAAGATAAAGGTTGACGCAGGTGCATCTCACCTTGTTTCACAGCTTTTCTTCGACAATTCCTGCTATTACGATTTTGAAAAGCGTGCAAGAGCCGCAGGCATAGACGTGCCTATCGCCGCAGGAATTATGCCCGTTACAAACAAAAAGCAGATTGAGCGTATGGTAACGCTCTGCGGCGCAAGTCTGCCCTCAAAATTCGTAAAGATGATGCAGAAGTATGAGAACGACCCCGAGGCGCTTAGGAGTGCAGGAATAGCCTATGCCATCGACCAGATAGTTGACCTTATTTCAAACGATGTGCAGGGCATACACCTTTACGCTATGAATAACCCCGCTGTCGCATCACGCATCTACAACGGGATTAAGGATCTGTTATGATACTTCAGCCGATAGACAGGAACGAGGCTCTGCGTTATCTCGGCTGTAAGGACGGCACGGATAACGAGCAGATGCTCGCAATGCTCGATTCCTGCGAGAAACAGCTGCTGAAAGCCGCAAGCCCGAAATATCTCTATGCCGTATACCCGATAAGCTTTACGGACGATGGTGTCAGAATTTCGGACAGCAATATAATACTTAAAGGCAATTCAGCCGCCGCTCATTTAAAGAACTGCGACAGGATAGTGCTTATGTGCGCCACGCTCGGACAAGGAGTAGACGTGCTTTTAAGGCATCTGCAGGTATCTGATATGGCAAGCGCAGTTATAGTTGACAGCCTTGCAGGTGCGGCAATAGAGCAGGTCTGCAATAGGGCTGAAACAGAGATATTCGAAAAAGTACACTCGAACAGCCGTACATGGAGATATTCTCCCGGCTACGGTGATCTGCCCCTCGATATACAGTTTGATTTACTGACGCTTCTGCAGGCTCAGAAAAGAATAGGTCTTACCGTAATGAACAGCAATATGATGGTGCCTACAAAATCGGTAACGGCATTTATAGGGCTGTCGGAGGGCGAAGTTGACAGAAGTACAAGAGGCTGTGAAAGCTGTAATATGAAGGACAGATGCAAATTCAGAAAAAGCGGAGGTCACTGTGGAAATTAAAACATTACTTGAACAAAGAGGACTGCTGATTTTCGACGGTGCTATGGGTACTCAGCTGCAGGCTAAGGGACTTAAGACGGGCGAAACCCCCGAGCTTTTAAACCTTACCGCAAAGGATCTGCTCAAGGAAATACACCGCAGCTATATAGACGCAGGAGCGGATATAATTTCCGCAAATACATTCGGTGCAAATTCCTACAAGCTAAGCCACAGCGGTAAAAGCGTAGATGAAGTTATCACCGCAGGAATAATAAACTGTAAAGAAGCGATAAAGGAAAGCGGAAAGGACGTTTTCTGCGCTCTTGACATAGGTCCTATAGGACAGCTCCTTGAGCCTACGGGAAGCCTTAAATTCGAAGAGGCTTACGACATATTCAGGGAGGAGATAGTTGCAGGCTATAAGGCAGGTGCGGACGTTGTTCTGTTTGAAACGATGACCGACTTATACGAACTTAAAGCCGCTATACTTGCCGCAAAGGAAAACTGCGACCTTCCGATAATATGCAGTATGACCTTTGAGGAAAACGGACGTACATTTACAGGCTGTCCCGCAGAAGCGGAAATACTGCTGTGCGAGGGACTTGGTGTAAGTGCAGTCGGCGTGAACTGTTCTCTGGGTCCGAAGGAGCTTATGCCTATAATCAAAACGCTTTGCGAAAAGTCGAAGATACCCGTTATCGTAATGCCGAACGCAGGTCTTCCCGACCCTGCCACAGGCGAATATTCTATAGATGCCGAAGAATTCAGCGACTATGCCGTTGAGATAGCTGATCTCGGTGCAGGAATAATCGGCGGCTGCTGCGGTACAACACCCGAATTTATCCGCCGTACAGCCGAGAAGGTAAAGGGCAGAAAGTACGAGCCTAAGAAGATAGAGCGTGTCTGCACGATATGTAGCGGTACAAATGTTGTAGAGGTAAGCCAGCCGAGGATAATCGGCGAGCGTATCAACCCTACCGGTAAAAAGCTGTTCAAGCAGGCGCTTATAAACGATGATATAGACTATATCTTAGGTCAGGCTATAGAGCAGGTCGGCGCAGGAGCGGATATACTTGACGTAAACGTAGGACTTCCCGACATTGACGAAAAGGCGATGATGATAAAGGCTGTCAAGAGCATTCAGGGCGTTACTAACGTACCTCTCCAGATAGACAGCACCATTCCGGAGGTACTCGAAGCGGCACTGCGTGTATACAACGGCAAGCCTATGGTAAACTCGGTAAACGGCGAGGAGGAGAGCCTTAAAAACGTCCTTCCGCTCGTAAAGAAATACGGTGCGGCAGTAGTAGGTCTGACGCTTGACAAGGACGGCATACCGCCTAAAGCCGAACAGCGTGTAGCCATTGCCGAAAAGATAATAAAGCGTTGCGAGGAAATCGGTATTCCGAAAGAGGATATAGCGATAGACTGCCTTACGCTTACAGCGTCCGCAGAACAGCTTGCAGTAAACGAAACGCTCAAGGCTGTGCGTGCGGTAAAGGAAAGGTTCGGAGTAAGAACGGTACTCGGCGTATCGAATATATCATTCGGTCTGCCAAACCGTGAGCTTTTAAACCATATTTTTCTTACGATGGCACTTGAAAACGGGCTTGATCTGCCGATTATAAACCCCAACGTAGCGTCTATGACAGGCGCTGTAAGAGCATTCAAGCTGTTAAAGGCGATAGATGTGAACTCGGTAGAATACATCGCCGCTTACGGCAGTGACACCCCAACGGCAGTCGCAAAGCCGAAATCCTCCGAGGTAACGCTTGAATATGCCATCGACAACGGACTTAAAGCGGATGCGGCAAAGATAACCGAACAGTTGCTTATCGACACCGACCCGATGGTAATAATAAACGAGCGGCTTATCCCTGCCCTTGACAAGACAGGTACTCTGTTTGAACAGGGAAAGATATTCCTCCCTCAGCTGATTTTATCGGCGG
>OLWC01000696.1_pt1 | contig 13782 bp, 10 predicted proteins | sample 1673911 | NCBI WGS metagenome assembly OLWC01 (sample SAMEA103958134, study PRJEB25191) | human gut metagenome
CGATCGGAGCATCGTAGTAACCTTGATCTATAATGGGAATTTCGCGTGTGTCGTATGCATGCGAATAAGCGACAAACATGACATTTGCAGCCGTCAGAACATGGTTGCCGAGTGTGATCGTTCCGGTTTGTCGGCCGGCCTGGAATATATTGTTGTGATTGATGGAGCAGTGATCGCCGATCTTAATCATCGTCGGTTGGCGCAACATGACCGTCGGATGGATTTTACAGTTTTTGCCGATAGTTGCCTGTTGGCGCCCGACAATGCAATTTACAGAGTAATATGCCAGCAGTCGGATCAGATCAATGAAGAAACGTAATGTTATTACCGACCATAGTACTGCTTTCAACCAGTGCCATTTACCGGGTTTGATATAATTCTCCACCCGTTTGAATTGCGGTTTCATCATAGCGATTATATTTATTTACATAGTTCTCGGCGATGGAAGAAGTTTATAAGCCGATATCTGATTTTTTTTACAAAGAAGCAGGGCAATGATATGCCGTAACAGATCAAAAAGGCGATCGGAGCAGAAAATCCCAAATAATTTTTATAGATCATCAGGTGATATTTGAACAGACTTGATTTCCGGGCGGAGAGGGAATTTTCATTCCCGGTACGCCAGGAACTCATCCTTTCGGGAGTACAATAGGCATGTCGGGTAAGTCGCAGAATATCGATCCAAAGAAGCCAATCTTGACGTTTCCGGACGTCTTTCATGTAGATTTTGCCGATTCGCCGGGTATCGTATATCGCGGATGAAGTTCCGATAAAATTTACAATAATCGTGCTGAAATAGGAAACACGCCGTACCCGGTTGTTGATCGCTATGACGTTTCCCTCGGTATCTATGACGTCGGATTTACAATATACGAACTCATATCCGTTTTTTTGCATGAATTCGACCTGTTTTTCCAATTTCTGCGGTTTCCACAGATCGTCGCTGTCACAGAAGGCGATGTAACGTCCCCGGGCTTCTTCGATGGATTTGTTGCGGGCGATACCAGCTCCCGAATTACTTGCGAGCCGGAATAATTTTATTCTGGAGTCTTTTGTCGCGTAGGATTCTATGATTTTGACGCTGTCGTCCGTCGAACAGTCGTCGGTGATCAGCAGCTCCCAGTTGGTATAGGTTTGGGCCAGGATCGATTCGATCATCTCGGCAATATATGCGGCCGAGTTATAGGAAGGGGTGATAATGGATACCAGTTCTGACATGTAGATTCGGTCGGTTTACTCGATTGTCGTGATAAAATCTTTCAATTTCTCTTTATGGGTGTGGAGTTGTACGCCCCAGTTGATCGTAAAGTCGATGTCGTCGTGGAAATATTTATCCAATTCTCGTCGAACCAACTGTTGCAATTCGGAAATATTTTCAGGATTCTGTTCGATGTTAATCGTGATTTTGCCTTTTTCGTCCTGACGGGCCTGGTAGTTCAGTGTAATACCGTCCTGGATGGCGATGTTCTTGAAAACGTAATAAAAGGTTAGACTCGGGTATTTAGAGGTTTTTCCGAGGATGTTTTTTCCGATACGGCCGCATACGTCCAGAACCACCGGATGATTTCTGCCGCAGGGGCACTTGTAATCGGGCGATGCCAGAACCACGGCGTCACCCAGTTTATACCGAATGATCGGAAAGGAGCGGGACAATAGATTCGTAACTACGATTTCGCCGTCGATTACTTCCACATAAACGTTTTCCATGCAGATATGCATGTTTTTACCTTCCGGACATTCGAATGCGATGATTCCGGCTTCGGCCGCGCCGTATTCGCTGGTTATTTTCAAGCCGAACGCTTTTTGCGTTTCTTCGTGGTAGTTGGGGTATATCTTTTCCGAAGTGCCCTTGATGAGCTTCAGATGATATTTCGTTTTGTCGTGAGGATGTGTGTTAATATATCGTGCAGTTTCATAAATCATGGAGGCGTAGCCGCTCAGAAATGCGGATTTCCGCAATTTACGGCAAAATCGCTCCATATCATCGGGAGCGTATGAAAACATCCGGAATCGATTGCAGAGTCTGTCCAGAATTTTGGTTTTCAATGTTTTTTTACGGTCTATATTGTATCCCCACAAATATCCGTTTCTGTCCCAGGGCATGATGCCGTACCAGCTTTGTCCTCTCATTACGGCGGCCCGATGTCCTGAATCCCACTCTTCATCTCGATAGAAGAGCAAGGGCTTTCCGGAAGAACCCGAAGTTTCGGAAAATTGGAGCTTATCGAATTTGTAAGTCGATTGTATGTCGCCGTTGTTGCGAATCAATACGGATTTGTCGATGACGGGCAGTACTTTCATGTCGTCCGGGCTCGTCATTTGCGAGGGATGGAACCCGACCTCGTCGAATTCCTTTTTGTAAAACGGAGAGTGATCGTATGCGAACTGTAAAAGTGTTTTCAAACGCTCGAATTGGTACGCTTGCAATTTTTCAATACTCCATTTGTCGCTTTTTTTCAGCGATTCGAATTGTCTTAAAAGAGAGGGGTTTCTCCATTTGACACCGAGTTTATAGATGATTTTTTGCAGCATATAAAAACCTATAATTTTAGGGTGATTTTGGGTCGATTTCGTTTTACATATTCGATAACCTCCCCGGTTCTTTCTCCGAACAAGGGGCCGGAGCATAGTTGTTCGTATATGATACCCGGATAGGATATGTTTATTTCGATCAGTATGGGTTCTCCCGTTTCGTCGATCGCTATGTCCCAGCCGATCAGATGGACATTCGGAAGTCGTGTGTGGCTCTGGCGGATGACCTCTATCGCTTTTTCGTAGGAAGGTATCGGTTGTCCGGCGAATGGAATATCGCTGACTGTGCGGCAATAGGTATTCATCTTGATGTCGAAACAAATGTCTTTCAATATGCCCTCTTTCGTGATGCCGCACACGAAGCCTCCCGCACCGGTGTTATCGACCACGCTCCCCGGGCTGCCGAAGCGGAAGATGGAGGAGATGATCGAAACCTTCCCGTTCAGGTATAACGAAGTTATTCGCATCGTATTCAGGGAGGTGGGATTGAAGGCTTTCAGGGCGGGATGCTGCTCCACGACACCCTGAACGATGTAATTTTTGCCGGAGTTTTTCAATAATGTTTCTATGCCTTTACGATTGTTGCCCCTGAACTTCGAAACATTGTGCCCCGAATCCGAGTTGAGGCTCGGCTTGATAATCATTTCCCGTTCGAATCGGCACATTTTTTCGACGGCGGCTTCGAACGATATCGGAACATAATCGGCGTCGTATAACTGACCGTCGATATTGTTCACGACGGTTATTGGTTGGGGGACGTTTTTCAACAGAAAGCCGTACATCCCTTTGTGTTCGTAAGCATAAGTACTCCAGATGGGGTTGAGAGCTCCCTTGAGAACCGGACTGTAAAGCGATTCGGGAAGATAATAAGCATCGAACCCGACCAACGTCTTACAGGTTTCGAAGAAGTCGTATCGGATGGGGAACCCGAGACTTTTCCATACCTCGCGGACTTTTGCCTTTTCATCGGTCGTCAAGGGCTGTCGGGGACGCTTCCCGATGTATCTGTCGGCCTTGGCTGCCGCTTGTCGGGCCATTCGTACGTACAGGGTATATATGCAATTTTCGAATATTTTTCTTATTCCCATTCCGCTATCCTTTCATTCTTAAGAATTTCTTGATTTTTTTCTTGGTGGGGTTCGGCAATTCTCTGCCCAGCATATAGGCCGGTAATAATAGGTAGTATTTTACACTCAACAAATAAGCCATCTTCGGTATTCGAAACCCTTTTTGCTTTGCGAAATTCAGGATATCCGCGAAAAAGGGATCTGCCGCCCGGTATCCGAGATATTTCGCAAAGATGGCGGCTTTGTGCGTTTTGTAGTAGGATTGATCGAAGATCGTTTCGTATTCGGGGAGCTTCCCGAGTATGTCGATCGCTGCCAATGTCCTTAGGCATTTGTAGCAACGTCCGCAGTTGTGAACGGGACCGTCGTCGATGGTCTTGATACAGACGTGCAGGTATTTTTTTGTGAGAGTGTCGTCGATGATGTATTCCGTGCGTTCGGTTCGCTCTTGTGTTGCGAGGGTGGAGAATATTTTCGTATTTCGGGTGGAACACATGTCGAACAGGATGAAATCGAAATGTTCCAGACTTTGTGTCGTATATTTGAGCTTGTCGAGCAGATACCCGCTCGAGTGGTAATATACGGCGTAGAGTTTTTCCAGGAATAGAATCGCGGCGGCATGAACGAGCGTGCAGGTGTCGTAAAGTCCGGTTCCGTACCTGTTCAGCAGGGAGGTGACGTTGGATTGTACGTACAGTAGTTCCAGTCCCGTTTCTCGGGCGAAAGCCGCTGCACGGGAGTATTCGTACCGGAAAAGTTTGTTCGCTTCGTTTGCATCTTCGAATCCGAACTCACAGGTATTGAAAATGGCCAGATGCGTTATTTTGTGGCCGTATCGGTTATCGTCGATATAGTGTTGTTTGATTGTCGCCAGGGAATCGACCCCCATGCTGCATCCCGCTCCGACTGCTTTTCCTCCGAATTCGAAAGTTTCTATCCGCTCTGCATGGACTTTGATCGGGTGCACTCCGTAGGTTTTTGCCAGAATGTAGATCAGGCCGTTTTCCAACGTGTATTTGAGATCGGAAGAGAGTGTACCCTCGACACGGATGTCCGATTGGGAGAATAGAGCGGGCATGAGTGCGGAAAGGACGAATAGATCGGCTTTTTCCGTTACTGCATACGGGCCGTATGCTGCGGACGTCTTGTAAAAAATCGTTTCGCGGAAATGTTTTTTGTCGTCCTCGATACATGACGATACGAGAACTTCGTTTTCTCGCACCTCCAATTTGGGTTGGCTAATGATTATCATGTCGGTCTTGTGATTTCAACTCACCTCTTGTTATGAACGTGTTGTTCTGACTATGTGTCTTTTTTATGATTCGGGGTTTGTTCATTACGACGACGCTGTTGTCCTCTATGTCTTCGACGACGATGCAGTTGGCGCCGATTCGTACGTTGTTTCCGATACGAATATTGCCGATGATTTTCGCTCCGCTGCCGATATAGACATTGTCTCCGATAACGGGGCTTCCTTGTTTGCGGCTGTCGGCCAAAGTGTTGGATCCGATGGTCACTTGTTGGAATATGACTGCATTTTTCCCGATTTCAGCTCCGTCTGAAACGAAGATACCGTACATGCCATGCGGGAATACCGGGACATCTTCGATCTTGCTTTCGATACCGATCCAGCTTCCGTAACCGGACAGGCAGGAGTAGTAAATGAAAGATTTCAACCGGTTCTTTTTTCGGAGATAAGACCGTTTTAAGCGAAACAATTCCCCCCCCCACAGAATGAAGAGCAGTAGGAATGAAACTCCGCGCAACCAGATTTTCAAATTTTCTTTGAGCATGTCGTAATCAGTCGAGTAATCCGACTTCCTGGAGGAAATGTCGGGAAAGAATTTTTTTGTTGTCGTATTTTTTCGCTTCATTCAGGCAGTTGCGTTTCATCGCTGATAAATCGTAGCGTCCCAAGATGCAATTTTTCATTGCAACATACAGCGCTTCCTCGTCTTTCGGCGGAATGATGACGCCTGTTTTTTCGGTAATGACCTCGGTATTCATATTCCAATCGGAGGCGATCAGAGGGACACCGGCGATATAGGCATCGATGACGATGCCGGGAAATCCCTCTCCATACCAATAGGTCGGGAACAACATCATATCGTATCGGCATAATGTCCGATAGCCGGCCTCTTCTTTCAGATTGAGGACTCCGGAATAGCTGACGTTTTCGAGAGTTTCGATCCGCTTGCGGAATTCCTGTTCGTAGTCCGACGTTGCGGGTTTCCCGTAGAAGTCTATCCGGAATTTATTGCCGAATCCTTCCCGATCGAGGCGTTCTGCGCACCGGAGGATCAGGTCGATTCCCTTGTCGGGATGAAGTCGGGACAAAAAAACGAACTGCAGAACGGATGCTGCGGGGGCGCAAGTTGCCGGTGTTATTGCGTAATAGGGTTTAGCGTTCGGGACATAGACGGCATTTGGAATGCGATATTGGTTTTTCAGGGTTTCCGCCATTTTTCTTCCTTGGACGAATATGCCCCTTAAATTCCGAATCGAAGGAAGGTAATTTTGTTTTTTTTCGAGCACCTCGAGCAGATTCCCTCCGACGACGCTGCAGTAGGTACGTTTACTCTGCCCGATATAATATAAAAGACGGCATAATGAGAGCCCTCTGTTGATGGAAAGGAATATTTTCGCATGGGGAAATGACAACACGTAAAGCGGTATTTGCAAAAATACCCAGGGGCGGTGTTTCCAGTTGTGGGTATCTATCACATGGATTATATCGAAGAACTCTTCGAATCGATCGAGATACAGTTGGTTTTTCATCGTTTCCCCATTAGTCGGAGTATGGCCTTTATCGACGCCTCCGATGAAGAGCAGGCTGTTTTTATGGGACATGATGACTAATATTCGTTGTTGTGGTAAAATTCATTTCGGACCATCATTTCTCTCATGACGGATATTTCTGGGTTAAAAACGGAATAGTACGGGTAGTATCGATTATAAAAGTGTGTGTTCGGATAGATATAAGATGAATCTTTGAATTGAAATCTTCCCACCTGATTCATCAGAATCAGCAGGAGGATAGGCAGGATATACAGATTGGGAAAGGCTACTCTGTACCGGGGAGATTCCGTATGCTGGATCAGATACAGCACGTTGGCGCATAGAACGACCTCTAACAGTCGAAGGTAATTGAAAAGGCGGTACAACTGAGGTAATATTGTCGTTAAAATGGAAACGGACAGGATGAAAAAGAACAGCGGGGCCAATTTGTCTTTGTTCAATCCTCGTTTTATGCCGATATAGTAAATGATCGCAGGGAAAAGAATGCGGAACAGTAGCGGAGCGATATAGCCGTTGATATTAGACTCTCTCTCGAGAAAAGTGCGTCCTTGTTCCTCGATGTTCAACAGGATCGTGTAGTTGTTGAAGATGGATGTGTTTTGGAAAAGGTACATGGCGACGACTCCCGCACCGCAGATGGCAAATATGGATAAAGGGCGTATTTTCCAGTTGGAAAGGAACGGTACGATAATCAGGAAAATAGCGCCGGCGTGAAACAGGAAGGCGATGGCGATGTAAAGGTAGTAAATCAGCCATCGTTTCCGCAGGCAGGCATCTATGGAGAGCAGGAAGAAGGCGATTGCGAAAGATTCCCGGATTACCTCCATATTGAAAATGAAATAAGGGTATATGTAGTACAGGAAAATGGCGACGAACAGGTATTTCGAGTATTTTTTGAAGAATGAAAAGAATACGGCATTGATGAACAACACATGGACGATCTGGAACAACAGGAATTTCGGCGAGATCGAGTGCAGGAAGTTGTTCAGTAAAAGCCAAAGGGGTTGGAGGCGGCTGCCGATATCGAATGAGTCGATCGTTCCGTACATGTTTTCATAGGAAGCCATATAACGGATAGTGTCGCCTCCGACCCGATAGCGGAAGGCCATGAGGGCGACTAAAATCAGGAATGCGAGGCGAAAATGGAATTTCCGGGTCGCGGCGGAGCCTTTGCCCCGGAAGTCGAACTGTATGGCCAGTGCGAGCAGGTAGATGCCGATTACAATATATATCATATTATCATACGGTTTCGTTTAAGCGGGCGGTTATGAATTCGAGCAGATGCCGGGGCGATAGCTGATCGATATAGTGATAGTCTATTTTGAGATCGGGATTGGCCCGGATGAAATCCGTATCGAGTTTTTTTGTGTCGGTGAATATCGAGACATATCTTTCGTCGTAAAACGGACTGTATCGGACCGTCGGATTGTTGGTCATGATCTTTTTCCCCAATAAAATAGCTTCCCACATCCTGGGAGTATAGCCTTTTGCGTTTTTCTGTAAGATTTCCAGCAGGCATTTCGAGCGGGAGGCCCGGGAAAGGTTTTCCCGATAAGGCATGGATTTGATATAGTGAATATCGTCTTTATATACTTGTTGTTTGCCGGGAACTCCCACCAGGTTGAAATCGCATTTCAACCCATTTTGCGTGCAGCTTTCGTAAGCTTCGATGATCTCTGTAAAGCGATTTTTCGTCGCGCCCAGAAAATAGAGGTCCTTTTCCGTCCCGATTCCAGTTTCGACCGGAATGGAAGAGTATGGGGTCGGATAGTACAATATGCCATATCGTTCCGCGTCGTTGTAGTCATAGGATAGGACGAGATCGAAATGCTGTTTGATCCAGTTGATGTCCGTATGGGGATGGGTCGCTATGAGGTCCTGGTAGTAGATGGCGAATTTCGCGTCCGGATAGTTCCGTTTCAGGTAAAACAGAAACGGGTAGGTTTTTTCGTGAATGTTTCTTCCGAAGGACAGAAAGCAGACAGGGCGGTTGTCGGAGAAATGAAAGTCACTGATGGCGCGGTATAATAAATTCTTGAAGGGAAGATGACGGTTGGGAAGCCGGGAGGTGTGATATAATTTGTAAATCAGTGCTGTTATTTTGTTGTTTACACCCCATAAGGATTCCCTGTATATTACGGAGTTCAATTCCATAATATCGGAGTAAGCCGTCTTGTAAAACCCTCCGTCGGATCCGAATATGACGAAATTATAATCCATTCGCGTAGGTCGTGCCGTTTTTTATGAATCGTGTATAATAAATAAACAGAGTAATGAAATAAACCCCCGAACTCAAAACATTGGTCAGAAGGGCTCCGTTGATCCCCCAGAGATAGACGAACAGGATATAGCCCGATATTTTTATCGCTCCGCAGAAGTAGCTGCTGTTGCGGATGACTTTTCCCTGGCCGTGTGAGCCCAGATAACGGTTGATCATATCGCCGACACCGTGAATCGAGAACCCGACCGCCATCCAGGACGCGTAGGTGCTCACTATGCTGTAAGGTTCGCTGTACAGGAATGAAACGAGCGGCTTAATCAACAGGATGAAAAGGATGCACGTGGCCGAAGCCAGTAAAATCGTATTTTGAAATACTTTATGCGGAATGCGGGGTTGCGTGGCGAATTGTTTGAAGTAGGCTGTTCCGATTATGGCCGGTAACATTTGTAGCGGAGTCGTTATGGTGAGAGCCAGCGTGAAGAATCCGACGGTTGTGTTGTCTGTTCCGAATAGGCTCAAGGTGATACCCGCAATGTAATTTGTTGCGACCATGGCCAGCGATCCGTAGTAAAGTTGCAGTCCGTAACTTTTATTCTCCTTGTTCAAAGTGCGGAATATGGGGGATAGTCGCTTGAACCGGGGGCGGGTCGATAAGATTATGAGGCACAGAATTAACGACGCCAGTCCCCATTGCAATAGAATCATGCGGGAGGAGGTGGCGCCCGATTGGCTGTATAGCAAGTATGCGATCGGAATATAACTTAAATTGGGCAGCAACCGTGCTGCGGCGAGCCGTTTGATGTGGTTGTCGCCCATGGCGGTCGTGTTTACATAGTTCAGGAAAAGAGGGTAGGCGCAAACGGGGACCGATAGGAGAAACAGATGAGCGATGTGGTCTTTTCCTTGTGCGAATTGCAATCCTGTGCAGATTAAAATGCCGGCTATCAGTACAACGAGTGCTCCGCTCAGAATGACGATCATACATCCTCGTATGCGCCTGCTTTCGGATTCCCCCGATGAGATGGCCAGCAATCGGCTGCCGGACAGGAAATACCCGAATAGCAGCAGCGAAGCGATGAAGTTGATGATGTTTTGTACGTATCTCACGTCGCCATAATCTGCCGGAGATAAAAATCGGGTGTTGATTATCGAGGCGACGACGCCCAGTAGAACGCCCGACAGGGTCGAGGCATAGAGTATGACGACTTGTTTTGTCTGTTTCGTGAATTTCATGGAACCGATTGGGAACTATCGCTGCGTCTTTTGATGATCTGAGCGGGAATACCGCTGCAGATGCAATTATCGGGAATATCCCGGAATACGACGGAGTTGGGCTGTATGGCTACATTGTCGCCTATTTTACATTTTCCGGTTATCTTGACACCGGGACTTAATAATACGTTGTTGCCGATAATAGGGCGATTGTCCGGCGTCTTATTTAATCCGATGACGACACCGCTGTTTATCTGGCAATTACATCCCATTGACAGACAATTTACTATCACCCCCCCCCTTGAATGCGGGATGCGCAGGCCGGGGCCGACCATATTCAGGCCGATTGCGATTTGGTATTTACCTCCGCGACGGGAAAGTCGGATTTTCCAATAGCAGGCCAGTAGCCGGTGCCAAAGATTCGCTCGTGTATTGTGGTAATATTCGCAATGTCTCAATGCGGTCAGATAATGGAAGGCAATACAGGACTCCGATTTCATGAATAGTCCGAGCCTGTATTTCAGAAAGCCGATCGATCCGATATTGCGCTGCCGGTCGGCTCGAATGTAATTTTCGAGATCTTTTCGGGAGTTAATCATTGTTGCCTGTCGTTTGTTGTTTTTCGTACCATTGGGCGAAAATAGCGATCCCTTCCGCCAGAGAAACCTGCGGCCGATAGCCGAAATCGCGTTCGAGTTTTGTCGTGTCGGCGTAGGTCGTGTGTACATCTCCCTGTTGCATGGGCATCATTTGCAGTTGGGCGTTCTTGCCGAGGGCCTGTTCGAGCGTATGGATGAAATCCATCAGTTGAACGGGATGTCCGCATCCGATGTTATAGACTTCGGCCGGAATAGGACGGTCTTGTGTCGGGGCCGGGGCTTTGCCGATGACGCAGACCATCCCTTCGATGATGTCGTCTATATAGGTGAAGTCGCGTGAAAGATTGCCGTGATTGAATACTTTGATCGGTCGCCCCTCCCGGATGGCTCCGGCGAATAGCATGGGGGCCATATCGGGACGTCCCCAGGGGCCATATACCGTGAAAAACCGTAAACCGGTGGTCGGAATTCCGTACAATCCGGAATAGACGTGCGCCATCAGTTCGTTCGATTTTTTCGTGGCAGCATAGAGGGATACGGGGTTATCTACCCGGTCTTCCTCCGAAAAGGGTGTTTTCGTATTGCCGCCGTAAACCGAACTCGAGGAGGCGTAAACGAAATGCCGGACCGGATTGTGTCGCACGCACTCGAGCAGGTTGAGGAATCCCACGATGTTGCTGTCGATGTAGGCATAGGGGTTTTCGATCGAATAGCGTACGCCGGCCTGTGCCGCCAGATTGACGACGGCATCGAATTTTTCAGTTCCGAACAGGTTTTGCAGGGCCTGTCGGTCTTCGAGGTGCATTTGGATGAACCTGTAAGCGGGATAACGATCGCTCTGCACCGGTTGTCCTTTCGCAACGAGATTCCGGTGAATGCCTGCCGTTTCGAGCCGGGCGTATTTGAGCCGGACATCGTAATAGTCATTGATAGAATCTATGCCGACGACCTGATTGCCCGCTTCGAGCAATCGTTTGGATAGGTGGTAGCCGATGAATCCGGCAGAACCGGTCACTAATATTTTCATGGTTTTCGAATTTTTTACCGGCCTTACGATTTTCGGTTTTAGGCTGTATGTTCAAAAATCGACCTTCTATATTTTACGGTACAGGAGGCCGAAATTTCGAAAAAACGGATTGTGACTTCTCGTCGTTCGAAAGCTATTTGCCGATCGCCGCGTACTCGAATCCTTCGGCAATCACTTCGTCCTTGCTGTAAATGTTGCGCCCGTCCACCAATACCGGTTGTTTCATAACCCGTTTGATGACCGACCAGGAGGGAATTCGGAACTCCTTCCATTCGGTCAATACCGCCAGAGCGTCGGCGTCGATCACCACATCGTACATATCTTTGCAATAGACGACCCGGTCCCCGATTCGGCGGCGGCATTCGTCCATCGCTACCGGGTCATATACCTTCACGGAGGCTCCCGCTTCGAGCAGCTTTTCGATAACGACCAGAGCCGGTGCTTCGCGCATATCATCCGTTTCGGGCTTGAAGGCCAGGCCCCACAAGGCGATCGTCTTGCCCCGGAGTGTTCCGAGCTTATCTTGCAGTTTCTTGACTACGATCTCTTTCTGTCGTTCGTTGACCGCTTCGACCGCTTCGATCACTCCCATCGTATAGCCGTATTCGCGGGCGGTATGGGCCAGGGCTTTCACGTCTTTCGGGAAGCAGGAGCCGCCGTATCCGCATCCCGGATAGAGAAATTTCGAACCGATGCGGGTGTCTGCGCCGATACCTTTGCGCACCATGTCCACGTTGGCTCCGACCAGGTCGCACAGATTGGCGATGTCGTTCATGAAGGAGATGCGTGTGGCCAGCATGGCATTGGCTGCGTATTTGGTCATCTCGGCCGAGGGAATGTCCATGAAGTAGAGCCGGTAGTTGTTCATTTGGAACGGACGGTAAAGCCGTTCCATGACCTTTTTTGCCCGGTCGCTCTCTACGCCGACGACCACACGATCGGGCGACATGAAGTCCTTGATCGCTGCGCCTTCCTTGAGAAATTCGGGGTTCGAAGCCACTTCGAAATCGATTTGCTCGCCGCGTTTGGTCAGCTCTTCCTCGATGACGGCCTTGACTTTTTTTGCCGTACCTACCGGTACGGTGGACTTGGTGACCAGAATCGTGTATTTTTTGATGTTCCGGCCGAATGTCCGAGCTACTTCGAGTACGTATTGCAGGTCGAGGCAGGTGGTCAGGTCCGTGGTGAAATGGAGCCGGCCCGCTTCGACGTTCCGTTTTACCAGGTCGTCCAGTCCCGGTTCATAGATAGGGATTTCACCGTTTAACAAGCACTTGATTTTTTCCGGGTTGATGTCCACGCAGGTAACATCGATTCCCATTTCGGCAAAGCAGGCTCCCGATACGAGACCCACGTAGCCTGTGCCGACGATTGCTATATTCATTGATTTTGTTTTTTAGATTTATTGATGTTTGCAAAAGGGGGTTGTCTTGTGTGTCAGAATCATGCACTGCCGGGCTTACTACCGGTTTTTATACATGGATTCGTAGTATTTCTCGTATTCGCCCGAGGTGATATGGTCCATCCACTCCTGGTTTTCGAGGTACCAGCGCACGGTTTTTTCGATGCCCTCTTCGAATTGCAGCGAGGGTTCCCAGCCCAGCTCGTTTTTCAGTTTGCGCGAATCGATGGCATACCGCAGGTCGTGCCCCGCACGGTCGGTGACGTAGGTGATGAGCTTCTCGCTCTCGCCTTCGGGGTTGCCCAGCAGCCGATCGACGGTGCGGACGATGACTTTAATCAGGTCGATGTTCTTCCATTCGTTGAATCCGCCGATATTGTAGGTTTCGGCGATGCGGCCTTTGTGGAAGATCAGGTCGATGGCGCGGGCGTGGTCTTCGACGTAGAGCCAGTCGCGGACATTCTCGCCCTTGCCATAGACAGGCAGCGGCCGGCCGTGGCGGATGTTGTTGATGAACAGCGGGATCAGCTTTTCGGGAAATTGATAGGGCCCGTAGTTGTTCGAGCAGTTGGTTACGAGCGTCGGCAGGCCGTATGTATCGTGATAGGCCCTGACGAAGTGGTCCGACGAGGCCTTGCTGGCCGAGTAGGGGCTGTGCGGATCGTACTTCGTCTCTTCGGTGAAGAACTCCTCGCCGAAGGGCCCGCCGCCGCTCTCCCCGCCCGCAGCATCTCCCTCGGGACGTGTCAGCTCCAGCGCCCCGTACACCTCGTCGGTGGAGACCTGATGATACCGCCGGATGCCGTACTTCCGGCAAGCGTCCATCAGCACATGCGTGCCCATGATATTGGTGCGCAGGAACAGCCCGGGGTCGTTCACGGAGCGGTCCACATGGGTCTCCGCGGCGAAGTTCACCACGATGT
>OLWC01000700.1_pt1 | contig 13734 bp, 9 predicted proteins | sample 1673911 | NCBI WGS metagenome assembly OLWC01 (sample SAMEA103958134, study PRJEB25191) | human gut metagenome
CTTTCTGTGCCAGTGAAACGGCATCTTTCAATGCTTTCGAATCACCCAAAACAGAATCGAAAGAATACGTATGCCCTACTTTCTTTTCCAGTTTCTCCAAGCGGACGTTCATGCGCGCCTTCTCCACGGCACGGCTGACAAGCGGTATAATCTTATTGTTATCATCACCTTTGGTAATATAATCGAAAGCGCCGTTCTTAATGGCCTGTACCCCGTCCGGGATATTGCCATGCGCTGTCAATAGGATTATCTCGACGTTAGGGGCTGTTTTCTTGATAGACGCCACAAGGTCTACCCCATTACCGTCAGGAAGGAACACATCGCACAAGACTACATCCGGACTCTGAAATTCCAACTGCTTCAAAGCAGTCCTGCAATCACCGGCCTGGCCAACTTCATATCCTTCCAACTCCAACATACGCGACAAAAGGGTACGAATCTGTACTTCATCGTCAACGACTAAAATCTTGCTCATATTTCTCGGATAAGTTTAAAGTAATAAATGGTAAAAACAGGGGATGTGCAAATATAAACGTTTTCCGGGAAACAAACGGCATGTCTTTTGAACTTTTATAAGTGAAGGGACTGTACATAAGGCTACGGAGAAGTAGAAAAACGCCTTACAATGTATCCTCAGAGACATTGTAAGAGAACAGAAAAAGAAACTCACCCTTCCATTTTGGGCATGAGCCTTCTAAAACGAAAAGGAATACAGAGGCTTCATCCGGCAACAAAGAAAGAATAATTAAAAATGAATTAAAAATGAAAGTTTACAAATTCGGCGGTACTTCCGTCGGCACAGTAGAGAGAATGAAACACGTAGCGGAACTCATTTCAGAGTCCACACCGAAGATTGTAGTCCTGTCCGCAACGGCAGGCACAACCAATCATCTGGAAGAAATTGCAGCCAACCTGTTCAACCGCGATATAGAACAGGCACACGAGAAAATCACCCGGATGGAATTCCAGTTCATTGACTTCGCCAACGAACTGTTGACAGACGAGTCCACAAAGCGAGAAGCAATAGATTATATTCTCGACCGCTTCCAGCGACTCTGGCAATTTATCAATGATGAATTCACCTCGATTGAAGAAAAAGAGGTATTGGCACAAGGAGAACTTATCAGTACAGCCCTGCTGCACTTCTACCTGCGGGAACGAAAGATTGCCAATATCCTGCTCTCCGCTTTCGACTTTATGCGTACCGGACCAGAAGGAGAACCGGACTTGAAATATATAGAGGAAAAACTGCAGGCGCAATTGGCACAGTATCCCGGCATCAATCTTTTTATTACTCAAGGGTATATCTGCAAAAATGCTTATAATGAAACGGATAACCTGAAACGGGGCGGCAGCGACTATACTGCATCGCTCATCGGCGCTGCCATCTGCGCAGAGGAAATACAGATATGGACGGACATTGACGGGATGCACAATAATGACCCGCGTATTGTTGACAAGACCGCTCCGGTTCGTCAGCTTCACTTCGAAGAAGCAGCCGAGTTGGCTTACTTCGGTGCAAAAATCCTGCATCCGACTTGCATCCAGCCTGCTAAATATGCCAACATCCCTGTACGTCTGTTGAATACAATGGACCCGGATGCGCCCGGAACGTTGATTTCCAATGACACGGAGAAAGGCAAGATCAAAGCTGTAGCTGCTAAGAATAACATTACGGCTATCAAGATCAAGTCAAGCCGTATGTTGCTGGCTCACGGTTTCCTGCGTAAAGTCTTCGAAATTTTTGAAAGCTACCAGACTTCCATCGACATGATCTGTACTTCTGAGGTAGGTGTATCTGTTACGATAGACAACACCAAGCACCTGAATGAGATTCTGGACGACCTGAAAAAATACGGTACGGTCACTGTAGACAAAGATATGTGTATTATCTGTGTAGTAGGCGACTTGGAATGGGAGAATGTAGGTTTTGAAGCAAAAGCACTTGATGCGATGCGTGATATACCGGTACGAATGATTTCATTCGGAGGAAGTAACTACAACATCTCTTTCCTTATCCGGGAATGTGATAAGAAGATAGCGTTACAGTCGCTGAGTGACATGCTTTTCAACAACAAATAATTCCACAAATAATACTGAGCGCTTTTACCGATACTGATAAAAGCGCTCTTTTTAACTAACTAAACAAGTTTCTTGAATGATGAAAGGAATATTTCCAATCGATAAATTCCGTACTTTGCAGACACCTTTCTATTATTACGATACGAAAGTGCTGCGTGATACATTGTCGGCTATTAACCAAGAGGTTGCCAAATATCCTAGCTATTCCGTACACTATGCTGTCAAGGCAAATGCCAATCCGAAAGTAATGACCATTATCCGTGAAAGCGGAATGGGAGCCGACTGCGTGAGCGGTGGAGAAATACGTGCCGCTATCCGTGCCGGGTTTCCGGCCAATAAGGTTGTTTTTGCCGGAGTCGGTAAAGCAGACTGGGAGATCAACCTCGGACTGGAGTATGGCATCTTCTGTTTCAATGTAGAGTCTATTCCCGAACTGGAAGTCATCAATGAACTGGCTGCGGCACAGAATAAGATTGCTAATGTCGCTTTCCGCATCAATCCGGATGTAGGAGCACATACGCATGCTAATATCACTACCGGTCTGGCTGAAAACAAATTCGGTATCAGTATGCAGGATATGGACAAGGTGATCGATGTCGCCTTGGAGATGAAGAACGTGAAATTCATCGGCCTGCACTTCCATATCGGTTCTCAGATATTGGATATGGGCGATTTTATCGCGCTCTGCAACCGTGTGAATGAATTGCAGGATAAACTGGAAGCGCGTCATATTCTGGTAGAACACATCAATGTCGGCGGTGGCTTGGGTATTGACTACGGACATCCGAACCGTCAGTCCATTCCCGATTTCAAGAGCTACTTTGCTACCTATGCCGGACAACTGAAACTGCGCCCTTATCAGACACTGCACTTCGAACTGGGACGTGCGGTGGTAGGACAATGCGGTTCTCTGATATCCAAAGTACTGTATGTAAAGCAGGGAACCAAGAAGAAATTCGCCATCCTCGATGCAGGTATGACAGACTTGATTCGTCCGGCTTTGTATCAGGCTTACCACAAGATGGAAAACATTACTTCGGAAGACCCCGTAGAGGCATATGATGTAGTAGGCCCCATCTGTGAATCATCAGACGTTTTCGGTAAAGCGATTGATTTGAATAAGGTAAAGCGCGGAGACTTGATTGCACTTCGTTCTGCAGGGGCTTACGGCGAGATTATGGCATCCGGATATAACTGCCGTGAACTGCCGAAAGGATACACTTCTGACGAATTGGTGTAAATAAAATGTGAATGTAGTTTAAAAATACAGGGAGGATGGAACAATTTTAACTGAAATCTTGTTATTTTTGTAATGAGTTCAAAAGAAAACTACATTAACAACTTAATAAATATACGATTATGATTTCAGAAAAATTACAGAAAGCAATCAATGAGCAGATCACTGCGGAAATGTGGTCTTCTAACCTGTATTTAGCAATGTCTTTCTATTTTGAGAAAGAAGGTTTCAGTGGATTTGCACATTGGATGAAGAAGCAGTCTCATGAAGAACTGGAACATGCTTACGCAATGGCCGATTATATCATTAAACGTGGTGGAATGGCCAAAGTCGACAAGATCGATGTGGTTCCTAACGGCTGGGGTACTCCGCTGGAAGTGTTTGAGCATGTTTACAAACATGAATGCCATGTATCGGAAATGGTAGACAAGCTGGTAGATGTGGCTGCTGCTGAAAAAGATAAAGCTACTCAGGATTTCTTGTGGGGATTTGTTCGCGAACAAGTAGAAGAAGAAGCTACCGCACAGGGAATTGTGGATAAGATCAAGAAAGCCGGTGATACTGGTATTTTCTTTGTTGATTCACAGCTGGGACAACGTTGATGGCAATCTGAAAAATAGAAAATAAGATAGGAGAAGCTGTTTGGATTTATATTCAGACAGCTTCTTTTTTTTAACTTACTTTGCTCATATTTAAAAATCTGTTATCTTTGCCCACTGCAATGAGTTATTCTGCACACAAAGGATCATTCATTTGCTACAGTCTAATTTGGAGTATATGATCAGATTTTTATGGCTCCTGATGATGTTTAGCTGTTTGGCAGCCGCATCTTTTGGACAAGCAACTACTTCCTCTATGAGCGGAAGAGTTGAGGACGAACAAAACGAACCGTTACCGGGTACTACTGTAATTGCAATACACGAACCGTCCGGAACACGCTATGGTACAGTGACTAACCTGCAGGGAACTTACCATTTGGAAGGTATGCGCACCGGCGGGCCATATCGGATTGAATTTTCGTATGTCGGCTATCGGACAGCTATTTTTACCGGCATATCTCTGAAACTTGCCGAAACCTATGTCTGTGATGCCAAATTGAAAGAATCTGCCGAACTGGATGAAGTAGTCGTTATAGGCACGGCTTCTAAATTTGCCGGAGAAAAAACCGGAGCATCTACCCATATTACATCAAAAGATATTTCTCGTCTCCCTAATATTTCTCGTGGTCTGACGGCCATCACCAAGATGTCTCCTTACGCTACTAAAAATGGCTTTGGGGGGCGTGACCAACGTATGAACAACTACACGATTGACGGAGCGAACTTCAATTACAGTGCGGGACTGGATGGTGCTGTTTTGCCCGGAGGCGGAAATCCGATTTCAATTGATGCGCTGGAAGAGATACAGGTGAGTATCGCTCCTTTTGATATACGTCAGAGCAATTTTGTCGGAGGTTCGGTAAACGCGGTGACAAAGAGCGGAACAAATCGGTTTCGTGGTTCCGCCTATATGTACACAAAGAATGAATATCTGCGTGGGAACAAGGTAGACGGTTATGACCTCGGCGACCGGGAGGAAGAGCGGCGTAATGTATATGGATTTACTTTCGGCGGACCGGTTATAAAGAATAAGCTATTCTTTTTTGTGAATGGAGAATATGAATATAGTCCGCAGCCCATCCATAAATGGAAACTGTCCGATGACGGTAAGGACGATAGCCAGAATATGATTTCACGTGTGACGGCGGAAGACATGAGCCGTTTTTCGCAGGATCTGAAGAACTTGTATGGATATGATACCGGTTCGTGGACAGATTTTGCCGGACGTACGGATGTGTATCGTGTCATGGCACGTATGGACTGGAACATAACTGACAAACACCGTTTCATGCTACGTTATAACTATACCGGACAGAAAAAAGATAATAATCTGGTAGGATCGGCGTTGAGCATTAATGGCGGACCGGTCAGCCGCTATTCGATGTCTTTCCGTAATTCCACCTGGCAGCAATTGGATAATGTGAATTCGCTGACTGCAGAGTTGAATAGCCGTTTGAGTGCTGCTTTGACCCATCAGCTTTTGGTGAGTCTGACTTTTAATGATGGAAACAAAAGAGAATGTAAGGGCGATTTTCCTACGGTCGATATCATGAAACCCGATGAAACGGGGACAAACCGTGCATTTATGAATGCAGGATACGAGCAGCATGCGTGGAAAAACGGAATCCGTGAAAAGGTTTGGAGCATTACAGATAACTTTTCCGTTCATTGGGGAAATCATAGTCTGACATTAGGGGCAAGTTTTGAATCGCAGAACGTTTCAAATAGCTATATGCGCTACGGAGCAGGGTATTACCGTTACAACAGTTACGAGGACTTCGTGAATAAGGCGGCTCCTGTAGCCTTTGCTCTCTGTTATTCTTTAACGGGAGACGCAGAAGCTCCGGCTTCCGTTCATTATGATCAGTTTTCGCTGTATGCGCAAGATCAATATAACGTGAATGAACGGCTTAAACTGCTTTATGGTATCCGCATGGATATTCCGCTTTATGTCAACAAGCGATATGAGAATCCTTCCATCACCTCTTACGAATTTTATGGTACGAAGCTGAGTACCGCTTACTGGCCGAAGGCGACTCCGCTGTTTTCGCCGCGTATTGGCTTCAATTACGATTTATCAGGTGATCAGACACTGAAACTTCGAGGAGGAACGGGAATCTTTACCGGACGCTTCCCATTAATTTTCCTGTCGAAGATGCAGGAAGGAAGCGGTATGCTGAAGACGACCGTCTCGGTACTTCAGAATACAAACGATCCTCGTGAGAAAGAGCTGTTGGCGGCTTTGGCAGGCGGTATTCGTAATCCTCAGCAGATCTTGTCGGAGATTGCCCCTCAGTATCCGGATTGTTTCCCCACAGAACCGGGAGCAGTAAATGAGATCATAACGATTGACCGCCACTTTAAGACTCCGCAGGTATGGACAACTTCTCTGGCACTGGACTATCGTTTGCCATTTCCTTTCCGGTCCGATTTGACGTTGGAGGCTATGTATATCAAGGATATCAATGCCATTCTGCAACAGAACGTGAACATGATTGCTCTGGATGACTCCAAGATGTCCCGCCTGTCCGGTGCTGACGATCGCTATATTTATCCGGGAAATAAGGACAACCGCATCAATGCGGATATCACCCGTGCCATGCTGATGACGAATACAAGCAAAGGACATAGCTATACGCTGAACGCCACTATGAATATGGAGCCGGTCCGAAATCTGAATCTGATGGCATCCTATACTTATACCCGTTCCCGCACGTTGTCGAATAACGCGAGCAACCAGATCGAAAATGCGTGGCAACAGGAACCTTCCGTGCAGGGAGCCAACTATCTGTCCATGCACAATGCTTCTTATCTGGACTCCCCCCACCGTGTCATTGCATCTGCATCCTATACCATCGAATACGCCCGAAACTTTGCCACCGGCATTTCTCTGTTTTATACCGGGCAGTATAATGGTTCTTATACCTATCTGATTGATGGAGACCTGAATAACGACGGCTCTCAATATGACCTGATGTATATACCGGCTACCCGTGATGAACTGAATTTTACCGACTTGAAGAAAACAGACGGAACCGTGCTGTTTCCGGCGGCTGAGCAGAGAGAGGCTTTCTGGGCTTTTGTGGAGCAAGATCCGTATCTGAGAAAACGAAAGGGAAAATATGCGGAGACAAACGGAGCGTTTCGACCTTGGTATCACCGTTTTGATTTGCGTGTGGTACAGGACTTTAAGGTGAAGGCGGGAAAGACTACAAATACCCTTCAACTGAGTGTGGATATAATGAATATCGGAAATTTGCTGAATGATGCCTGGGGAGTACCCAAAGGTTCTACTATCAACAAACCGCTGCAATATAAGGGCTTGAATGAAAAGAATGAACCGATATATACCATGGGTACATTGACAGAAGACGGAGAGACAATATTGCCTTACCGTAGTTTTGCTCCCGTTCGTTCCTCTGTCAATTGTTGGCAGTTGCAATTTGGAATCCGTTACATCTTTAATTGAAAGGATAATCTTTAGATGAATAATGAAAATAGAAAAATAATCTTCCTGTTTCCTTTACTGATCTATTTAATTTCAGCACTGGTCGGTTGTACCTCTTCCCAAGAGCGGTGTATACTGGTTGTTCATTCTTATGAAGAAACGTACACTGCTTATCCCGAGTTTAATCGTCTGATAGCTAAACAATTCAAGAAAGAAGGAGTCAATGCTGATATTCGGACGCTCTATCTGGATTGTGAATCCTATAAGGAAGAGACGGAACTGAAGCGAATGAGATATTTGCTTGATTCTGTATCCGGAGACTGGCGACCGGAAGTGATTCTGGTGAATGAAGATCAGGCGACTTACTCTCTTCTGAAGTGTGGTGATCCGTTAGTGAAAGAGGTGCCGGTGGTCTTTGCCGGAGTCAATTATCCGAATTGGGAGTTGTTGAAGCAATATCCCAATGCGACGGGCTTTCATGATAAGATCGGCTTTGTTCAAAATGCTGAAATGGCCAGAAAACTCTTTGGGGATAGTGTCCGTCTGTTTACACTTCTGGATTCTACTTTTCTGGATGTGCAGATAAGAAAGGACGCGAGGAAGCAATTGGCAGGACATAGAGTAACAGGCTTCATGGATTATCCCGACATTCCTTCTGTGGAACAGTATCGGCTGGTAAGGGAAGAGGGATATATTCGTTTTCTTTCCATTTCTATACGTAGCAACCGGGACAAGTCTGAAGCCAATCTGATGTGGGCGTTGAATAAGAACTATCGGGGGCAATGCTATATTCAGTTGAAGCGGGATTTTACGACCATCAATATTGGGGCCATCTGTGTGAGTCCCAGTCTGACTGTGATCAATGAGGGTTTTGAATGTGGAGAGAAACTGCTTGGAGGATATCTGACTTCGTTGCCGGTTCAGGTAGAAGAGGAGGTAAGAGCTGCTGTACATATATTGAATGGAGCTTCATCATCGGATATGCCGGTGACTGAGAGCAAGAAGGAATACCTGGTTGACTGGAATGTGATGAAACAGTTGGGGATAAAGAAGGAGAAGATTCCTGCTAATTATAAGATTGTCAATATTCCCTTTAGTAAGGAATATCCATATTTTTATATTTCTTCCATCGTGTCTTTGGCTGGATTGTTGTTTGCCATTGTTACCTGTTTGTTGTGGCTCTATCTTCGTGAGCAGAAAAGGAAAAAGCAGGCACTTTATGCATTGGCAGACGAAAAGGAAACTCTGGCATTGGCTATTGAGGGAGGAACCACTTACGCATGGAAGTTGGAAGACGAGTTCTTTGTCTTTGAAGATGCCTTTTGGAGATCACAAGGTATGTCTCCCCGCAAATTGCCTTTTACGGACTTGGGGAAGTTTGTACACCCCGGCCATTGGGACAGTGTAAAGCTTAGCCGGAGAAACCTGAAAGAAGCAAGTAAAAAGATAGTTCAGCTACGCTGCGATTTTAGCGGAAGAGGATATCAGTGGTGGGAGTTTCGCTATACGACTAATCTGCTGGAAGGAGGGGGATACAAGACCGCCGGACTTTTGCTCAACATACAAGAGATGAAGGATCGGGAAGAAGAACTGGACGCTGCCCGTTTGCTGGCAGAAAAGGCGGAACTGAAACAATCCTTTCTGGCGAATATGAGCCATGAGATACGTACACCGCTAAATTCAATCGTAGGTTTCTCCAATATTCTGGCTAGCGATGAAGAATTAAGTCCGGAAGATAAGCAGGAGTATATTGACACCATTAATAAGAATAGCGATTTGCTGCTCAAACTGGTTAATGACATTCTGGAACTTTCCCGCATCGAGTCCGGATATATGTCTTTCTGCTATAAGAAGTGTATAGTGAAGGAACTGCTTAATGACGTCTATATGACCCACCAAGTGTTGATTGCACCCCGTCTTGATTTTCAGAAAGAGGAAGAAGATATATGTCTGGAAATTGATGTTGACAGAGACCGACTGATACAGGTCCTTACGAACTTTCTGAATAATGCGACCAAGTTTACGGAAAGTGGATTTATCAAAATCGGCTACTACTATATGGAGGAAGAAGAGGCAGTGCATATTTATGTGGAAGATACCGGCAGAGGCATTCCCCGTGAAGAACAGCAGATGATTTTCAGCCGCTTCTACAAGCAGAATGAATTTTCGCAGGGAGCCGGACTGGGACTGTCTATTTGCAAAGTGATTGTGGAAAAGCTGGGTGGCAAGATAACCCTTCAATCGGAAGCGGGCAAAGGAAGCCGATTCACGGTCATTATACCTTGCCGGGTCATATCATGACGTATCGCGTAAAATGAGTCGTACCGACGTATAATAAATATGTAATATTCAAAACATAGCTCTCCGGAAATGGGCAGAGCTATTTCTTTTTCCCTTTCTCCATAGTTCCCAGATAGATTTCCAGTGAACGGGTAGAAATCTGTATTTCACGGAAAGATACTCCTAAAGAAGCGATCAACAGAATCAAAGCCAGCCCGAACACATACGCCGACAGTAATTGCAGTCCGATGTAGATGAGGAACATGCTGACTACACAGAAAAAAAGACTTGCAATGCCCAGCCCCTGCATCGTTCGTGTCAGGTTTAAGCGTTTTCTTAAATTCTCGATTTGTGCTACCGTGATATCCGTAGGATTCTCCATATAGCGGTCGCGTAACTGCCGCACAAGCTGTGCGTACGATAAGAAACGATTGGTGTAAGCCAATAAAATCAGTGAGACTGCCGAGAAAAGAAGGGCAGGAGTCGTGAGAGTCAATTCTTCCATATATAAATAAAAAAATCTTCCATTGTTATCTTAAGTATTAAGTATCAAGTATTAGGTATTGTGCTATGCAGATAAACGATCGGCAGCTACGGTAATACCTAATACTTAATACCTGATACTTATTATTTAAGCACTCCGAGTTCTTTGCCGACTTTGATGAAGGCAGCGATACATTTGTCGAGGTGTGCTTTCTCGTGTCCGGCGGAGATCTGTACGCGGATACGAGCCTGTTCTTTCGGAACGACCGGATAATAGAATCCAGTCACATAAATTCCTTCTTCCTGCATGCGTGCAGCATAAATCTGCGACAGTTTGGCATCATACAACATAACGGCGCAGATTGCACTCTGTGTCGGTTTGATGTCGAATCCGGCGGCTGTCATCTGGTCGCGGAAGTAGTTTACATTCTCTACAAGCTTGTCATGCAGCGCATTGCTTTCTTTCAGCATTTTGAATACTTCGAGACTTGCACCGATGATACCCGGAGCCAATGAGTTGGAGAACAGGTAAGGACGGCTGCGCTGACGCAGTAAGTCGATAATCTCCTTGCGACCGGTAGTGAATCCGCCCAATGCACCTCCGAAAGCTTTGCCCAGTGTGCCTGTATAGATGTCCACACGTCCGTGAGTTTTGTACAGTTCGCTGACGCCGTGGCCTGTAGCGCCAACCACACCGGCAGAGTGCGATTCGTCTACCATAACCAGCGCATCGTACTTCTCGGCAAGATCACAAATCTGATCCATCGGCGCTACGTTGCCGTCCATAGAAAATACACCGTCGGTGACAACGATACGGAAACGTTGCGCCTGAGCCTCTTGCAGGCATCTTTCCAGGTCCTTCATATCCGCATTGGCATAACGATAACGTTTCGCCTTGCAAAGACGTACACCGTCGATGATAGAAGCGTGGTTCAGAGAATCGGAGATAATGGCATCCTCTTCGCTGAAAAGCGGTTCGAATACACCCCCGTTGGCATCGAAGCAAGCTGCGTACAGAATCGTATCTTCTGTCTGGAAATAATCCGAGATGGCAGCTTCCAGTTCCTTATGTATATCTTGCGTTCCGCAGATGAAGCGGACAGATGACATACCATATCCGCGGCGGTCCATCATTTCCTGAGAAGCTTTGATCAGGCGGGGGTGGTTGGACAGTCCCAGATAGTTGTTGGCGCAGAAGTTCAGCACTTCTTTACCTTTTACAGTGATGGCAGCTTGCTGCGCACTTTCAATTAGTCGTTCTTCTTTATAAAGACCGGCTTCTTTAATTTCAGCCAATGTTTGGCTGAGATATTCCTGCATTTTACCGTACATAGTGTTTGGGTGATTAAGTTATATTGCAAAGGACACAATTTTTCTTGGAATAACAATGTCTTTTTGATTAAAATCTGAAAAAAAAGTGCTTACTTTGCGCACTATTTAGCTTAACACTTTTATTTAAAAGGAAAAATGAAACACATTTTGATTATTGGAGCCACCGGACAAATAGGGTCCGAGTTGACGATGGAGTTGCGCAGGCGTTATGGAAACACAAACGTAGTAGCGGGTTATATTCAGGGCGCAGAGCCCAAAGGCGAGTTAAAGGAGTCGGGACCGTCGGCTGTTGTCGATGTAACGAATGGTGAAATGATTGAATCGGTGGTGAAAGAACACCACATAGATACAATATATAATTTGGCTGCACTGCTTTCGGTGGTAGCCGAGTCCAAGCCGAAGCTGGCCTGGAAGATTGGTATTGACGGATTGTGGAATGTTTTGGAAGTGGCGCGTGAGCAGGGATGTGCGGTATTTACCCCCAGTTCTATCGGATCGTTCGGTGCAAGCACGCCTCATACACTGACACCACAGGATACCGTTCAGCGTCCTCGCACCATGTATGGTGTCACCAAGGTGACGACAGAGCTGCTGAGTGACTACTATTTTAACAAATACGGTGTCGATACCCGTGCTGTCCGTTTTCCGGGCATTATTTCGAATGTGACCCCTCCGGGAGGAGGTACGACCGACTATGCTGTCGATATTTACTATTCGGCAGTGAAAGGAGAGAAGTTTGTGTGCCCCATTAAGCAAGGCACTTTGATGGATATGATGTATATGCCGGATGCGCTGAACGCAGCAATTACGCTGATGGAAGCTGATCCGACAAAATTGATACACCGCAATGCTTTCAATATCGCCTCTATGAGTTTCGATCTGGAGACGATCTATCAAGCTATCAAAAAGCATGTGCCGGAGTTTCAGATGATTTACGATGTAGACCCGTTGAAACAACGCATTGCCGATAGTTGGCCCGACAGCCTGGACGACACCTGTGCTCGTGAAGAGTGGGGTTGGAAGCCGGCTTATGACCTGGAAAGCATGACGGTGGATATGCTTGAAAAGCTTAGAGAGAAATTAAAATAATGAAAAAACTAATTGCAGGGGTCATATTACTCGGTTTACTGGGTGCTTGTAGCAATAAAAAAGCTAAGATTGACCCCTTCGCATCTATTACTCAAGAGGTGGATTCTATCCGGCACAAAGCCGATTCAATCCACCTGGATGAATTGCCGGAAGATCCGCAGCCTATACAGGCTGACGAATCTTTCGACGATTTCATCTACAATTTTGCTTCCGATGATGCTTTGCAGCGTCAGCGTGTGAAATTCCCGTTGCCCTATTACAAGGGAGACGAGAAGACCAATATCGAAGAGCGCAACTGGAAGCATGATGACTTATTTACCAAACAGCATTATTATACGCTCCTGTTTGATAAGGAAGAAGATATGGATCTGGTGGGGGATACCTCGCTGACCTCCGTTCAGGTAGAATGGATATTCGTGAAAACCCGAATGGTGAAAAAGTATTATTTTGAGCGTATCAAGGGGGCATGGATTTTAGAGGCTATCAATCTGCGTCCTATTGAGCGGAATGAGAATGAGGACTTTGTGGAGTTCTTCAGCCATTTTGCTGCCGACAGCCTTTTTCAGAGCCAACGTGTGCAGGACCCTTTGGCTTTTGTCACCTCAGATCCGGATGATGACTTCTCTATTCTGGAGACCTCTCTGGATTTGAACCAGTGGTTCGCCTTCAAACCGGCATTGCCTGCAGACCGTCTCTCGAATATCAATTACGGACAGCGGAATGATGATAACTCGCCGACAAAGATTCTCGCATTGAAAGGAATTGGAAACGGCTTCTCTAATATTCTCTATTTCAAACGGAAGGCAGGCGAATGGCAGCTGTATAAGTTTGAAGATACCAGTATTTAGCAACCAAAAAACAGAAGAAATGTATTCTCTTTTATCACACAATACGTTTGGCATTGACGTCAGTGCCGAACGGTTTCAGGAATATGCTTCGGTAGAAGAACTGAAGACATTGATAGCTCAAGGTGCCCTTACGACACCTTTTTTACATATAGGCGGTGGGAGCAATCTGCTTTTCGCCAAAGATTATGACGGGCTGGTTCTGCATTCCCGTATCGAAGGAATCGAGGTGATGGAGGAGGACGACCGTAGTGTGTCCGTACGGGTAGGAGCAGGCGTGGTCTGGGATGACTTCGTAGGTTATTGTGTAGAGCACGGCTGGTATGGAACGGAAAACCT
>OLWC01000701.1_pt1 | contig 13724 bp, 9 predicted proteins | sample 1673911 | NCBI WGS metagenome assembly OLWC01 (sample SAMEA103958134, study PRJEB25191) | human gut metagenome
CAAGGGAAGAACTTAAAAAGATAAAGGGTGTCGGCGATAAGGTAGCCGATTGCGTACTGCTTTTCGGCTATCATAAGACGGACGCTTTTCCGAGAGATGTATGGATAAAGCGTATCGAGCAGAAACTATACCCCGACGGTCTGCCGGAATGTATAAAGGGCAACGAGGGGATAGCACAGCAGTTTTTGTTCGATTATGCGAGAACGCACGAGATCTGACGGAGAAACAAAAATGGTTAACATAGGCAACGAATGGGACAATCTGCTTGCAGACCAGTTCCGAAGCGAATATTACAGAAAGCTGAGAGCTTTTCTTGTCGATGAATATAACAGATACAATGTATATCCGCCTGCGGATTGCATTTTCAACGCACTGAAATACACGCCCTACTCAAAGGTAAAGGCGGTGCTTTTAGGTCAGGACCCGTATCACGGTCCGGGACAGGCACACGGACTTTGCTTTTCGGTAAAGCGTGGAGTTATGCCGCCCCCATCGCTGAAAAATATCTTTACCGAGATACACAGCGACCTTGGCATAGACTTTGATATGTCTGTGGGCGAGCTTACCGACTGGGCAAGGCAGGGTGTTCTTATGCTGAACACCTCGCTTACCGTCCGTGAGGGTATGGCGGGAAGTCATAGGGGAAAAGGCTGGGAGATACTGACCGACAGGATAATCGAGCTTTTAAACGAGCGTGACGTGCCTACGGCATTTATCTTATGGGGAAACAACGCAAAGTCCAAAATGCCGCTTATCACAAACCCGAAGCACGCAGTTTTCACAGCGGCGCATCCGAGTCCGCTGTCTGCTTATAACGGATTTTTCGGCTGCCGTCATTTTTCAAAGGTGAACGAATTTCTGAAAAGCAACGGCATAGAACCGATCGACTGGAGCATACATTGACCGTAAATACGGACAAAGACAATAAGAGAACGGAAGAAGGATATAGCTTATGATATGTGTTACAGGCGACCTGCACGGCGATATAACACGATTCAGGTCCCCGGTGCTGAAAAAGCTCAGACGTGGCGACGCACTGATAATAACGGGCGATTTCGGCTGTATTTGGGACGGCAGCAAAAAGGAAAAGAAAATGCTTAAAAAGCTCGGCAAAAAGAAGTACAACGTGCTTTTTTCGGAGGGCGTACACGAAAATTTCGACCTGCTCGAAGAATATCCCGTAGAGCAGTGGTGCGGCGGTAAAACAAGGCTTATATCGGGCAATCTGCGTCAGCTTATGAGAGGGCAATATTATACAATTGCCGAAAAGACCGTGTTCGTTTTCGGCGGCGGTCAGAGCGAGGAAAACAACAGCTATATTGAGCCGGACGATGAGAAGAGCTGGATAAAGGAGCTTCCGACCGATGAGGAGCTTGAAGAAGGGCTTCGCAACCTTGAACAGCACGGCAACGAGGCGGATTTCATAATCAGCTATGAGCCGCCCGCAAGAATGATAGAGTTCATCGACATAGGCAAAACCAGCCGTAATCATATAAATACATATCTTGACAAGGTGCTTGATACGGCAAAGTTTAAGATGTGGTATTTCGGTAAAAGGCATATAAACAAGCTGATACCGCCAAGATACCGCTGTATATTCGATGCGGTCGATGTGGCGGACGATACACGGCTTCCGAAGCAGAAAAAGCAGAAGCCCGAAAAGGTGAAGAAAGAAAAACCCGAAAAGAAAACAAAAAAGGATAAAACAGCAGGAGAAGAGGATTAAATCCTCTTTTAGACTGTCGATAAACTATATTTTTAATAATATGGGGTTTGGGGCGTGGCCCCAAGCGGGTTGTCAGTCGTTGGTGTCGCTGCGTCGTGCAGCGACTGTATGCGACTGACTTCAAGCGTCCTTGCTTAGTGAGGGCGGCAGCCCCACATTCAGCCCCTTTCCTGGGGAAAGGGGTTTGGGGATAGGGATAGAGAATTTGCTCTATTTTACAAATACAGACTTTTTTACAATCTGAAGAGGATTAAATCCTCTTTGATATAAAAACAAATCTCCGTAAAAGAAAGGAATCAAAGGATATGGCAGAATTCAAGTATGAAATAACACAGGAGCTTGGCGTTATCAGCGAGGGCAAGTACAATATTGAGCTTAATATGGTAAGCTGGAACGACAGAGAACCTAAGTACGACATTCGTTCGTGGGCACCCGACCACAGCAGAATGGGTAAGGGCATTTCGCTTACAGAAGAAGAAATGGAGCGTCTGGTCGAGCTGTGGAACACAAGAAACGAAGAGGACAGCTTTGAAGAATAATTACTGAAAGGAACGGCGAAATGGAAAAGTTACTCGGAATGACACCCCCTATGGGCTGGAACAGCTGGAACACGTTCACCTGGGAGATAAACGAAGAGCTTATAAAGCAGGCGGCTGACGCATTCATCGAAAACGGCCTTAAGGACGCAGGCTATGAATATGTTGTTATAGATGACTGCTGGAGCGAAAAGCAGAGAAATGAAAAGGGCGAGCTTGTGCCTGATCATTGGAAGTTCCCGAACGGCATCAAGCCCGTTGCGGACTACGTTCACTCAAAGGGTCTTAAGTTCGGCATCTATTCGTGTGCCGGCACGCATACCTGCGCAGGTCACCCCGGCAGCTTTGAGCACGAATTTCAGGACGCAGAAACATTTGCAGAGTGGGGCGTTGACTACCTGAAATATGACTATTGCTATAAGCCTGTGCATATACCCGGCGAGATACTCTACAAGCGTATGTCTACTGCCCTCAGAAACTGCGGCAGACCGATAATGTTCTCCGCTTGCAACTGGGGTAATGACGATATTTACAAGTGGATAAGAGAGAGCGGCGCTCATCTTTTCCGTTCGACAGGCGATATTCAGGATAACTGGGAGTCGATAAAGCGCCTTGCACTGTCGCAGATGGGCAACGAGTGCTACGGCGGTTGCTTCTGTCACAATGATATAGATATGCTCGTAGTCGGTATGCACGGCGGCTCGAACAACCAGTACATAAACGGCGAGAGCGACGATCAGTTCGGAAATAAGGAAGGCAAGGGTCTTGGCGGCTGTACCGATACAGAGTACAAGACGCATTTCTCACTGTGGGCAATGATGAATTCACCGCTTATGATGGGCTGTGATATCCGTCATATGACCGACAGGACAAAGGAGATACTGACCAATAAGGAAGTTATCGCAATAAATCAGGACATTGAGTGCAGAGGACCTTACCGCATAAGCCAGTGGAACAACCCCGAAAACGTATTCTCACTTGTAAAGCCGCTCGCCAACGGCGACTACGCTATAGGCATGTATAACTTCAGTGATGTTCCTGCGGAAATGTCGTTACAGTTCTGGGATATAGGGCTCAGCACTGCGGCAGGCAGAGGTCTTGAAATGCACGATTGCTGGTCGCACGAGGATATCGGCAGATTTTCCGAGAGATATGTAACTACCTTACAGCCCCACGATTGTGCGGTATATACTGCAAAGGTAGTAAAGCTGTAATGGCAAACTACAAGACCTGCAAGAAGTGCGGCGCTTTGCTTGGCGGCGATGATATAGCGATCTACAGAAAGCTGGTCACACGCAACGCCGATGAGTTTTTCTGCATAGACTGCCTTGCGGAGTATTACAACACCACCCGTGAGGTGATAGAGGAACGCATAGCGTATTACAGGAAAAGCGGAGAATGTACGCTTTTCAGATAATTCGGATAAAGAAATAACGGAGCATATCTGCCTGATATGCTCCGTTTGCTGTTATTATGCTTTTAGTTTGCGTTTGTCACAGCGGCAAGTCTTGTGTAGTTGCTGTAGATGACCGTGTCGCCTGAGGTCTTGTATGCTCTTATGCGGAATGTGTAGGTCGCACCTGCCTTAAGGTCGCCCGCTATAAAGCCTACTGTATTATTTGTGCAGGTTCTTAATGCTTCCGTCCATTTGCCGCCCCTGTACAGTTCAACGATATATCCTTCTGCGGAGTTGTTCATTGCCCAGCCTATTATAAGCTCGGATGATGTCGCTGAGATTTTTCTGAAGGATGTAACGTTTGAAACGCCTGAGCTTTCCACTGTTTTAGCGGCAAGTCTTACATAGTCGCTGTACTGTACAGATCCGCCCGATGTCTTGTACGCTCTTATACGGAAGGTATATGTCGAGGTAGCGTTAAGTCCTGTAGCCGTACAACTTGCGGAGTTGCCGTTATATATCTCGTTCCACTTACCGCCCTTGTATATTTCAACCGAGTAGCCGTCAGCCTTGCTGTTCTTGTTCCACGCAAGAGTGAGCGAGGAATCGGTTGCGTTTGTGCTTGTGAAGCCTGTGACATTATCAACCGTAGTATCATCTGTTACCGAAGAATTGATAACGGTGAGAGTAAATGTGTCTGTAGTGCTGTCGCTGAAATGATATACTATTTCGTGTTTGCCGTTGGAGAGGGCCTGCATGAACGGCGTGTTGAGTGCCACCTGACTTCCGCTCCATGAGTAGTCTGTACTGCTGTCAAGTGTTTTGCCGCCGCAGGTTATCTTTGATATAGTCTGACCGTTCAGCACGAGCTTTGTAAGTACAGTTGCAGGAGCAGAGGCGTCAAATGTGCCTGTCTTGTTGATAAGGTGTGCGCCCTCGGCTTCCTGCTTTTCGCCGTAGAAGTATACATCATCGATTATGTAAGCGCCTGTGTCGGTGTTACCGCCATTGCCTGCATAGAATGCGACCTGTACAATACCCGTTGTGTCAAGTGTAGCGGATTCTGACTGCCAGCTTGGAGCGATAAATTCCTCGAAAGGTATCTCAAATGTTTTTTCGCCGGAGAAGTTGACCGTTATTTCTTTTTCGAAATAGTTGTCGTTCTTATCCCTGAGCTGAACAGTAAAGGTGTTACCGCTGTTGTCGCCGGTAAGGTTTATGCTGACACCCGTGTAATTTGCAACGTTACGCTGTGACAGCGTGTGGTTTACACCGCAGTATCCGTTGGGCGAGCCTACATTGTACTCAAATTTCATCGCTTTGCCGTTTGCGTTGTCAACAAGCGAAACCGTTACGTCGTTTCCGCTTGTATTCGGCGTGTATGCACTGCTTAGCTGAGAATCGCCTGTGTAGCTTTCAAAAGTATCTATATCCTCAAGTGCCGATGTATCTGTTACGGTAAGCATGAATTCACAATCCTCACCCTCATAGAAGTCGAACACGAGCGTTACGTTGCCCTCGCCGAGAGATTTTATAAAGCTGTCTGAGAATGTGACTAAGCCGCCGTTATCTGTATAATCCGTACCTGCCTTGAGATATTTGCCGTTTACCGTTATACCTCTGAATTCGCTTGTCTTCTTGTCATAGCCTACATTCACCTTCTTGTAGTGACGCAGGTTCTTGTCAACTGTAGCGATATATTTATCAAGCGTCGGTGCGGGGATCGATACATCGGTTACGTTTACTGTGAACTTCGGGCTGCTGCCTGCCGTACAGTTAAGCGTGAACACATGGTTTTTAAGCTCAAGTGTTTTAAGATAGCTTGCCTTTATAGTTACGGAGTTATTGTTTATCGTGAAGTCCTTACCTTCTGTAAGCGCATTTCCGTCAAGGGTTATACCGCTTATTGCACCCTCCTTCATAGTTGCTGTTACCGTAAGGTCGGTATTGTCAGCTCTGTCGAAGCTCAGCTTGTCGCTTGCTATCGTGTTGACGTTATTCTTTGCCGTCATATTTGCGGCGTGCTTCATGATAAGCTGTCTTGTGCTTTCGGTCTCTGTTCCCTCCGGACCGTAAACGGTATACTGGTCATAGTCGGGATAAAGTGCGCCGTCAATGTATGAGGCTATCATCCAGTAGTTTGTGCCTGCATATTCGACCGTATCATAGACATTACCCTCAAGCACCTCAAACCACTGCTTATACTCGCTGTCACGGATTGTTCTATCTGTAAGACCGAACTCTTCGAGTATAACGGGCTTGTCAAGCTCCACACAGGTTTCGCCGTGTATCTTAAACCAGAGCAGATCGTCCTGTCCTGTGCCTGTGTGCTTCATTCCCCACTGATCGAGATAAAGATGAGGAGTGCCGAAGTCGAGCGTGTCGATTGTCATCAGCTTTTCAAAGTCAACGCCCTCTGCGCCGTAAAAGGCATAATTGGATGTAGTATATTCGTTGTAATACCCGTAAGGTTTATTGTAAAAGCCCTCGTCGCCGAGTGATACCATGTGATTCGGATCGATGCTCTTTACATATTCGCTCATTTCCTTTGCCCAGTTATAAAGTATATTGTCCTTACACTGAGCGTCGGAACTGCATCTCGGCTCGTTTGAAAGCTCCCACGCAAATACGGAAGGCTCATCCTTCAGCTTTCTGTTTGTATACGGGTTCGTATGGTTCAGCAGACCGTTGACATAATCCTTATACCAGCCCTTGAGCGTTTCGTTTGTGTAGAAGTCGTCTTTTTTAAGTCCGGTTATGCCAAGCTCCTCTGCCCACTTGACGTATTGACCCATACCGCCGAAAGCATCCCAGTAGTTAGTAAAGGTGATAAGCAGCTTTATACCGTGCTTTTCGGCCTGATATAATGCGTAGTCGAGCTTCTTTATGCCGTCTTCACCGAAGTTTGTTACCGGCTTACCCAGAGCCTTGTCGAAATACTGAAAATATATTCCGTCCTTTTCACCCGGGCCGTCATTGTTGTTTGTAAATACCGGCTTTCCTTCGCTGTCTGTCGTACCTGTCTTGACACCTACATCAAGGTTGCCCCAGACTCTGATAACTTTCAGCCCCATCGCCTCTGCGTCTTTGAATACGTTGTCTACCGCCTCCTGCGATTTGAACGTAAGGTAGTAGCAGTTTGTGCCTGCATAGTAGAACGGACTTCCGTCAAGCATGAACCTTGTTCCCTGCGCATACGCAAATCCGCTCGGAACACCTTCAGCCGCCGCACCCGTGCTTATGAAAAACACGGATACAGGTAAAGCTGTAAGCGTCATCGCCGTGGCAAGCGCTGTGCTTGCCAGTCTTTTCTTAAAACCTGTCATGATTTCACTCCTTCTGCTATTATTCTGATATAGCCTCTTGGTTTCTTAGCTTTGTCTTATAATATCATGTGACTTTATACAAAGTCAACAAATTCAGCTAAATTTACTTAACAAAGTAGATTTTTCTGTGAATTGCACAACAGTTTAAATCGATATATGTGCATTTAGTACAATTATATGTAATATTTTCACTGAGCAATGCTGTTTTAAAGTTTAAATAACAGCTTTAACGGTCATTTAGCCTGTTTTTTTAGTTACTTAATGTAACGTTTCATGAAACTAACGAAATTTACATTTATAGGTTAAGTTAAAAAGAAAGAAACAACTGTGTAACAGACAAAAAAACGAGCGGCGGTTCATAAAACCGTCGCTCGTAAAGCTGTGATATTATTTTGTTGTCTGCACCGTTCTTACATTGTCGCTGTATATTGTCGAACCGTTTACGGTAAGATATGCTCTTACACGGAAGGTATATGACGTACCTGCCTTAAGATTCTTTATCTGGCAGGAGGTGACTGTGTTTGAGGTGGTTTTTGTTACAAGATTCCATTTTCCACCCTTATAGATCTCTACGATATATCCTGTTGCACAGCTTTTTCTTGCCCACGAAAAACGGATCGATGAGGCTGTGTTGCTTGTCTGCTCCCCAAGCTTTGCAACGGGGTTAAGACCTGTTGTAGCAGTGCTTTTCAGATATTCGCTGAATACGGTTCTGCCGTTTTTCACCTTGTAGCTCTTTATGCGTACAGAATAGGTCGAGCCTTCCGCAAGACCGGTTATCTTACAGGAAAGCTTTGTGTTCGAGGTTGCACACAGCACCTGCTCCCATTTTCCGCCCCTGTAGATTTCTACTGTATATCCGTCGGCTGCAGTGTTCCTGCTCCAGCTGAGAGTTACCTGTGAAGCGGAATCCGCTTTATATGTAAGGTTTGTAACGTTGGGTATACGGGTGTCGGCTGAGAACGTAAGATATTCGCTGAAATATGTGGTTGCTGTTGTCTTTTTGAAGGACTTTATGCGCACTGAATATGTTGCATTTGCCGAAAGCCCTGTTGCTGTGCAGGTAAGGGTTGTGTTGCTTTTTGCATTTAAAATCTGCGTCCACTTGCCGCCCTTGTAGATCTCAACGATATAGCCTGTAGCGGCGGTATTCTTATTCCACGAGAATGTTATTGATGATGCTGTATTGCCGGAAGACTTGAAGCCTGTAACGTTTGCTATCCTTGTGTTCACATCAGCTTCAAGGTATTCGCTGAATGAGTACGCACCGTTTGCAAGGCGGTAGCACTTGATACGGGCTTTATATGTTGAGCCTGCCGCAAGACCCGTTACCTTGCAGGAAAGAGCAGTGTTGTTCTTTGTGGTAAGGACTGTATTCCACTTTCCGCCCTTATAGATTTCAACGACATATCCCGTAGCCGAAGCAACCTTGTTCCACGAAAGTGTAACAGAAGAAACGGTTGATGACTTTGCCGTAAGACCTGAAACACACGCAATTCTTGTAGTTGCCGCAATATTCGTATAATCGCTGCAGACAACAGCACTGCCTGTTTTCTTGTATGACTTTATGCGGAATGAATAGCGTGTTTCGGGAGCGAGTGAGGACGCTGTATATTGTAAGGTCGTGTTGCCTGTTGTCTTTAGAATCTGAGTCCATTTTCCGCCCTTGTACTGCTCGACAACATAACCTGTCGCATCGGCATTCTTATCCCATTTGAGCGTTATTGTCCTGCTTGTTGCAGCGGGGGCTGTGAATGTGGTTACATTGGGAAGAACAGTGGTTGCAACGGCTCTGATATAGCCGCCGTACTGAACGGTAGAACCTGACACTTTACGCAGTCTTACACGGAATGTATAGGATGTACCGGGAGTAAGATTTGTGACGGTGAGAGCGCAATTGGCACTGCTGTCGGTCTTGGAAATCCGTACCCATTTGCCGCCCTTGTACTGCTCGACCTCATAGCCGCTACCATCGGTTGACATTGACCACTCGAGCGTTATGAATTTTGGGTTTTGACGGGTTACTTTGAGGTTCTTGACATAGCCGAGAACGAGAATGTCGGTGTAGTCAGACTTGTAGGAAGAGCCGCAAACCGAGCATTTATGCAGGGTGTAGCCCTTTGCGTCATAGGTCGCATCGACCACGGTATCAACGTATTTATGACCCAACGGATTAAGCTCTCTTGTAAGCACCTTGCCGCAGACCGTGCAGCTGCACCGTTGCTCACCGGGTTTAGTACAGTCGGGATTTTTGGTTGTTTTCCAGGCGGTATAAGTATGGTTTCCTGTGGCGGAAACATATATTACATCTGTCTTTTTATCGCACTTCGTACAGTGGCGTGACTGCGAGCCTTGCTCGGCGCAGGTCGGCGCTTTGTCGAGCGTCCATGTCGATGAAAAGCTGTGTCCTGTGGCATAAGTGGTATCTTCGGTTCTGCGGGAATTGCAGACCGTGCAACGGTAAGTTATACTGCCGTCATTTGCACAGGCTTCCGACTTTATTGCATCGACCTTATAGTCGTGATAAAGATTCGACTTCGGAATGGTATAAGTTTTCGACGAACCTGTTGAAAAATTGACTTTCAGTTCGCCGTCACTTTCACAGGTGGGCTTTTTGGTAAATGATCTGCCTGTCAATGTGCCTGATGTATCAACAAGCAGGTTTTGAATTTTATCTTTGCCTGTAAGCTTTTGTGAAATCTCTCCATCGGGGCAGATTACAAGTATGATTTCAGCCCAGTCGAAAGCATCATAACTGAAAGAGGTCACAGAAGAGGGAATGTTGAGCGAGATCAGCTTTGTTGTCTGGAAAGCTCTGGATTCGATAGTGGTAAGTCCGTTACCCTCGATTATTACATTGCGTAAATTGTCGCAGGAGGCGAAAGCGGCATAGCTTATCTTCTTGACGGTTGCAGGGATCGTAATATCAACTATATGGTTGTTTCCGCAGAATGCGTCGCCGCCGATAACTTCAACGAAGCTCGGGATTTTTGTCATTGACGAACCTGTGGCGGAAACAAGCGTTTTGCCGTCCTTAGAGTAAAGATCGCCGTTTATAGCCTGGAAATACTTATTGTTGCTGTCAACAGTGAATTTAAGACAGTTGTTTCCCGAGAATACATCGGCGGCTATAGTCTTTACCGAGCTTGAAATAGAAATGCTCTGTATGCGCTTTGTGTAAACGAAAGCGCCACGCTGGATCTCGGTAACGGTATTGGGTATGGTTACCTTTGAAATACCGATACAGCCTCTGGTGAACTCTTTTGCGATTACCTCTATCTTGTGACCGTCGATATATCTGGGGATATTCATAACAGTCTTGGTAGCCTTGTCATAGCCTTTTACCTCATCGTCAAACTGTATCCACGAATAAACAGCGTATTTGTTTTTTGAGATCTCTTTATAAAGGAATCGTGAATTCAACTTCTGTGAAATGAAAGTTTTCTGACCGAGTACGTCGCCGCCGATATAAAGCAGATAAACCGAGCCGTCACCGAGCCTTACCGCAGTGGTCATCATTGAGGAGGCTTCCTTCATCGGTATCTCTTCATTTTCACTGTACGCATATCTTGTTTTTGCGGTCAGACCGACCTCGCCCAGCATATAAACGGCGAGCTTTGCACTGGCATTAGGATTGCCCGAACCGTTCAGCACCATAAGATACGGATCGGAATTGCTCTTGTCGTAAGTGAACGACGCCACATACGCCGCAACCTTATCCATCTTGGAAACGTCCGCAATGCCGTTGGGTATGTTCTTGGCGATATAGTCGGCGATTATCTGCTGTGCCTGCTCCTGCTGTGCCTTTGTTGCGCTGACAGAAGCGATGCCGACATCTTCCGTTATCACGTCGGATACCTCGGGAACATAGCTGTTTGCCGATACAGCAACAGCCGAGAGCGATACAATAACCGCAACAGACGCTATCACCGCCGGTATTTTCTTGAAAATATTCATTTCTTCTTATCTCCTGATTTTCCTTATTTTATAACGTCAAACGTTATTTATGACTTTTCTTTTTCCCCTGCGACCCCTCACTGCTGAAACCCTTCCCACTCTGAGCCGTTTCGTAAAAATCGGCTATCAGCTTCATCAGCTTGCCGTCAAGCTCGTAGTAGATCTGCTTATCGACCTTTTTGCTGAACAGTTCTCTTCTATTCTTGTTAGTCCTTTGATTTTTCGGATAGGTCGTTTCAAAAAGCGTGTCAAGCTGTGCCTTGTGCTTTATCGCTCTGTCGCTGTCAAGAGAGTTGTGACCCTTGTTCTTTTCGGTTATAAGAGTGATATTATCGTTTTTCTCAACGTTTGCAAGCACACTGTTTTTAAGGCTTATCGTCTTGTCATCCGTGCTGTGCAGTATAAGGAACTTAGTGCCGTTTGCGGTTGCTTTCGCTATTCCTGCGTGTGCTGTGTAGCCTGCCGCCTTGCCGTATTTCATACGCTCGTACAGCTTTATATAGGCTCTAAGGATATATATCCACCTGCCCATCATGGCAGAGCCTTCTTCAAGCACCATTTCGCTTGTCCTGTCAAATCCGCTCTGTACGAATACCGCCTTTATATCATAAAGATGATAGCAATGCACAGCAGATACCGCATATCCTCCCCAGCTGTGACCGAACAGATACAGCGGAAGCGTGTTTGTTTTGGTAACAAAACTGAGCGCCGCATCAAGATCCTCCGCCGACTGAGGAAGCCCACGCAGTGACTTTCCTCCGCTTAAATGACTGCCGCTGTTGTCAAAGGCGAATATCTTGTATCCCCGTCTTGCAAAATACGCTATTTCGGGCAGATAGCTGAGATGTCCGTCAAATATGCCGTGTGAGAAAACTATAAGCCCCTTGAAGCTGTCATAGCGTTCATCATGGTAGTAAAACCCCGTGTATTTATAGCCACGCTTTGACGGGAATGTGACCGGCTCGTTTACAAGCCCCTTATAATCGCTCAGATCCGGCAGATGTGCGGAATCGTATATCTCAAACCGCTTTCCGAAAACGCTCTCATAAAGTATTGCGGACAGCAGAAGGAATATTATCATTATCAGCAGTACAGCACCGAGAATGATTCCGGCGACCGACAGCACCGAAAGAAAAACGTCCACCTGTTTTCCTCCTTATGCCTTTTTTATACGTTTGCTGTTCTTTTCCCAGTGTTCTATAATTCTTGTCTGACCACGTTCCACCGCAAGAGAATCCGCAGGAACGTTCTTCGTGATAGTCGAGCCTGCCGCAGTAGTCGCATTATCCCCGATAGTAACGGGCGCTATCATATTTGTGTTACAGCCGATAAATGCGTTGTCGCCTATTGTGGTGCGGTACTTCTTTATACCGTCATAGTTTGCCGTTACACAGCCGCAGCCGAAGTTTACACCCTTGCCCACATCGCTGTCACCGATATATGTAAGATGCGCTATGCAGGTGTTTATGCCGATTTCGGAGTTCTTTACCTCTACAAAGTCGCCTATCTTTACACCGCTGTGCAGATGAGTATTCGGACGCAGATGTACAAACGGACCTGCCTTAGCACAGCTATCTACCTTGCTCTCGTGTGCCTGTACGTTGTTCAGGATAACGTTATCCTCTATAACGCAGTCGGCTATATAGCTGTTAGGTCCTATCTCACAGCCGTTGCCGATAACCGTTTTTCCCTTGATTATCGTATTCGGAAGTATAACCGTATCGTGACCGATCTTTACATCCTTACCGATTATGATTCCGTCCGACAGAGGAATATCCACGCCCTCGTCCATAAGCTCAGCGAGCTTTCTCTTTCTTGCAACTTCATTCAGAGCGGCAAGCTGACTGCGGCTGTTTGCACCGAGTACAACGTCCGTGCTGTCTGCCGTGTATACGCCCTTCTTTTCCGCAACGGCAACAGTATCGGTAAGATAATATTCGCCGGCGGCATTGTTGTTGCCAAGCTTATCTAAAAGTCCGGACAGCTTTTCCGCCTTGAACCAGTAGATACCCGAGTTTATCTCTTTTACCTTTGCCTGTTCGCTGTCGCAGTCCTTCTGCTCAACGATAGCCTTGAAAGTATCGTTTTCCTTTATTATTCTGCCGTAGCCTGTGGGATTATCGACAATAGCGGAAACTACCGTAACATCGTTACCGCTGTTTTTGTGATACTCATAAGAGCCTGTTATTGTGTCTGCGTCAATGAACGGAGCGTCACCGCACGCCACCAGTATATCCGCATTTTCAGCCTGTGCCTTTTCGATAAAAGATTTTGCCTGCATTACTGCGTGACCCGTACCGAGCCTTTCCTTCTGCTCAAATGCGGGGTATTCGCCGAGCGTATCAAGATAAGCCGTTACCTGCTCCTTGTGGGCACCGACTATAACTGCGGTATTGTCAACTCCGGCATGTTTTACAGCGTCAAGCACCCAGCGGAGCATAGGCTGAAACAGCACTTCGGCAAGAACCTTCGGCTTGTCGGATTTCATCCTTTTGCCATCACCTGCGGCAAGTATTACTGCGTATTTTTTGTTATCCAAAGTAAGTCATTCCTTTACAGATTTTTAGTAATTTATCGTGTGGCATAAAACCGCCATAATAATATTATCGCACATTTATCCGTATTTTTCAAGTGCTTTTTAAAAATAATTGCTTTTTTCATTTCACTGTGGTAAAATAAACGATATAGACGGCTTTGAAATGCCGTTTCTGACTGTCGAAAAACCTATATGATTTTGAAAATGGGGTCGCAGGGGCGAAGCCCCCGACAGGGACTAGGGGCGG
>OLWC01000712.1_pt1 | contig 13560 bp, 11 predicted proteins | sample 1673911 | NCBI WGS metagenome assembly OLWC01 (sample SAMEA103958134, study PRJEB25191) | human gut metagenome
GCAAGACCAACACGACCGACACCGCCGCCGAACCGGCTGACACCACCGAGCCCGCCGACACGACCGCTGAACCCGTTGTCACGGAAGAGCCCACCGCTGCCACCAAGGCTGACGGCTCTGCCTATAAGGTCGCCATGATCTGCGACTCCAGCATCAACGACGGCGGCTGGGGCGCGGCCTGCTACAACGCCATGATCGCCGCGGCCGAAAAGATGGGCTGGGAGACCGAGGTCACCGACTCCATCTCGCAGGACGCCTACTATGATTCCATCGTCGCCTACTGCACCCTCGGCTACGACATGATCTACGCCCCCGGCAACCAGTACACCGACGCCGTCCTGCAGGCGGCTGAGGAATATCCCGACGTGGCCTTCGCCCTGCTGAACGGTGCGGAAGATACCCCCGCCAAGGCCGTCAACGGCAACGTCTCCTCCCTGCTCCCGAACGCGCAGCAGATCGGCTGGATCGCGGGCGCCCTCGCCGGCCTCATGACCGAGAGCGGCAAGCTCGGCTTCATCGGCGGCATGGAGCTCGACACCACCAAGGGCAAGATCGCGGGCTTTGAAGAGGCGGCCAAGTACGTCGCCGAGCAGGAAGGCAAGACCGTCGAGCTGCTCAACGTCCCCTATGCCAACTCCTTCTCCGACGCCCCGAAGGGCAAGGAATTTGCCACTGAGCTGATCGCCCAGGGCGCTGACGTCTTCTTCGGCGACGCTTCCGCCGTCGACTCCGGCGCGCGCGAGGCCATCGACGCGGCCAACGCCGCCGCGGGCGAAGTCAAGATCTACGACATCGGCCAGCCTGCCGACATCCTCGGCCAGAACGAGTGCATCATCTGCTCTCAGGTCACCGATAACTCCGCCATGATCGTCGCCTCCATGCAGGCTGTCATCGACGGCACCTTCGGCGGCGCGACGCTCTACGGCACGCTGCAGAACAACACCCTCTCCGCCGGCGCGCTGAGCGATCTTGTTCCCGCCGACGTGCAGGAGAAGTACCTCGCCTACATCGACCAGATGATCGCGGGCACGTTTATGCAGTAATCTCTTGCGGAACGCCCAAAGCGCCCGGCGGACCCTGTGTCCGCCGGGCACTTTCCCGTTTTCGGGCATTCTCGCCGGGAAATGCGGCTGCCGACCGGGGAAAACTGTCGATTTCTCCGGTTGACTCTTTTCCGATGCGTGTTATAATGTGGACTGTCTGAAACAATATAAAATTGTAGCGCCAAGGTGTCCGCCGCAAGGCGGGTGAAAAGGGAATCCGGTGAGAATCCGGAGCGATGCAGTCACTGTGTACGGGAGCGGACCTGCAAAGGAAGCGCCGGACCGGCCAGATGGCCGGTGTGTGCGTCCTTACCACTGGGAAACCGGGAAGGGCAGAGCCGCGAAGAACGAAGTCAGGAGACCTGCCTTGGCGTGGAATCTCAGATCCGCTGTCCACGGGTCGGCCTTCCTGCAAGTTTGTATGGTCTTCCGCTTTGGAAGACGACATTCGATACGGCTAGGGAGAACGGCTGCGCCAGCGCAGCCGTTTTTATATTTTTCAGAACATTTTAGAAAAGAGGTAGACCTCACATGAAAAAGACCCTCGCGCTTGTGCTCGCAGCCGTGATGCTGCTGAGCCTCCTCTCCGCCTGCAAGAGCAGCGCGGACGAGACCCCCACCGTAGACCCCGCAGAAACCGAACAGACCACTACCCCCGAAGAGACCACGCCCGCCGAGGAGCAGACCTCGGAAGAGCCGCAGCCCTCTCAGGAAGAGCTGGATCAGGCAGCCGCCGACAATGTCGCCGCCCTGATCGACGCGATCTATGTCCAGTCCCGCACCGATGAGACCGACGCCCAGTGCGAAGCGGCCAAGGCCGCCTGGGACGCCCTGACCGATGCGCAGAAGGAGCTCGTCGAAGGCGACGAGGCCAGCCCCGATTACTTCGGCCTCGATACCGGCGATGCTTCGCTCGACGATGCGCGCAATCAGGATGAGATCGGCGAGAACGAGCTGCTCGTTGTCTCCTTCGGCACGTCCTACAATGACAGCCGTGTTGCCGACATCAAGGGCATCGAAGACGCCCTGCAGGCCGCATTCCCCGACTGGTCTGTCCGCCGCGCCTTCACCGCGCAGATCATCATCAACCACGTCCAGGCCCGCGATGGCGAGAAGATCGACAACATGACCCAGGCGCTCGACCGTGCAGTTGCCAATGGCGTCAAGAACCTCGTTGTCCAGCCGACGCACCTGATGCATGGCGCAGAGTATGACGAGATGTGCGAAGCCATCGAGCAGTATAAGGACAAGTTTGAATCCGTCTCCATTGCCGAGCCGCTGCTTGGCGAAGTCGGCTCCGACGCTACCGTCATCAATGCCGACAAGGAAGCTGTTGCCAAGGCCATCACCGCTGCGGCTGTTGCCGATTCCGGCTTCGAGAGCCTTGATGCCGCCAAGGACGCCGGTACCGCGTTCGTGTTCATGGGTCACGGCACCGCACACGTTGCCAAGGTGACGTACAGCCAGATGCAGACCCAGATGCAGAACCTCGGCTATGAGAACGTCTTTATCGGCACCGTCGAGGGCGAGCCGGAAGAGACCGCCTGCGAGGCTGTCATCGAGGCCGTCAAGGCTGCGGGCTATACCAATGTCATGCTGCGCCCGCTGATGGTCGTCGCCGGCGACCACGCCAACAACGATATGGCCGGTTCCGAGGAAGATTCCTGGAAGACCATGTTCGAAGCCGCTGGCTTCACCGTCGACTGCCAGATCCACGGCCTCGGCGAGATCGCCGATGTGCAGGCGCTCTATGTCGCCCACACCAAGGCTGCGATCGACTCGCTGAACGCCTAATTTGACTTAAACTGAGCTCCGGGGTGGGGAAGACCTGCCCCGGAGCCAAGCGCCATTCAGGAGGAACCATCATGAAAAAGACCATCGCCCTTGCGCTCGCTGCGCTGATGCTGCTCGCGCTGCTGACCGCCTGCGCGGCCAAGCCCGCAGAGACCGAACCTGCAGAGCTGGAACAGACCGTGCAGACCGAACAGCCCGCCGAACCCGAAACCGACGAGACTGCGGAGGATGCGGATGCGTCCGCCGAAGAAGAGACGCCCGCGGAACCGGCCCTGCCCGACGGCGTCTATACTGCCGACTTCAACACCGACAGCTCCATGTTCCATGCCAATGAGGCCTGCGACGGCAAGGGCACGCTCACCGTCGAAAACGGCGAGATGACTATCCACGTCAGCCTTGCGGGCACCAGCATCCTCAACCTCTTCCCCGGCGTCAAGGAAGACGCGGAAAAGGAAGGGGCCGAGCTGCTCCAGCCCACCATCGACACCGTTACCTATTCCGACGGCCTCTCTGACGAGGTCTTCGGCTTCGACATCCCCGTTCCTACGCTGGACGAGGAATTTGACCTCGCGCTCATCGGCAAGAAGGGCACGTGGTACGACCACAAGGTCTCCGTCTCCAACCCCGTTCCCGTCGAGGAATCCGGCAAGACCGTCGACGATCTCGCCCTGGCCGACGGCACCTACACCGCCGAGCTGACCTTCGCAGGCGGCTCCGGCAAGGCTTATATCCAGTCTCCCTGCACGCTGACCGTCGCGGACGGCAAGGCCGTGGCTACCGTCGTCTGGAGCAGCAGCAAATATGACTACATGCTCGTGGACGGCGAACGCTATGACGTCCTCACGACCGAGCCAGGCTCCACATTTGAGATCCCCGTCGCGGCCTTTGACACCGAGCTCACGGTCATCGGCGACACCACCGCGATGAGCACCCCGCATGAGATCGAGTACACGCTGAACTTCGATTCTGCGACGCTGACCGCTGCCGAATGAAGAAGCTCTTTATAGCGCTCCTCGCCGCGCTGCTGCTGGCCTTCGCGGCCTGCGCCGCGCCGCAGCAGGAGACCGCCGCGCCGGAACCGGCGCAGAGCGAGCCGGCAAGCGCGGTTTCGTGGGACGACCTGACGTTTGACCGGACGCTCCCGCTTCAATACGCCACGCAGTTTTCTGTTTCCTACGCGGGCGAGGACTATACGCGCCTCACGATCGGCGACGATCAAACATTCCTCATCGTCGCCGGGGACGCGCCCGTGCCGGACAGCGTCCCCGCGGATGTGACCGTCCTGACCCGGCCCCTTTCGCACATCTATCTGGTCGCGACCGCTGCGATGGACTATTTCCGGCAGCTGGACGCCATTGACGCCATTGCCCTCAGCGGCCAGAAGGAGGCGGATTGGTATATCGACGAGGCCAAGGCCGCGATGGATACCGACGACAAGAACGTCCGCGAGGCCCGTCTGACCGAGGCTGTCGTCGACTTCAAGGAGAAGTTCGGCGAGAAGTATGCAGAAGACTGGGATGTCCAGATCGACGTGTGCCTGTACAAGATGCAGAAGAAGATCGTCAAGAAGTGGCTGCTCGAGGGCAAGCGCGTCGACGGCCGCACGCCGGACGAAATTCGCCCGCTGGCTGCCGAGGTCGGCGTTCTGCCGCGCGTCCACGGCTCCGGCCTGTTCACCCGCGGCCAGACGCAGGTTCTGTCCGTCTGCACGCTGAACACCCTCTCCGCTGCGCAAAAACTCGACACCATCTATGACGAGACCGAGCGCCGCTATATCCACCACTATAATATGCCGCAGTGGTCCACCGGCGAAGCCCGTGCGAGCCGCTCCACCTCCCGCCGCGAGATCGGCCACGGCGCGCTGGCCGAAAAGGCCCTGCTGCCCGTGATCCCGTCCGTTGACGAGTTCCCGTATGCCATCCGCGTCGTCTCCGAGGTCGTTTCCTCCAACGGCTCCACGTCTCAGGCCTCCATCTGCGGCTCCACGCTGGCTCTGATGGACGCAGGCGTGCCCATCAAGCGTCCCGTCGCCGGTATTTCCTGCGGCCTCATCTCCGACAAGGAGACGGGCACGTGGAGAACCTTCACCGACATTCAGGGCGTTGAGGACTTCCACGGCGAGATGGATTTCAAGGTCGCCGGTACGACCGAGGGCGTCACCGCCATCCAGATGGACCTCAAGAACGACGGCCTGACCATGGAGATCATCGCCGACGCGCTCGAGCGCTGCCGCAAGGCCCGCCTTGAGATCCTGAACGAGATCATGATCCCCTGCATCGCCAAGCCGCGCGACCATGTTTCCGAGTATGCACCCAAGATGCTCACCATGAAGATCGACGTGGACAAGATCCGCGAGGTCATCGGCAAGGGCGGCTCCATGATTCAGAAGATCGTGGCCGAGTCCGGCGCACAGGTCGACATCGACGACGACGGCACCATCCACATCGCGTCTCCCGACGCCGCCTCCTGCGACGCCGCCAAGAAGATGATCGACGATATCTGCTTCGTGCCTGAGGTCGGCAAGCTGTACTACGGCAAGGTCGTCCGCATCCTGCCCATCGGCGCGTTTGTCGAGCTGGCTCCCGGCAAGGACGGCATGATCCACATCTCCAAGCTGGAGAACCGCCGCGTCGAGAAGGTCGAGGACGTGCTGAACATCGGCGACATGACCTGGGTCAAGGTCACCGAGATCGATGAAAAGGGCCGTGTCAACCTCTCCCGCAAGGACGCGCTCAAGGAACTCGCCGCCGCTGCGGACAAGAAATAAACAAGCCTAAAAATCCCCGCCTCTCCAACCGGAGAGACGGGGATTTCTGCACACTAAGACGTGCTGCCTAACGGCTTCCGCAGCTACCGGCACGCCGCGCCGCCCCATTCAACGGCGGTGAAGCCGGTGCGGGCCGGTGCTTCGAGCGCCTGCGGCGCGATTTCGACCGGAGCAGCCAGCGGCTTGAAGGCCATAAAGACGCGAATGAGCGTGTCCGGCTCGGGCGTGATGGTGAGGCGTGCGCTTTTGGTATAGGCCTCGCGCTGGAACGCGATCAGGTTATAGGCGTTTTCCTGCATCAGCGGCAGCCAGTAGATGATAAACTCATTGGCCTCCGCGCGGTTCAGGCCGAGCCTGGCCAGCGCGTCCTCCAGAAACTCCGCCGTGCCGCTTCCCGGCACGCAGAAGCCGGTCGAAAAATCATATTCTGTATCGGATACGCCCTCCCAGTATAAATACCGGTAGGTCTGGCCGTCCTTGTCGGTCAGCGTCCCGTCGGGTCTTGCCGAGACGGTCCAGCCGTCCTCGTAGGCCGGATACGTGCACGTCAGCTCCCCGTCATAGTCCAGCTTGACCGTTATCTCTGTTTCCGTCTGCGGATACAGATACGCGACCGGCTTGGCGTCGCAGACCTCGTCCTGTGCTTCCTCCGGATAGAGATAGATGACTGGCTTTGCAGAATACTGCGCATTCTCATCCTCCCGCTCGTCGCACGGCGCACAGGCGGTCAGACTGAGCGTCAGCGCAAGGGGCAGCAAAAAAGCAAGCAGTTTTTTCATGTCGGTTCCTCCTGCATAAAATATGTTCTATCCATACAGACAGGAAATGAAGAAGCTGGTTGCATAGGTTTATATTATTTATTATTTTTTCCGGCCATCAGCCGCGCAAGCGTCGCGCGGACCACAGGCAGGCAGTCCTCCGGCCTCTCCAGCTCCAGAACGGCCTGCTCAAACGGGCACAGGCCCGTCCCCTGCCGGTTCAGGAGCTTTTCGGTCTTCGTCTCACAGGCGCAGTCCACGCCGTTCGCAATCAGGAAGTCCGCCGCTGCGGCGCTCATCGTCTCGGCATAGACGGCGGATGCGCCGCCCAGAAGATAGATCGCGGCGGCAGCCTTGCCGACGATGGTATCGCAGACGAGCGCGCCCTTCAAAAGCTCCGGCTGCGCGTCGAATACCCGCAGCGCCGGGCCGACGCCCCGGCCAAAGTCCTTATGGACGGTCACGCCGCCTTTTTGTACAACGAGCGTATACGCGCCGTTTTCAAACAGCGCGGACAAATTTTCCGTGTTCATTTCGGACGCATCTCCTTCGGCAATTCTTTTTCGATCCGGATCATGACCAGCGACAGCAGCAGCGCCAGCACCATCACGCCCACGGCGATCAGATAATACGGCTGGTTGGCAATGTCGGCAATGGAATAGCCGCCCGTACCGTCGGAGACGGCGTAGCCGATCACCAACAGCACCAGTGCGGCGGCGAAGCAGAGGTTCCGGATCGTGCCGAGCAGCTTGTCCCGGCCAAGCAGGAAGCCGTAAAACGCCTCCGGCGCGTCAAACTGCGCCCCCGCCTTCCACGGCGTAAACAGGCGGCAGAAAAAATCCTTCACAGGGAAGCCCCCTTTTTCCTTGATAGAGCAAGTATAGCAGGCTTTTGCGAAAAAAGCAACGCACCGGGCACTTGATGCGCCGCCGGGCGTTGACTTTTTTGCGCAGGACTCGTATACTTTTGGAAACAGGCATTTCAGGAGAAGCGGATCATGATCTACACGGTTACGACGAATCCCAATATTGATTATTATATGGACCTGCGTGCGCCGCTGCGCGTCGGCGGCATCAATCGCTCCGGCCGCGAGCTGCTTGCGCCAGGCGGGAAGGGGATCAACGTCTCGCTGATGCTGCGGACGCTTGGCAAGCCGTCGTGCGTGCTGGGGTATCTCGCCGGGCCGACGGGGCGGCTCCTCGAAGCGCTCATGAAAGACACCGGCTGCGATTGCCATTGGTTCTGGCTGCAAAGCGGCCAGACGCGCATCAACACCAAGATCAACACCAGCCCCGAAACGGCCTTCAATGCCTCCGGCCCCGCGCTTGGGCAGGCCGACATTGACGCGCTGTGCGCGTTCCTGCGCGGACTGAACCCGGACGATCAGCTCGTCGTCAGCGGCAATCTGCAAAAAAGCCCTCCGGGCGCGTTCTCCGCACTCCTTTCCGCCGCGCAGGAGGCGGGCGTCAGCGCCGTCGTGGATACAAGCGGCGCAGCGCTTCGCGAGGCGCTTGCATTCCGTCCTCTGCTCATCAAGCCCAACGGCGAGGAGCTGTGCGAGCTGTTTGGCAAGCAGGCAAGCACGCCGGAGGCGCTGCTTGCCCTTGCGCAGCGGGCGCAGACACTGGGCGCGCGGAACGTGCTGGTGTCCATGGGCGCGGACGGCGCGCTGCTGTTGGCGGAAACTGGGCGCGTTTACCGGGCACGGCTCCGCAGCACGCAGCCGGTTATTTCCACCGTCGGCGCGGGCGACAGCGTGACGGCTGGCTTCCTCGCAGGACTGCTGGACACGGAAGACTATGCCTTGGCTCTCCGCCTCGGCACCGCCTGCGGCAGTGCGACAGCCTACAGCGCGTGTTTGGCAAGCCGGGATATGATCGAGGCTGTACTGCCGGCGGTCGAAATTACGACTCTGTAAAAACTTCGGAAAGGAAGAGAACCATGCAGGCAATTCAGGAACTGCTCTCCAACCGCGTGCTGATCAGCGGCCTTGTCGGCTGGGGAGCGGCGCAGGTTTTGAAGACGATTATTTACGCGCTCATGCACCATACGCTGGACCTGACGCGCATTTTCGGCGACGGCGGTATGCCGAGCGGCCATTCGGCCACGGTCTGCGCCGTGGCGACCTCGGCGGGAATTATCTATGGGCTGGACTCGTTCCCATTCGCCATCAGCGTAATTGTCGCGATCATCGTCATGCACGACGCAATGGGAGTCCGGCTCGAAACCGGCAAGCAGGCAAAGCTCCTGAACGAGTTCATCGACCTGTTTGCCAAGCTGGAGCAGCCGCTGTCCGATCAGGAAAAGCTCAAGGAGCTGGTCGGCCACACGCCGCTGCAGGTCTGCATGGGCGGCCTGCTCGGCATTCTGACCGGCGTTCTGTGCAATCTCGGCGGATGAGCGCAGCCGCCTCCCCCAGCACTTCATCCTGTAAATTATAATTTCACCCTGGAAAGGAGCACCCCATGGCACAACTTGGACTCGGTACGCGCTGCGTACAGGCGGGCTACAGCCCGAAAAACGGCGAACCCCGCCAGATCCCCATCATCCAGAGCACCACGTTCAAATACGAGAGCAGCGCCGAAATGGGCCGGCTGTTCGATCTGGAGGCCAGCGGCTATTTCTATTCCCGCCTGCAAAACCCGACGAACGACGCCGTCGCGGCGCGTATCGCCGCGCTTGAGGGCGGCACAGCCGCCATGCTGACAGCCTCCGGGCAGGCCGCCATCTTCTTCGCCGTGTTCAATATCGTCGGCGCGGGCGACCATCTGGTCAGTTCGTCGAGCATTTACGGCGGCAGCTTCAATCCGCCGCATCTGGGGCATATTTTCGCCGCGCGCAAGGCGCGGCAGCTGCTGGGACTGGACAAAATTCTCTTGATCCCCGCAGCCATCCCGCCGCACAAGGCCGTGGCCGAAGGCTCGCCGGACGGCGAAACGCGCTTCGCGCTCACGCAGCTTGCCATAGCTGGAGAAACCGGCATGGAGGTCAGCCGCATCGAGCTTGACCGGCCCGGCCCGAGCTATACCGTGGATACGCTGCGCAAGCTTCGGGAATGCTATCCGCAGGATGAGCTGTATCTGCTCATGGGGACCGACATGTTCCTCTCCTTTTTCCAGTGGCGCGAGCCGGAAACGATTGCAAAGCTGGCCGTGCCCGTCTGCATGGCCCGCGTGCGCGCAGACAGCACACTGTCCGAACAGCTTCTGGCCCAGCGGGCCAAAATGAAGGCCGCGTTCGGCGTCCGGCCCATCGTTCTGCAGAACGACTGTCTGGAAATTTCGTCGACCGAGGCCCGTCGGCTCCTGTTTTTCGGCATTGCGGACGAGGTCCTGCACCCGGACGTGCTGGCCATGATCGAACGGGAGAGGCTCTACGGCGTGGGCGGCGCATATCACGCGCTGCCGTTTGCAGATCTGCGCCGCGTCAGCCTTTCTCTGCACAAGGAAAAGCGCCGCGCCCACGCGCAGGGCGTGTCCGATACCGCCGTGCTGCTGGCAAAAAAATACGGCGCGGATGAGACGGACGCTGCCCGTGCCGGGATCCTGCACGATATTACCAAGGCGCTCTCTCCTGCGCAGCAGCAAAAGCTGGTCGATCATTGGAAGCTGCCGGTATCGCCGTTCGAATACGCGCAGGCGAAGCTGCTCCACGCCAAGACCGGCGCGGCGGCTGCCGCACGTATTTTCGGTGAGAACAATGCCGTCGTCTCCGCCATCGACTATCATACGACCGGCAGAGCGCATATGACCCTGCTGGAAAAAATCATCTACATTGCGGATTATATGGAGCCGAACCGCGATTTTCCGGGCGTTGACCGCCTGCGGGAGGCTGTCTGGCGCGATCTGGACGAGGGCGTGCTGCTCGGCATCGATATGACGCTGGAGCAGCTTGCCCAAAAGGGTCAGCCCGCCTGCGCCGATTCCCTTGCGGCCAGAGACTGGCTCATCCAAACCCGAAAGGAACCCTGAATGAAACTATTTGGCAATCGCCGCCGTGCGGCGCATACAAAAAAGTCCGCGCTGTCGCGCGGTACACGCACGGCGCTGATCGCGGCGGTGATCGTGCTGGCAGTCGCCGGAAGCGCGTTTGCGGCGTGGAAGCTGCTGGTGAAGCCGGTGGAGCGTCCGGCGCTCTCCGAGCCGGAGCCGGAGCCTCCCGCCGAGGAAGAAGCGCCGGAGCCGTCCGCCGTTCCAGTCACACCGCAGGAGCTTGAGCCGGAGCAGCAGCCGGAGGAGGACGTGCCCACCGAGCAGCCCAAGGCGCTGCGCGACGGCGTGTATAACATTCTCATCTGCGGCACCGACGGCGATGGTTATCGCACCGACACCATCATCGTCGCCCATCTGGATGCGAACACGCACACGGTCGCGCTTCTGTCTATCCCGCGCGATACCCCGGTCGCGACCGGGGGCGGGGGACTTATGAAGATCAACTCGGTTTACGCGGGCGGCGGTACAGACGGCATGGAACGGCTTGCCTCGCGCCTGCACAGCCTGCTCGGCTTTCCGGTCGACGGCTATGTGCTCGTCGATCTGGAGGCGTTCAAGAAGACCGTTGACCTTGTCGGCGGCGTCGACTTTGACGTGCCGCAGGACATGGACTATGAGGATGCGTCGCAGGATCTGTATATCCACCTGAAGAAGGGGCCGCAGCATCTGGACGGCGAAAAGGCTATGGAGCTTGTCCGCTTCCGCAAGGGCTACGCCACGCAGGATATCCAGCGCACGCAGGTACAGCAGCAGTTTTTGAAGGCGCTGGCAAAGCAGTGCCTGTCCGTCAGCAGCCTGACAAAAATCGGGGAGTTTGCAGATATTTTTGCCGAATATGTCACCACGAGCCTCACAACCGGCAATATGGTCTGGTTCGGCAAGGAGCTGCTGGCCTGCGATTTTGATACCATGCAGTGCTGCACCGCGGAGGGCGAGGGCGCGATGATAAACGGCGCGGCCTATTATCCCCTCTACGCCGGACGGCTGCTGGAAACAGTCAACGCCTGCTTCAATCCCTATGACGCGCCGATCGCCTCCGGCACGCTGAATGTCGTCACGCCCGAACAGGCGTATGCCTATCAGAAGCAGCCTGACCCGGAACCGGAAGAACCAGACGAGCCGGACGAGCCGCAGGATGCCCCGGAAGAGCCGGGAGATCCGGATGAGCCGCAGGAACCCGGCGCATCCGAGCCTACAGAAGACCCCTTCCCGGACGGTACGGTCTGGGAAGAACCCGATACAGATCAGAAAGGAACATAAAAACCATGCTCAGTGCAAAAGAAGTGGCCGCGCTCGCGGCAAAGGCGCTCGACGCCAAAATGGGTGAGGACATCCGCCTCATCGGCATCACCGACATTTCGACCCTCGCCGACTTTTTTCTAATCTGCACCGCCACCAGCTCCACCCACGTCAAGACGCTCTGCGACGCAGTCGAAGAGGCGATGGACGAGGCGGGCGAGGCTCTCCCGCGAGGGCCATCGCGGCGGCACGTGGGTGCTCATGGACTTCGGCAGCCTTGTCGTGCACGTCTTTACGGCTGAGGCCAGAAAGTTCTATGACCTCGAACGCCTCTGGCAGGACGGACATCAGGTGAATCTGGCTGCCGTTTTGGGCGAAAACGCTTGACAAACGGCGCAAAAAAACGTACAATGACCCGGTAAAAGGCAGAGAAGGGGAATGCCCCGCGCGATTTTTTTCAGGGACCCGGCGGCTGGTGTGAGCCGGGAAAATCAACCGGACGTCTCTCGCCCCTGAGCCGCCGCCCCGAAGGCAGTAAGGACGGACGCATGGTCGCGTTAAAGGCCGCTTGAGGGCTGCTTGAAAAAGCAGCTGAATCAGGGTGGTACCGCGTATTTTACGCCCCTGACCGTATGGTCAGGGGCGTTTTATCATGAAAAAAATTACGAGACAAAGGAGCTTGTTATGAAATACGATTTTGCAGCCATTGAGAAGAAATGGCAGGAAAAATGGGAGCAGGAGAAGCCCTATGCCGCCGTCACTGGGGACAAAAAGCCAAAGTTTTATGGCCTGATTGAGTTCCCATACCCCTCCGCTGCCGGTCTTCATGTCGGCCATCCGCGTCCGTTTACAGCCATGGATATCATCTGCCGCAAAAAGCGCATGCAGGGCTATAACGTCCTGAACCCCATCGGCTTTGACGCCTTTGGCCTGCCGACGGAAAACTTCGCCATCAAGAACCACATCCATCCCGCCATCGTCACGCAGCAGAACATCAAGAACTTCACCCGTCAGCTCAAGATGCTCGGCTACGGCTTTGATTGGGACCGCGTCATCGACACGACCGACCCGAATTATTACCGCTGGACGCAGTGGATCTTCCTGCAGATGTACAAGCATGGCCTCGCCTACAAGACCACCATGCCCGTCAACTGGTGTACGAGCTGCAAGTGCGTGCTTGCCAACGAAGAGGTCGTCGAGGGCGTGTGCGAGCGCTGCGGCGCGCCGGTCGTCCGCAAGGAAAAGAGCCAGTGGATGCTGCGCATCACGAAGTATGCCGACCGCCTCATCGACGATCTCGACGACGTCGACTACATCGAGCGCGTGAAGACGCAGCAGCGCAACTGGATCGGCCGCTCCACCGGTACCGAGGTCACGTTCAAGACCAACACCGGGGATGATATCACCGTTTACACCACCCGTGTCGATACGCTGTTCGGCGTGACGTACACGGTCATCTCTCCCGAGCACCCGCTGCTCAAGAAGTGGAAGGGCATCATCAAGAACTGGGACGAGGTCGAGGCATATCAGGCTGCCGCCGCCCGCAAGAGCGACTTTGAGCGCGGCGAGCTCAACAAGGATAAGACCGGCGTTCGCCTCGACGGCATTGAAGTCATCAACCCCGCGACCGGCAAGGTTGTGCCGATGTTTGTTTCGGACTACGTTTTGATGGGCTACGGCACCGGCATCGTCATGGGCGTTCCGGGCCACGACCAGCGCGACTGGGACTTCGCCAAGGTGTTCGGCCTGCCCATCGTTGAGGTCGTCGAGGGCGGCGACATCACGAAGGAGGCCTTCACGCTCAAGGATGACACCGGCATCATGGTCAACTCCGGCTTCTTAAACGGTATGACCGTCAAGGAGGCTATCCCCGCGATGAAGAAGTACGCCGTCGAGCAGGGATGGGGCCATGAAAAGGTCAACTACAAGCTGCGCGACTGGGTCTTCTCCCGCCAGCGCTACTGGGG
>OLWC01000719.1_pt1 | contig 13457 bp, 9 predicted proteins | sample 1673911 | NCBI WGS metagenome assembly OLWC01 (sample SAMEA103958134, study PRJEB25191) | human gut metagenome
GCACCGCGCCAAACGCCATGGAGGCTGTTCCAGCCGGCATCGCTGTGGCACTGAGCCCCGACGAGGCTTTCTATCTTGAAGCCACCGAGGAGTCGGCTTTCGACATTTTGCGCATCCTTAAATCGGAAACTGTGGAGAAAGTGGGCATAAACCTGAAATTCGATATGGTGGTGGCGCTCAACATTGCTGAGAAATTAGCGGCGCCCTACTATGATGTCGCCATCGCGCACTATCTGCTGCAACCGGAGATGAGCCATTCAATAAACCGGCTGGCGGAGATATATCTGAAAAAAATTCTGCCCGACTATCAGCTGCCCGCCACGGCAAAGGCCAACAAGTTCAACCCGGCGCTCTCGCTTGAAATCGAGGATATAGCCAAGGTGGCTTGCGCACGTGCCGCAGCATGCCTCGAGCTGAAGCCTGTATTTGACAAGAAACTCGAGGAGGAGAAAATGGCGCATCTGCTCCACGACATCGAGCTGCCGCTCGTCGAGGTGCTCGCCGACATGGAGCACACTGGCGTGCGCATCGACACAGACGCCCTTGCCGCCTACTCCAAAGCCCTGACTCAGCGTCTTGCCGACATCGAGCGGGCATGCATCGACCTTGCGGGAATACAGTTCAACGTGGGCTCGCCGGCACAGGTGGGCGAAGTGCTGTTCGACAAACTGAAAATCGACGAGAAAGCGAAAAAAACCAAAACCGGGCAATACTCCACCACGGAGGAGGTGCTTGAGAAGCTGTCGGGAAAACACCCCATCGTGGGCAAGATCCTGGAGTTCCGAAAGATAAAGAAGCTTCTGTCAACCTACGTCAATGCTCTCCCCGAACTTATAAACCCTCACACGGGAAAAATCCACACCACCTACAATCAGACTGTCACGGCCACTGGACGCCTGTCGTCGACAAACCCGAACCTGCAGAACATCCCTATCAGAAACGACGACGGACGGGAAATCCGCAAAGCGTTCATCCCCGACGACGGGCACTCGTTCTTCTCTGCCGACTATTCGCAGATTGAGCTGCGCATCGTGGCAAACATCAGCAAGGACGAGGCGCTCGTGGAGGCTTTCCTTGCCGGCGAGGACATCCACCGTGCCACTGCCGCCAAAATTTTCCACGAACGCACCGAAGACGTGACCGACGACCAGCGACGGAAAGCAAAAACCGCAAACTTCGGTATGATTTACGGCATTTCGGCATTCGGACTGTCGGAGCGACTGCAAATACCTCGCAGCGAGGCCAAGCAACTGATTGAAGGCTACTTCAAGACATTCCCCGGCGTGCGTCGGTTTATGGACCAGAGCATCGAGATGGCGAAAGAGAAAGGCTTTGTGACAACCCTGTTCGGACGGCGCCGCATGCTTCCCGACATAACATCGCGAAACGCCGTGGTGCGCGGATATGCCGAGCGAAACGCAATCAACGCTCCAATACAGGGAACTGCTGCCGACATCATCAAAATCGCGATGAACCGCATTTACCGTCGGTTTGACCGCGAGGGAATACGGTCGAAGATGCTGCTGCAGGTGCACGATGAGTTGAACTTCGACGTCGTTCCTGGCGAAGAGGATTCTGTATCCCGCATTGTAAAAGAAGAGATGGAGGCTGCCTTCAGCGGAACTGTACCTCTCGTTGCCGACTGCGGCTCGGGCGCAAACTGGCTTGAAGCGCATTGACAAGCACCGACGCAAACGCGTCTTTAAATAAAAATTTTGCCCTGCAATAAAAAAATATCCGCAAAAACATTGCAATATTCAGAAAAGTGAGTACCTTTGCATTCGATTTTCGGACTCGGGGTGTAGCACAGTTGGTTAGCGCGCCACGTTCGGGACGTGGAGGTCGGAAGTTCGAGTCTTCTCACCCCGACTATCTAAGGCTTAAATGATTGACGTTTAATCGTTTAAGCCTTATTTTTTGACAACAGCCGGGACAAATTCGGGACAAAATAGCGAAAAAGCACCCCCGACAACGTTTGCCTGTCAAGGTTTGGAGGTGGCTCTTTACACCTGATTCACCCGGCAAACCGCCGAATTCCCAAGAAAAACACTACCTTTGCAGAAAGAAAGCGGCATGTATTTGCTTTAGCAGCGTTTTTTCAACAACCACAAGAAACATTTATGATTACAGTTGATGGACTGACCGTCGAATTTGGCGGCACCACCCTATTCAAGGATATTTCCTTTCAGATAAACGAGAAAGACCGTATAGCCCTTATGGGCAAGAACGGCGCAGGAAAGAGCACTTTGCTGAAGATTATCGCCGGCGTGCGGACAGCCACACGCGGCTCTGTCTCCGCGCCTAAAGATTGCGTAATCGCCTATCTTCCCCAACATTTGATGACCGAGGACGGCCGCACCGTGTTTGAGGAGACATGCCAGGCTTTCGCTCATCTGCACCAAATCCAGGCGGAGATAGACCGCATCAACAACGAGCTCTTGACACGCACCGACTATGACAGCGATGAATACATGCAGCTCATCGAGAATGTGTCAACGCTTTCTGAGAAGTTCTACGCAATCGACATGACTCATTTCGAGGAGGATGTTGAGAAAACGCTTCTCGGCCTGGGCTTCGAGCGCGAGGACTTCAACCGCCCAACCAGCGAGTTTTCGGGCGGCTGGCGCATGCGCATCGAGCTTGCGAAACTGCTGCTCAAGTCGCCCGACGTGCTGCTTCTTGACGAGCCTACAAACCACCTCGACATCGAGTCGATTGGATGGCTTGAGGACTTTATCTGCAACAGTTCAAAAGCCGTGGTGGTGATCAGCCACGACCGCAAGTTTGTCGACGACATAACCACTCGCACCATCGAGGTGACAATGGGACGGATATACGACTACAAGGCAACTTACAGCCAATATCTGGAGTTGCGCAAGGAGCGTCGCGAACAGCAGATGAAACAATATGAGGAGCAGCAGAAGATGATTGCCGACACAAAGGAATTCATCGAGCGTTTCAAAGGCACGTATTCCAAGACTCTGCAGGTGCAGAGCCGCGTAAAGATGCTTGAGAAACTCCAACTCATAGAGGTGGACGAGGAAGACACAAGCCGACTCCGGCTGAAGTTTCCTCCGAGTCCGCGCAGCGGTGCCTACCCTGTGCAAATGAGCGATGTGGCAATGTCGTTCGACGGCAAGAATGTTTTCAGCGGTGTCAATCTTACCGTCGAACGCGGCGACAAGATTGCCTTCGTGGGGCGAAACGGCGAAGGAAAGTCGACTCTCGTGAAATGCATTATGGGGCAACTGCAAAACGAAGGAAAACTCGAACTCGGACACAACGTGCAGATTGGCTACTTCGCACAAAATCAAGCTTCGCTGCTCGACGGCGAGCTAACGGTGTTCCAGACCATCGATGACGTGGCTAAAGGCGATGTGCGCAACAAGATTCGCGACCTTCTCGGCGCATTTATGTTCGGAGGAGAGGAGTCGACAAAGAAAGTGAAGGTGCTGTCTGGTGGCGAACGCACTCGCCTTGCCATACTCAAACTCCTGCTGGAACCCGTCAACCTGCTTATCCTTGACGAGCCGACCAACCACCTTGACCTCAAGACAAAGGACGTGCTCAAGCAAGCCCTGCTGGACTTCGATGGCACGCTCATCGTGGTGAGTCACGACCGCGACTTCCTCGACGGACTTGTCAGCAAGGTATACGAATTCGGCCACGGCCGCGTACGCGAGCACTTGTGCGGCATCTACGAATTTCTTGAGTCAAAGAAGATGGAAAGCCTTCAGGAGCTCGAAAGAAACCGCGTGAAGCCAGGAAAGGCTTAACACAAAAACAACTCGTTCTTTTTCCGATCACGGCAGAGCGGCTCAAGGCGGGCTGCCAGCACTTTCAGAGACTCGCCGATGCCCCTCGCATGCGACGGGCAGACCGACACGCACCGCATACAGCCGATGCAGAGCTGGTTGTTGTTGTCTTTTGGATTGTCGGCAGATATTGCACCTGTCGGGCAAAAGGTCCGCTGCAGCCTTGCTTGTACGGGCGGTTGCCTGGCAATGCGAGACGGCCGAACGGTTTGCCGCCTTGCACCCTCTCAAGAATGGCTCTGCCAAAGGATGCCAGCTCTCCGGCATCGGCAGCGTCAGGCCTACCGGCGCCGTACATACGGCAAATGCTGTGCTCTGCGTTGGCGGCAACGGCTGCTACAACGTTGAATCCCTGCGCTGTCGCCACATCCTGCATTTCAACCAAAGCATCCTCGTAGGCTCTGTTGCCGTAAACGGCGACAATCACACAGGTGGCGCCGTTTGACTCAACGGCATTCAGCCTTTCCACAGCCAATGCCGGCACGCGCCCGGCATATACCGGCATCGAGACAACCACCAAGTCGCCGGCTGCTATACTTGGCAAGCACAGCTCTTCTTCTTTTACACAAAGTTCTGTAAGTATGCTTTTTGCCTCAATGCCGCTGCACAGCAGTTCGCTGACGCGGCGTGTGCCTCCAGTGGGACTGAACGCAATCTGATGTATGGTCATAATATCTTCGTTTTGTTTTTGTTTTCTATTTCAAGCAACATTCTTTTTGCCTCCAATCCTCCGGCAAAGCCGGTCAGGGAATGGTTGCTGCCCACGACGCGATGGCATGGAATAAAAATTGCTATGCCGTTTGCCCCTACGGCTTGCGCCACGGCTCTGACGCCTTCAGGATTGCCAACTCTCAGGGCAATATCTTTGTAGCTCACAGTCTCTCCGTATGGTATGCCGAGCAATGCTTCCCACACTTGCTGTTGGAAATCCGTTCCCACAAGACGCAGCGGGATGTCGAAAGCCTTGCGGCGACATGCAAAGTAGTCTTCAAGTTGTTTCTTCGCTTGCTCGAGCACGGCGGATGTTTCAACCAGAAATTCCGCATTCAGCCGGCGCTTATTGCGGCAGGCGCATGGCATCCCGTTCCAGTCGCACAGACACAAAGCCTCTCCCACAGACGCCAAGACCATCTCTCCGCACGGCGAGTCGTAATATTGTACACGTACCGGTTGCCTGCCTCTCATCTTCGCCACATCACCTGCTTATTGCTGCATTTTGACTGCAATTCCGCATCACTTCTCATACAATTCAATCGGCAACCCGTCAGGATCGCTGAAAAACACAAACCGTTTGCCGGTATATTCATCCGTACGTATCGGCTCGCAGGCTACGCCTTTTCCCTCAACCTCGCCTACAGCTGCGGCAACGTCGTCGACCTCGAAGGCAAGATGGCGCAGACCGGCGGCTTCCGGACGGGAAGGACGCGCTGGAGTATTCGGAAAAGAGAACAGCTCCACAACATACGTTCCGCCGAGCCAGCAGTCTGCCTTCCAGGAGTCGCGCTCCTTACGATAGTGCTCGCTCACAATCTTCAAACCGAGCACGTCTACATAGAAACGCTTCGACCGCTCATAGTCGGAGCAAATCACTGCCACATGGTGTATTTTGTTCAGTTTCATATTATCAGTAGTTTTAATAACATTTTCCCACACAATGATTCACATATAAAAGAGTCGCCACCACAATCTGCAACAGCAGAATTGCCGGGACACCATACCGAAACTTCCTGTGCCTTGTCTTGTGATGCCACGCCTTCATGCCGAGCCACGCTCCGACGCTTCCGCCCACAACCGCCAGCATCAGCAACGTTGCCTCCGGTATGCGCCATTTGCCGTTTCGTGCCCTATATTTGTCTATGCCATACACGATGAATGCAACTACATTCACAACGGTAAGACAGCATCCGACAAGGCCTTGCGTTATATCCATATCCGAATCCTTTAACGACGGCAAAGTTAACGCAAATCAAACACAATAAAAATAATATCTCCTATTATCCTCTAAAACACCCAAAGAGCGGTTGCAGAGAGATGCTGCGCGTAGGGGAAACCGCCGAAGAGCGGTTGTAGAAAGATGCTGCGGGGAGGTACGAACGGCTTCTCCAGGATGATTGCGATTCCGCAGACTCAACTTTCCCGAAATCGCCGATGCAAAATTTCTTGCAAAAATATTTTCCTTGATTTATACAACCGCTCTTCGGCGGTAGATTATTCTTCCGCACCCTGACCCCAGGTAGGCTTGCCAACCTGGGGCTATGATTATACAACCGTCCTTCGGCGGTTGCCTCCATCACCGGATTGCCATTGCCATTGCCATTGATAAACCGCCGAAGAGCAGTTTAATATGTTAGCACGGGGTTGGCTCGCCTACCCCGTGACACCGGTGGCACGCGCAACTACCGCCGAAGTGCGGTTGTAGAAACGCCGAGAACCATCGCCACGCCGACCATCGTCGCGGAGCGTCTGCTCTTTTTCCGATTTTGCCGATTCTGTCTTGCTCATACATCCAAAACAAGCCGATGCAAAATCTCTCATTACAAGGAGCGATCCGAAAAAAGGGGCGCCGCCGTTGCCGGCAGCGCCCCAATTCAAAGTCTATGTTTAACCGTAAACACTATGGTTGGTCTGAATCCCACCAAACATTAAGTGTGTTAACTTGATCTGAGTTGTACCAAGCCTTACCCGGAAGTTCAGAAGCGCCAGGAATCTCAGCACCGATAGCCATTACATTGTCAGAGTTGTAGTTGATTTCAATTGCTGCTGGTTTCCAGCGACGTGGACCCTTGCCCATCGGACAGTAAGTCAGATATTTTGGATTGTTCATGTACTCGTACGACTTGTTCCAATTCATGAAGATGTTAGTATCGAAATCGTGACGACGGAAATCGTTCCAAGTTTCAACCATAAACAACTCGGTCATGAGCTTTTGAGTCATAATCTTACCCATTGTGATGTCGCCGGCTGTTCCGAGAGCGCCACCATCAGCGCAGTAAGCATCGATGTCGGCCTGCTTCATCGGAGTGAACGACGGACAATCCATCAACGTCGGATCTTCCTGACACCACTTAGTCAACTGATCGTTTACAGCTTCCATGTGAGCCTTCACTGCAGTCTGATAAGCAGCGAATGCACCAGCCTTGTCGCCCTTGCGCATCAGCACCTCAGCCTTGATGAAGTTGGCTTCCCAATAAGTGCCAAGGTAAGTAGGGCTTGACGGACGAACCTGGAAGATACCGCTGATTGCAGACTGGTCTTTACCAGCGTTGCCACGCCACAGAAGGTCTACATTCTTTGAATATCCCTTGCTGCTCGATTTGCTCTGTACGAATACGGTATCGCCCCAACGCTCAGCGTTGTCAGTTTTGCAGTACCAACGATTCTTCGTATTGTCCCAGATAGTCGGGTACGGGCCAGAGTTGCTGAAGATGTTTGATGTGAGGTCAACACCTACAGAACGACGCCACTTGCCGTCAGCAGTCCATTTGATTTTCTGACCGAATGCCTCAACAGGAGTATCGGCAGATTTTCCACTGCGCTGCCATGGGATGAAGTGGTCGGCACGTGGGTCTTCAATACCCTTGCCGTCGAAGTTGGTCAAGTTCTCAAAGTATGTTTTCGAAACATAGTAGTTCGAGTTCATACCAACGCATGAGTAAACTGTAGAATAGTCAACGGTCTCGTTCCAACCAAGCACGTCGTGAGTGCTGCCGTCGGTATCCGTGTGGCGGATAACTGTGTTGTCGGCATTGCTCTGCTGAGCCTTTGCGAGGCAGTCAAGAATAGCTTGCTCATCATATTTGCCTTCTTTCCAAGGGCCGGCAGTCTTCTTGCTCAAGTGGTTCAACCAACGAGCCTTCAAAAGATAAGCGAACTTCAGCCATTTCTGGACATCACCGTTGTTCCAGCTGTCGCCGGCAGCTAATGGCTGCGCAGAATCCGGCTGGTCTTTCTGGAACAGCTCGATAGCCTCATCGATATCAGCCAAACAACCCATAAAGATTGTTCTGCCGGTATCAAATTTTGGAGAGTCAATATTTGAGAAAGTCTCAGTATACGGCATCTCTCCAAAAATGTCAGTCATAAGCATAAAGCCGTATGCCTTGATCAGACGAGAAGCTCCAGCATAGTGGTATGCGCCATCAGCCATTGCCTTATCATACATCGTTTTCAAGTTGGGGCCTACACCCACGAAGAACCACTGGTAGGTGTTGCCGCTACGGGTAGCCGAGCCGAGGTTCCACAAAGCGGCGCCCTGGTCGCGGGCATTACCTCCAGAAACGATGTTGCCGGCATAGTAAGATGCGTTGCAACCTGTGTTCATATAGTCATGGCTCATATAAAATTGGCACCATGGCAACAGGTTCTGATAGCTCACTGTCTCAACAGAAAGAGAAGTGGGGTTTGTATTGATGTCGAGCCAGTCGTTGCAGGATGTCGCCGACAACGCCAGTGCCGCACCAAGAATCATTGATTTATATAATTTCATAGTTGTCAAGTTTTAAGAAATTAGAATGTCAAGTTTACACCAAATGCGAAGCTTGCTGTTGCAGGAACACCGCAGTAGTCGATACCTACTGAAGAAGAACCTACGACACCTGAACCTGCTGCTGCCACTTCTGGGTCACCGTCATAGTTGGTGAAAAGAAGAACGTTGTTGGCAGTTGCTGTGAACACTGCACGCTGGATGAATTTAGATTTTGCGAGCAATGACTTCGGCATCTCGTAAGAGAGAGAGATTGTGCGCAGACGGAGAGAGTTGACCTCCTTCATGAAGTTGGCACTTTCCTTTGCGTAGTATGTCTGCCAGTAACCGTTGATGATAGTCTCGCCGCTGGCTTCCTTACCATTGTATTGATAAGTCTTGCCTGCCTCGAATTCAAATGTACGGTCTTCGTAGATTGGGTTGTCTTTTGTACCACCTGTTTGCACAACTCCGTCAATTCTCAAATAGTCGCGGTTTTCTGTCAATTTGCTTGTTCCGGCTACGGTCATAGCATACTGAGTACCGTTGTAAACGTGTCCACCTACGCGGAACTCCCACAGCATGTTGAACGTAAAGTTCTTCCAAGTCAATGTGTTGTTCCAACCGCCCTGGAACTTAGGCTCACGGTTACCAATTTCGTATGTAGTGCTACCATCGCATATCGGCATACCGTTAGTGTCAAGCACCACCTTGCCGTCTGCTGTGCGAGTCCAGCGAGAACCGGAGATTGCCATGAAGTTACCGTCGTTGAACGAAGCAGCCTTTGCGTTACCTACCTGTACGTCTGTCACGTAAAGGATTTCGCAGCCGTCGAGAAGGTTGCCTACAGTACCGCGGTTACCAGAGAGGTTGATACCGGTTTCCCATGTCCAGTCCTTAGTTTGGATTGGTGTGCCACTGATGCTCAACTCCATACCTTTGTTGTAAACGTCGCCGGCGTTGACTGAGTACAGGATGTAGCCCGAACCGTTTGACAAACGAGGAGTAAGAATCTGGTTGTAAGAGTTGTTGGTGTAGTAAGCGTAGTCAAATTTCAAGCGGTTCTTGAAGAAACGGAGTTCAAGACCCAACTCTGTTGACTCTGTGATCTCAGGTTTCAAGTTGGCGTTACCACGCTGCCAATGGTGTCCCACACCTGACACGCCACCGATATATGTACCTACCGGCCACAAGTATGTGCTGGTAACATAAGGATTGGTGTCCTTACCTACGCGGGCCCATGATGCGCGAATCTTACCGAATGTAAGAATGTCGTTGTTCATCACGTCAAGATCCTGAAGCAGCTGAGAGAATGCGAAAGCACCGCTGACAGATGGATAGAAGTATGAACGGTTGTCGATAGGAAGAGTAGACGACCAGTCGTTACGTCCTGTAACTGTTGCAAACACTGTGTTCTTCCAGTCAGCACGGAACTCGCCGAATACGCCTACAAGACGTTTTTGCGTTCTTGAGCTTTGGAAATTGCGGTCTGTAGGAAGAGCATTGTCGAATGCATAGAAACCAGGAACCTGGAAGTTGTAAGCCATTCGGTAGTTGCTTGTTGTCTTGGTGTCGTCGGTCGATGTGCCGAGCATCAAGTTGAGGTTGAAGTCGCCGAACTGCTTGTTGAAGTTGGTCATCAAGTTGGTCGACAAATATTGGAAGCGGAGAGAGTTCTCGCTCAACATACCTTTCTGCCAAGCCTCCTTGTATACACCGCCGGCACCGATACGGTTGGTGTTCTCAGTAGTATAAGAGTCGATACCCATGCGGTAAGAAATCCACCACCAGTCGGTAATGTCGGCTTTTACTGAGAAGTTGCCGGTGAAACGCTCGGTGTTGTCCTTCATCTTGTTGTTGTTCAAAATCCAATATGGGTTGTCGCGCTCGTCAGCTACGTCAAGACGGTCGCCGAACATGCGGTAGCGTGTGCCGTCTTCGTTCTTATAATGAGTCATGTCGTCTGTAGGCGACCACATATAAAGACTTGACATTGTGCCCGAACCGCTTGATCCATAAAGAGCAGCAGAAGTGATGGTCTTGTCGGTGCGCGCCTGTGAGTAAGCCACGTTGGCACCGAATGTGAACATCTTGAATTTCTGCTCGCCGTTGAAGCGGAATGTAGTCTTGGTGTAGCCGGTTGTCGGGATGATACCGTCCTGATCGTAGAACGAACCAGAAAGGAAGAAATTGCTATTCTTCGTACCACCAGAAATACTTAGGTTTGTATCCCATGCTCCAGCCTGCTGGAAAAAGTCACCGATATTGTCGTAAATTGGTGTGTCTGCATCAACTTTTGTTCCCCATGAATTATAAGCGAAATCGTCAAATGTAGTACCAATATAGTTCCCAGCTTTATCATAGTTGTCCTGAAGGAAACCACGGCGATAGCGGTTCTGGGTCTTAGGAAGATCCTTAACCCAAGAAGTGATATATTTAGCGGAGAGGTTGACCTCAACGCGTCCTTCTTTACCTTTCTTAGTAGTGATGATCACAACACCGGCAGATGCACGCGAACCATAAAGAGCGGCTGCGGCAGGACCTTTGAGGACTGACATGTTCTCGATATCCTCAGGGTTGATATCCATCACACGGTTTGAGTTGGTTGTTGATGTCGACAAAGTACCGTCGAAGGCAGAGTTGCCGACTACAGAAGTCGAGTTGTCATAAATCACACCGTCAACAACAAACAGAGGCTGGTTGTCGCGCTCCAATGATGTACCACCACGGAGAATGATTTGCGAACCGGCACCTGCCGAACCTGAAGTCTGCGTAATGTTGACACCGGCAATCTTACCAGAAAGCGAGTTGATGGCGTTGGCTGACTTGTTTTTCATCAATTCGTCGGCGTTAAGATCGTCGACAGCGTAGCCAAGCGACTTTTTGTCTTTCTTGATACCGAGAGCGGTTACGACCACCTCGTCCAGATTTTGGGTTGTGCTTTTCAATGTCACAGTGTAACTACGGGCAGCGCCAACAGCCACTTCCTGAGTCTTGGCACCCACATAAGACACTACAAGCACCTGACCTGGCTTGGCTTGCAGACGGAATTTACCGTCGGCGTCAGTAGCCGCGCCACGATTTGTGCCTTTGACCGATACAACCGCCCCTATAAGAGGCTCTCCATTGGAATCATAAACAATTCCTGTTACTTCACCAGCCTGAGTCTGAGCATATGCCGTACCCCCCCCCATTGGTATGAACGGGGTAGCTCCTGCAAGTGAAAGTGCCACGAACATTGCACTTAGATTTTTCATAAGCATAATTAATTTATTTGGTTTGTTCCCACTTTTTACGGTGAGGGTTTTTCTCATAACAATCTCGTGCCGCCAAGCCATTTAAACCACGGCTTTTGCGGCTCAAATGGTTTTAGTCAATGCAAATTGAGCAAAAAAAAGCGAGGCAAGCAAATATTTTTAAAGTTTTTTTTTGCATTAAGCAAACATTTTTTACCCAAAAAGAGAAAAATGTTTTAAAACATAATTTCACAACAAAAAATCGGGAACACATCGCTGCGTCCCCGATTCAATCAGTCTTCTCAACCACTGACAATTCATCGCAAAGCATTGGCCACAGTAGGAACAAACTGAATTCCCAAGGCTGCGGCAATACGAAGGAAACTGGACAGCTGCACATCCACCTTACCTCGCTCCACTCTTGCAATATAGCTCTGCTCTCTGCCCAATTTGTCAGCAAGTTGCTTCTGCGTCATTCTCAGTTCCTGCCTACGGCTCCGCAATATTTGCCCGTAATACCATGAAAGCGCCTCCTCATGGAACTCATCACGAGCCGGTGTGCCTTGCCTTCCACATTCGTCGTTCAATTGCTGATTGAACGTTGGCAGTTTCTCCAATTTTTCTTCATTCAACTTTCTCATTGCTCCAACTTCTTTAATATAGATTGCGCCAATTCTATCTGCTTCCGATATTCTTTTGTTGATTTCTTTAGGAAACCATTTAATAGAACAATCTTTGTTGATTCTATTATATTTGACTTATCTACAGCAAACAAAATGGTACGATATTCGTTATTTCCAACCGAGACCCTCATTTCATACAAATCTGTATTCTCGAGATGCTTGACAAATTTTGTTGATACATCATAAATTGTTGTTATCACATCTATGACATATTTAAATTTTGTCTGCACCTTTACTGGCAAAGATGCATAAAATGCCTCAAATTGCGGTGTCTTGTAAACAACTCTAATCTCTTTCATATAGAACGTCTGTCGCTTTCTTCCCCGCAAATATAACTAATTAATCATATTTACGCAATAGAAAACAAAAAAATCGGAGACACATCGCTGCGTCACCGATTCAATTATTCACCACTATTCTACTCTCAGATAATATTTTCCAAATCCTTAGTGTTCTGTCTAACCATCTCTTCGCTCACCTGATAGTTGGCGAGGTCGCCGGCGATATACTGGTCGTATGCCGACATATCGATAAGTCCGTGACCCGACAGGTTGAAGAGTATCACCTTGCTTTCGCCAGCCTCTTTTGCCTTCTTCGCCTCGCGGATGGCAGCGGCGATGGCGTGCGACGACTCCGGCGCCGGGATAATACCCTCCGAACGGGCAAACATTGTGGCTGCGGCAAAGGTTTCGAGTTGCGGGATGTCGACCGCTTCCATCAGGTTGTCCTCCTTCAGCTGGCTCACCACCGATCCTGCTCCGTGGTAGCGCAAGCCGCCGGCATGGATATTTGCAGGTGCGAAATTATGTCCGAGCGTGAGCATCGGGATGAGCGGTGTGTAGCCAGCCTCGTCGCCGAAATCATACTGGAACACGCCGCGTGTCAGCTTCGGGCACGACTCCGGTTCGGCGGCGATGAAGCGCGTGTTGCGCTCTCCGCTGAAGTTGTGGCGCATAAACGGGAATGAGATTCCGCTGAAGTTGCTGCCTCCGCCGAAGCATCCAATCACGATGTCGGGATATTCGCCAGCCATAGCCATCTGCTTCTCCGCCTCAAGTCCGATTACCGTCTGGTGCAGCGCCACGTGGTTGAGCACCGATCCGAGCACGTATTTGCAGTTTGGCGTCGACATCGCAAGTTCCACCGCCTCTGAAATCGCCGTGCCGAGCGAACCTTGATAATTAGGATTGTCGGTTATGATTTTACGTCCTGCCTTCGTCGACATACTCGGCGACGCTATCACCTCCGCGCCGTAGGTCTC
>OLWC01000722.1_pt1 | contig 13403 bp, 9 predicted proteins | sample 1673911 | NCBI WGS metagenome assembly OLWC01 (sample SAMEA103958134, study PRJEB25191) | human gut metagenome
CGATACTCCCGGAATCCGGCTCGCTTGCGCGATGGTTTCCGGATCAATCTTCACTAGCTTTTGACGAGCTTCCGTGGATAGCGACTGAATGGAAGCATAATCAAATTTGCCTTTGATCTTGATGCTTTCGAGGCGTGCCAGCTTTTCTGCTATCATTCGTTCTCTGTCAATATAGCCTTGATATTTGATCAGTATTTCTGCCGCTTCCAGAATCTCTTCTTTGCGGTCGGAATCTGCAGCGGTTGCTTTTTCTAATTCTCGTTGGAAGGCGGGGACATGTTCTGCGATATTCTCAATCGTAATTTGCGGACGGTTGAGGACTTCGATCAATTTGCATCCTTGGCGTAGGGGAGTCGTTCCTAACTTTTCGAGTGCGTCATTAATTAATGCCGGTTTCATCGAATAGTTTTTTGCGAAATCTACAATCTGATCCAATGCCTCCTTTTTGCTTTTCATCAGCTGGTAACGATCCTCCTTAGCCAGTCCGAGGCGGTAAGCCCTTTCGGTCAGTCTCATGTCAGCGTCATCCATGCGGAGAAGAATGCGGTATTCGGCACGCGAGGTGAACATACGGTAAGGTTCGTCTACTCCTTTTGTTACCAGGTCGTCAATTAATACACCGATATATGCTTCATCACGTGCCAGCGTGAAGGCTTCTCCGCCGTGGCAGTTGATGTAGGCATTGATTCCGGCAATCAGTCCTTGGCCTCCGGCTTCTTCGTAACCGGTCGTTCCGTTCACTTGTCCGGCAAAGAACAGATTTCTGATAATCTTCGATTCCAGCGAATGTTTTAATTGCGTAGGGTCGAAGTAGTCATATTCAATTGCATATCCGGGGCGATAGATGACGATGTCCCTGAATGCCGGAATCTTTTTCAATGCGGCTATCTGAATATCCATCGGAAGAGAAGAAGAGAATCCGTTCAGGTATAATTCCTGTGTTGTTTCTCCTTCGGGTTCGAGGAATAGCTGATGTTGTTCTTTATCGGGGAAGGTGACAATCTTGGTTTCGATGCTGGGGCAATAGCGGGGGCCGATGCTTTGAATTTGTCCGTTGAACAGGGGTGAATCCGGAAGTCCTTCGCGCAGAATCCGGTGTACCTCTTCGTTGGTATAGCAGGTCCAGCATTGCAGTTGCTTCAGATGACGCGTACTGGTATTCATGAATGAGAACTTATGGAAGTCACATTCTCCGTCCTGCGTATCCATCAGATCGAAATGGACGCTGCGGGCGTCGATTCGTACCGGTGTACCGGTTTTCATTCTTCCGTAGGCAATGCCATGTCGGGCGATGGATTCTGTCAGTTGGTAAGAGGCGGGTTCTGCCATTCTGCCGCCCGGTAGTTGGTGACGACCTACGTGCATCAGTCCGTTGAGGAAAGTTCCCGCAGTCAGTACGATGCACTTTGCTTTGAAAGTAACTCCCCAGACGGTGACGAGTCCTGTCACCTCTCCGTTTTCAACGAGAAGTTCGCATACAGTATCTTGCCAAATATGAAGGTTGGGGGTGTTTTCCAGTCTCTCGCGCCATGACCAGATAAACTTGGCACGGTCGCATTGAGCGCGGGGGCTCCACATGGCCGGTCCTTTCGAACGGTTCAGGATTCGGAACTGTATGGCGGTTTCGTCCGTCACCAATCCCATCTGTCCGCCCAGTGCATCTATTTCACGTACTATTTGTCCTTTGGCGATTCCTCCTACGGCCGGGTTGCAACTCATCTGTCCAATCTTGTTCATGTCCATTGTGATGAGACAAGTCTTGGAACCTAAATTTGCAGCAGCGGCTGCTGCTTCGCAACCGGCATGTCCGCCACCAATTACAATAACGTCGTACTTAAAATCCATTCTACCTTATTTATTATCAAACGCTGCAAAGTTACGGAAAAGTTGCGAGAAATGTGTCTTCTGCCTGTTTTTGCTTCCGAAATTTCGGGGAGGAGGCGGAGATGATTCTAAAAAACGCCGTAATTTTGAATTAGAAATATGCAGAATGTATTGTAATCTGGCTTGTATGTGGCGCGATGAGTCTGTGATTTCTTTCAAAATGCTAAGTATGTGCTTTGCTTTGATGCGTCAGACTTTCTTTTTGTCACATGAAAACGTGCAGGATTATTTGACGAAATAGAATGTGAAATGATTGTTCCGGCAAAAATAGTGTAAAACTTGTGGTCAGATATTTCTTTTGCATTCGATCTTCCCCCTTCTTCTTGACATAAGTCAAAAAAACAAGGGAAAAGATGTTTTTTAGCATAAAAGTTCTTGTTGTTTTCCAAAACACCTCTACCTTTGCATCGTAGTTGTGAAACTACTTATATTTTTAGGTATTAGAAAAAAGGTAATAACAAAAGGAAAAGAGTAGTTTTAGTTTATAGAATTAGGTATTAGATTATTTTTTTAAGGTATTAATTAGAAGATTAGTTTTTAGGAAAAAGATTGTTTGATTAGGTATTAGGAAAAAAGTAGTTTTTAGGTAACAAGTAAATTGAGATGCAGAAAAAAGAATCCCATTTATGGGGGATTCTTTAAGGGTGGGGCGGAATTATTCGCTCTTTTTTTATTTTATCCCCCTTTAATTCTGTTTTTTTATGTGTGGGTGTGAACTGACATTCTGAAAAAACAGATATATTTGTGGATTCTATATGCTATAACCAGTTTTTTGCAATAATCTAGGGAGAGTCGTATTCATGTTGATGAATAATGTTGTGTGGACATATGAACGGTAAAGATGATTTTATAGTGGTAGGAGTCAACCAGAAGGACAAGAAGATCTGGAGGGACTTTTATGATCGCTATTATGCTGCTTTGTGCTCTTATGTCAGCAAATTCTTATCCGTATCCGATGCTGTGGAAGATTTGGTGCAAGAAGTTTTTATTTCAGTGTGGGAAGGCAAGCGTATCTTCTCCGATTCCAAAGAACTGACTAATTATCTTTATCGTGCATGCTATAACAATGCATTACTCTATATCCGTAACAATCAGATTCGTGATTCTATACTAAGCTCCCTGCCTTCGGAAGAAGACTTTGAAGACGAGGAAATGATCTATGCGCTGACTGTAAAAGAGGAGGCCATCCGGCAACTCTATTTCTATATTGAAGAACTTCCTGCCGAACAACGCCGTATCATCTTGTTGAGAATTGAAGGTCATTCCTGGGATGAGATTGCATCTAAATTAGGTGTGAGTATCAATACGGTTAAAACTCAAAAGAGCCGCAGCTATAAATTCTTGCGTGAAAAGCTGGGCAATTCAACTTATTCCGTCCTGCTTTCTTTGATTTTTTAAGATACTATCCGGATAATTCTTTCATATTTACTCTCTATTGTTCGAAGATAAGAACCGTAATACAGCAGGTTTAATGCTGCAAGGTGGCGACATTAGTATGTAGCAAAGGCTTGATTAATGTGCTTGCTATATAGCATATTCTTGTTTCATGTACGTGGTTCGTTGAGCTTACGTACGTGATCCCGTCGCTCTATGTGCGTGAACCGATGGGACCACGTACGTGAACTGAAGTTTTGTTACTATGTGAAAATGTTAATTGAGGCTTCGTAACACATTGATGAACGGAAGGCTGACTATTAAATCCGGCATCTTTTATGGGGTTGTATGTGTTATTTGGGGGAGTATATTGTCTTTTGTTGATAGGAGCATCTTTGGGTAAAAGTGACAATAGAAAACTGAATATTTCTTATTGTCACTCTATTATCACCTCTTATTGTCACTTTTTAATTGTTGTATATCAGCCTACTAAGTCTTAAAAGTGATAAGTGACAATAGAAAAGTGTTTTTTGATTCTCCTGAAGAAGTTAAATATTGGATGAATTTAATAGCGGCAACCAAAAAAAACAAATATTTTCTAAGATGTCTAATTGTCGTTCTTTAGTGCTTTTTATTTGCTATGCTGTAGTGACATTATTGTTAAAACACTCTGAATTGCCTGTGTTTAGTGATAAAATGATAGAATTTTCCTCTGTAAAGTCTTCGATAGGAATGCTTCATCTAAAAAATAATCATCTTTTTGTCACCCATTTATAGACGTTATGTATAACTATAGTAAAGCAAAGATAAAAATCTCACTAGAAATAGATAAAATTATGAAAAAGTTAGAAAACACATATCAGGATGCCTCTTTGATAAAAAAGGCTCTTTTGGGAGATGCAAGCGACGAAGAGCAGCTGGTGTTGGAACAACGTTTATCTGAGCACCCGGAACTGAAAACGGTGTATGAGAAATTGCAGGATAGTGAGGAACTGAAAGACTCTTTTAATAAGTATAAAGAATATTCATCGGAAAAGGCTTACGAGCATTTCCTTCAACAAATTCAACAAAAAGAAAATCCGTCTGACGGAAAGATACGTCGTATCCGGACGTGGTGGTATGCTGCTGCGGCTATGGTAGTATTGGCTGTGGGAATTTCTTTTTATGCCGTGAATCATTATCAGGCAATGGAGGACAACAAGGCACGTATTGCACTAATCGAGCCGGGTAGCAAACAGGCAGTGCTGACCTTACCCGATGGGAGCACAATTGATGTACAAAAGAAAGATATAAATGTAATAGTAGATGGCGTCCAAGTAAAATATAATAAAGGGGTGCTATCGTATCGACCGACCGTCACAACACAACAACACGCAGAAAAAAACGTCGATGAAAGTCCGGCCAAGTCAAATGAACTGGTTATACCGCGGGGAGGAGAGAATACTGTCCTTCTTGCTGATGGAACCACCGTTCATTTGAATGCCGGTTCTAAATTGATCTACCCGGCCCGTTTTGTCGGAAAACGCAGAATTGTAACGTTGGAAGGAGAGGCTTATTTTGATGTGAGGAAAGACGAGGAACATCCGTTCGTTGTCCGGACGCGCTTTGGAGAAGTAACGGTGCTCGGTACTGCATTTAATGTCAATGCATACAATGATGCGGACGCATGTTATACCACTCTTGTATATGGAAAAGTAAACTTCTCCACACCTGATCAGAAAATCATTACGTTGGCACCGGGTGAACAGGCTGTTGCTTCTTCCCGTGGAATTGAAAAGCGGGCAGTCGATGTAGATGAATATATCGGTTGGGCAAGAGGTGTGTATGTTTTCAATAACAAGCGACTGGGAGATATCATGAAAACCTTTGAGCGCTGGTATGATGTCCATGTCTATTATGAGGATGCATCTTTATGCGACTTGACATATAGTGGCGACTTACAGCGATATGGCACGATCAACACTTTCCTGGATGCTTTAGAACTAACCGGCGATATCTACTATAGAATAAACGGCAGAAATATATTGATATATAAGAATGAGTAATATTGAGTTTTGATTAAAAATTATGGAGAAAAGAAGAGTCTTTATGTTATGTCTGTTTGCATTGAGCATGATTCTCAGTGCATGGGCACTTCCACCTGATGAGAAGAAAGTGACACTTGATTTGAAGGATGTGCCGATGGAGACATTTTTAAACACGGTAAAACAGAAAGCTGGAATCAACATGCTTTATAACTCGAAGATGTTTAAAGGAGTTGAACCGGTGACTGTAAAAGCTACTAACGAGCCTTGGAGAGAATTGCTGGACCGCGTTCTTTCACCTAAAGGTTTCACTTATGCCACCAAAGATGGTATTGTAGTCATCAAGAAGAAAGATCAGAAAACACGTGTTTTGGAAGGTAGAGTGGTTGATGATATGGGTGGTGAACTGCCGGGAGTTACAGTTTTGATACTCGGAAAAGAGAGAAACATCGGAACCATGACAGATGCAGACGGTGCCTTTTCATTGGGACTCCCTGACGGAGACGCTACGATTCGTCTTTCTTTTGTGGGTATGCAATCTTTGGAAATACATACAGGTAAGTTGAATCTCGATAAAGTTCATACCTTTAAGTTGAAACCGGATTCCAAGCAGCTGGAAGAGGTGGTGGTAACCGGATATGCGAAAATTAGCAAGAATAGCTTTACGGGTACTTCAGTGACGGTTACGGCAGATCAGCTGATGTCGGTTTCCAAAACGAATGTATTGGGAGCTTTGCAAACGTTCGACCCCTCTTTTCGTATTGCAGAGAATAATTTAGCCGGGTCGAATCCGAATAATGTTCCAGAGTTATATATTCGTGGACGTTCAGGCATCGGAACCACTCAGTTGGATGCTCAAAGTCTTTCTAAAACATCATTGAAGAATAATCCTAACCTTCCGACTTTTATAATGGATGGTTTTGAGATCAGTGTGCAGAAATTGTATGATATGGACCCTAGCCGTATTGCAAGTATTACAATTTTGAAAGATGCTGCCGCTACTGCTATGTATGGTTCTCGTGCTGCAAATGGTGTAGTTATTATTACAACAGTTACTCCGAAAGCTGGTAAGGTTAATATTGATTATAATTTTACTGGAACGTTGGAATATCCTGATTTGACTGATTATAATATGATGAATGCGCGGGAAAAGCTTGAAACGGAGGTTGCAGCTGGTTTATTTAAGGCGGATTCAGAACAGGATTTTAATGAACAAAGTCGTTTGGATGCACTTTATAACCAAAAACTGAACAATGTAGTTCGTGGTGTTGATACTTATTGGTTATCCAAACCCCTTCGTACAGTATTCAATCACAAACATAGTTTGTATCTAGATGGCGGTACGGAGGATTTGCGCTGGGGAGCAGACTTTTCTTATAATAGTGGAGAAGGCGTTATGAAAGGTTCTTATCGCGATCGTATGGCTGGTGGGCTGTCTTTATCTTATCGGCTTGGAGCTTTTCAGGTAAGAAACTATTTCTCATATACTTATACTAAATCTCAGGAGTCTCCTTATGGAAGCTTTTCCGACTATACTTCAAAATTGCCATATGATGAATATATGGATGAGAATGGAAGATATTTGGAGACAACTTATCCTTGGACTGGAGGTTCAGGAGAAGTAAATCCTTTGTATGAAGCTACATTGAAGAATTATGATCGTAGTAAGTCTTGGGAATTGATTAATAATACAGAATTGTTGTGGAATATCGACAGTTACTGGTTATTAAAAGGACAATTTAGTGTTACGAAGTCAAATTCGGATGCACGTACTTTTCTTGATCCGCGTTCAAAGAAGAATGATGATTTGTTAGGTTTAAATAATGTGGTTTCAGGACAATTGGATATTGTTACTTCCAATAGTCTAAGTTGGGATGCTACTGCTACTTTATCTTATAATAGAAATATAAAGAAGCACAATCTGAATTTTTTGGTAGGTATTAATGCTACTTCAAGTACTGGTGATAGCTTTGGTATTACTTACAAAGGATTTCCTTCTGGCGAATTGTCTTCTCCAGGCTATGGTAATAAAGTCTCTGGATTGCCTTCAAATTCGGATAGTAAAAGTCGTCTTTTTGGTGCATTAGGGACATTCAATTATTCATTTGATAATATTTATTTGGCGGACGTTTCTGTACGCTTCGACGGAAACTCAGAGTTTGGTGCTGATCAACGTTTTGCACCTTTCTTTTCTGGTGGTCTTGGTTTGAACTTGCATAATTATAAGTTCATGAAACAGTTTGATTGGATGGACCGTCTAAAGATTCGTGGAACTTACGGTATTACTGGTAAGGTTGACTTCTCTCCCTATGAAGCGCAGACTATTTATAAAGTGGTAACAGATAACTGGTTTAAAACAGGTCTAGGAGCTTCATTGATGGCATTGGGAAATAATGGATTGGGTTGGGAAAAGACTCATAACATGGATTTAGGTCTAGATGTTGATATGTTTAAAGGACTACTCCAGATGAATTTTTCATATTATCGTAAGAAAACGGTGGACTTGGTTAATAGTGTTACATTACCTAGTTCTACAGGTTTTACTTCTTATAAAGATAATATCGGTGAGGTGATGAATAAGGGTGTTGAGATTCAATTGAGAAGTAATATATTGAATACTAAGGATTGGTTTGTTGCAGTTTTTGCGAATATGGCTCATAATGAGAATAAAATAACTAAGATCTCAGATAGTCTGAAAGAATACAATAAGCGCGTACAAGAAAAGTATGCGAAATATGATTCAGGAAAAGGAGATTCAAAATATAGTGAGACTTACTTGCAGTATGTAGAAGGTGGTTCGCTGACATCTATTTTTGGTGTTAGATCATTAGGCATCAATCCTGCAGATGGTAAGGAAATTTATCTTCGTCCTGACGGTACAATAACATATGATTGGAATGCGGCTGACCAAGTTGTAGTTGGAAACGAAGAGCCAAAACTCCAGGGTACTTTTGGATTTAACCTTCGTTGGAAGCAATTTTCTCTTTATTCTACCTTTATGTATGAATTTGGTGGACAACGTTATAATTCTACATTGGTAAGTAAAGTTGAGAATGCACATATTCAAAGTAGTAATGTAGACCGTCGTGTATTAACAGGGCGCTGGCAAAAGCCTGGAGATTGTACTCCTTATGGACGTTTGCAGACTGATGGGGTAGTTGCAGTAACTCGTCCTACTAGTCGTTTTATTCAGGATTATAATGTATTGACATTTAACTCTCTTACTTTAGGATATGATTTTAATGCTGAATGGTTGAAGAAAGCACATATCGGTCTGTTACGTGTAGAACTTTCAGGAAATGATTTATTCCGTGTTGCTACTGTACGTGCTGAACGTGGATTGGACTATCCGTATTCACGGTCTTTTGCAGCTTCGGTGAAAATGAGTTTTTAACAGTTTAAAGTAGATGAATAATATGAAGAAATTATATACGATATTACTGTTGGCTACAAGCCTGTTTACTACAAGTTGTAGTGATTGGCTGGATGTAGCACCGAGTAATCAGGTGAATGGGGATAAGCTTTTTGAAGTAGGAGATGGATATCGAAATGCTTTGAATGGAATATATTTGAATTTGGGGACTTCTTCCATGTATGGACGAGCAATGTCATGGGGATTTATGGATGCTATTGCTCAATATTATCAAACAGATAATAATTTTATACCTAAAAATTCAGCTTATTATAAATCGGCTAAGTTTCAATTTGATGATTCGGATGTGAAAACTTTTATTTCCAATATATGGTCTATTGGTTATAATAATATAGCTAATTGTAATAATTTGATTCTCAATGTTAGCAAAGCTAGTCCTTCTGTTTTCAAAGAGGGAGAATTTGAGAAAAATATGATTTGGGGAGAAGCATTGGCACTACGAGCTTTTATACATTTTGATTTACTTCGTTTATTTGCTCCCGCCATATCGAAAGATGATGGAAAGTCTTATATTCCCTATGTAGAGGTATATCCTACCATTATTCCTCCATATGAGAGTAGTAGAGAGATTCTTTCTAAAATAATTAGAGATTTAAAAGCTGCGAAAGAGATGTTAGCTAAATGTGATATAACTGATGAACATAAAATTTGGATGAGCACAAGTTATCGTATGTTGGCATCAAGCATGCTTTCTAACGATATAGCTTCTAGTGATGTATTCTTCGCTTATAGAGGATATCGTATGAATTATTATGCTATAGTAGCGACATTAGCACGTGTATATTATTGGGAAGGAGAATATGAACAGGCTTATAAAGAAGCAAAAGAGGTTGTAGAAGCGACTTATCCATATGGAAGCAAGCCTGAATCCTGTTTTAATTTTGTGGAATATTCAAGTTTAGGTACGAATCTCAAAGACTATAATAGCATTATTATGTGTTTTTTTAATAAAACATTACAAGAAGATTATATACCTTATATAACAAGAGGAAATCAAACACTGTTTATCCTTGACAGTGATAATATCTTTGCTGATAATAAAGAACAGGATCGTCGTTTCCTTCTACAGACAGGTTCTTATAATTCTAATGCATATTCCTTAAAATATGATATTAAGTTGGGACAGGATGGTTCAGATATGGTTCCAGGTATACGCTTGAGTGAGATGTATTATATCATGGGTGAGTACTTTGCTCGTAAAGGTGAATATTCTCAAGCTGGCAAAATGCTGGATGAAGTACGTTATGCGAGAGGAATTCTGACTACTAATATGGAGAACAGTATTGGGTCATTGGAAGGATTTCATACAGAGTTATTGAAGGATATGCGTAAGGAATTTGTAGGAGAAGGACAAATGTTTTTTCAATACAAACGTATGGATAAGAAACCGGTAGATAATGCAATTTTTGTATTTGATAAACCGGATAATGAGGATATTTAATGTGTGATAATCAACGAAAAAGAAAGATGAAAAAAAATATTCTATTTGCTTTAATATCTCTTTGTTTTTGGGGATGTTCGGAAGATGAGATAAAACCCTATCATGGTGGACAATATCTTTATTTTAGCCAATTGAAGGAATTTGGTGATGAGGATTTCGAAGTATCTTTCAATAACTATCCTACTAGTGATGCTATTATTGTGAAGATTGGTCTGGGGCTAGTCGGAAAACCGTTTTCAACAGATACACCTTACGAAGTAAGTGTGGTTGCGGAAGATGAGAGTGAAGATAAGATAAAGAATGCTGATCAGAAAAATTATCATTTGCCTGATAATCCAATGTTTAAAGCTGGATTATCTAATGATACATTGGAGGTTGTGTTGTTAAAAACGGAAGATTTGAAAGAGAATGTGAAGTTGTGTTTGAAAATTCTTCCAAATGAGTATTTCGAAGGATCAATACCGGAATACGAACAAATTAAAATTGTATTTAATAATATTATTAGTAAACCTTTATGGTGGACCAATGATGTCACGAAGTTGTATTTAGGTACATATTCTAGAAAGAAATATGAAGAGTTTGTAAAATGCACTAATATCTCAGATTTTGGAAAACTAAGTACTGCCGAAAAACGGCAATATGCATTGACATTCAAGTATTACATTGCAGTAAACAATGTAATGGATAAAAATGATACAACTGGTGAGGAGTTTCCGATGACTGTACCTATTAACTAATTAGAATAGAAATTGAAATATGAAAATGAAGATATTATTTGTTGTAATGTTCCTTTTGATCATCACGTCTTGTTATGAGGATAAGGGAAATTATGATTATAGAGAAATGAACGATATCGAGATTTCTGTAGAGACTGAAAGTTCTTCGTATGCGTTAGGAGATAAAGTGATATCAAAACCAAAATTAGTTTTCACTTTAGGAAAAGAACCTTCTGATTTATCATATGAATGGACGTTTGATGGACATGTCATAGCTGATACTAGAGACCTGGAGTGGATAGCGGATACAATTGCTAGTACTAAAGAACTTCGGTTGGCTGTGATGGATAATAACACAGGAGTTACCTATTTTGGTTCTACGTACATTTCTGTTTCTTCTGCTTATGCCTCTAACGGCTGGGTAGTACTCTCCGAGAAAGAAGGTATCAGTACTTTAGCTTTTTTGAGAGAACAGACTGAAGAGGGAATATTAAAACCTGTTGTTACACGTGATATTTATCAAATGATTAATGGTGTACCGATGGGAACACAGCCTGTTTCTATGTATCCTCACTGGACAGAACGCTGGGATGGAGAAGATAAAACCAGTTGGCTATGGGTAGCACAGAAGGGTGGCCAAGGAGCTATTGATATATCAGGTAGCAGTTATAAGCAGGAAGGGATATTGTCTCAAATGTTCCTTAGTAAATCATATCCAGAAGGATTTGTTCCGGTAGGTGTTATTGATATGCAGTTTCTTACAATGGCAATTGGTGAAGATGGAATTATTTATACCCGCGTTAAAGATAGCAATTTATTGTTTAACTCTAGTAATTTCCTTGACCGACCATTAACATCAGATGAAGAAGGTAAAATAAAGGTGGATGGTAGCATGATTGCTTATGCTCCTTTTGATGAACATGGAGGTATGGTTCTTTATGATAAAAATTCTTCGCAATATTTGCATATTGCTGATTATAAGAGTTGGCAAGGTTATAACTATTCTGGCAAGGTGCTACCTTTGAAGGTGGAGGAGTATGAGTATGGTCCTTCTGATGCTAGGCTAGATAACATGAAGGATTATTCTGTATACTTTGTAGGTGCTAGTTTGGTTGACTGGGGAGATGTCTCTTATATGTCTATTATTAAAGATAAGGCTGGCAAGTTCTATATACAGAAATTTACGGTAGAAGCTTATGGAGGGGGTAGTTCTGTCACCAAAGTTGGCGCTAGTTTTACATCTCAAAGTGAGATTGAGGGGCTAAGTTCAGTAATTGACGGAACGTCCAAAAACTGTTTTTATCTTTGTCGGAATCAGGATAAAGCTCCTTATCTGTTTATAAGTAAAGGGGAGACTCTCTATTTTTATTATACAGATGGGAATAAGTTATACACATGTGCTCAATTTGATTCTCCTATTGCTTCTATTGATGCCGAATGCTTTAATAATAAATATATTATAGTAGGTTTGGAAAATGGAGATGTCTATATTCTGAAAGGGGATGATGATAATTCGGATTATACTCTTAAGAAATATGTAATCCAACAGAATAAGGTAATTCAGGTGAATGATGCTGAAAATAAATTTGTATTGTTCCATGAAAAAGATTTTGGGCGGATTATTCAGGTTCGTTATAAATGGAAAGAATCTTGGAATGAATCATTTAGTTAAAACTTAAAAACGATAAAACTTTGAAAAAACTGTATTTACTTCTTCTAGTCGTACTATGCGGGGCTATGACTAACCCCGCTGTGGCTAAGAAGAAAAACAAGAAGAAAGCTTCTACCGAAGCGACTACGAAGAAAGAGAAGAAGGAAACCAAGTATGACAAACTGTTTAAAGACAAGAAGGTCACCACAGCTAAAGGTTTCATCACTCTTCATAAGTTGGACAATAAGATCTATTTTGAGTTACCGATTAAGGTGATGAATCGGGATATCCTGCTCGGTTCTACTATTGCTGAAACTACCGATAACCAATTCGGTTGTGTAGGAGAGAAGTCCGGTGATCCGTTCCTGATCCGTTTCGTACAGCGTGATTCTACTATTACGTTGCGTCGCGTGCAGGCAGGGCAGTTTTCTGAGGACCGTGAGATCAAGAAACGGTTGACGAGCAGTACAATGCCGGCTATCGCCGAAACATTCGAAATTAAGGCTTATAACAATGATAGCACAGCAGTCGTATTCGATATGACAGACTACTTGTTGAGCGATCAGAAACTTCTTTCTCCTTTCTCTCCTTATTCAATGATGGAGATGATGGGAGCGGATATCGATAAAGATTTCGAGAAAGAAAGTTCCTTTATCCAAGGAATCAAAGGATTTGAAGATAATATCAGCGTACGTTCTTTGCTGACCTATAAAATCAGTGTAGGGGTGAAAGGAAACTACGCCGTGAAGAAAATGCCGTTTACAGCAGTCATGAACCGTAGTTTCATTCTGTTGCCCGAGCAGCCGATGCGTCCTCGCTATGCTGATCCACGTATCGGTATTTTCGAGCATTCGGTAGTGGAATTTGCTTCCGAAGGACG
>OLWC01000775.1_pt1 | contig 12648 bp, 12 predicted proteins | sample 1673911 | NCBI WGS metagenome assembly OLWC01 (sample SAMEA103958134, study PRJEB25191) | human gut metagenome
AGAGCGTCGCATTGGTAGTGCGGAGGTCACGGGTCCGATTCCCGTCAGCAGCTCTTTTGAAAAGCGTGGAAACCTTGAAAATACAAGGTTTCCACTTTTTTTGTGTGCCTGAAAGTTTACAGACGATGGTAGACAAGCAGAATAAACCAGATGTACACTTGCACGGGCCAACGATTCAGCTTACAATATAAAATAGTAAATTTATGTTCGGACACAAACTAACCCGGTCAGATGAGGAAAACGTATGGAGAAACTGCACAGAGTATGTAAAAATTTCACACGTCATGACAAGAAGACCCGTACGATCCTGCTGTGCGAGATGCTGGAGTACACGAATGTATTTTTGGAGGCGGCATTCCGGGCGGAGGGGTATTCCTTCGAGACTTTAAAGAACCCGGTGAAGGACCGCACTCTGGCACTTCGCTATATCAGTAACGACTATTGCTATCCGACGGTATTGATCCTTGCACAGTTCCTGGAATATCTGGAAAGCGGGGAACGGGATCCGGAGGAGATCGCTTTTATGGAGCCGCAGGCGGGCGGTGCCTGCAGAGCCGGGAATATCTACAATCTGCTCCAGAGAGTGTTGTACCGCATGGCGGAGCAGGGGCAGACGGAGTATGCGCAGATCCCCGTGATTTCCTTAAATCTCATGGGAGAGGAAAAACATACCGGCTTTCGTATTACTCCGGGGCTGTTGTCCGGTGGGATTGCTGCCGGATGCTATGGTGATCTGATCATGTGCCTGTACCAGCAGGTGAAGCCCTACGAACAGAATCCGGGGGAGACGGACCGCATCCGCAGTCAGGTGGAAAAGAAACTGTGTGAGAGCATTCGGAGACACAGGAACGGACGGCACACCAGAGAGAAAAATTACCGGTATGCCTGCGAAGTATTTTCGAAGGTACCGGTGAAACCCGGGAAGAAAAAGAGAGTTGGCATCACCGGTGAGATCTATATGAAATATTCGAAACTGGGAAATGATGATATCGAAAGTTTTCTGCTCCGGCAGGGAATGGAGCCTTACAGTGGTGGTTTCGTCAACTACTGTCTGTATTTGGTGGATACAGAGCGGTATAAGGCAGAAAAGTACCAGCACAATCCCATCATGGTGAAAGCCTGTGCCTTTGTGCTCCACCGGTTGTGTGAGGCACAAAAACATCTGCTTACGGTGATCGGGGAGACAGACCGGTTCCAGACGGATCTGCCGTTCCCGGAACTGAAGGAGAAAGTGCAGGGGATTCTGGCGGAGGGCTGCAATACCGGTGACGGCTGGCTGATTGCCGCAGAGGTGATACAATATGTGGAAAAAGGCTGTGGCAGTGTGCTGATCCTGCATCCATTCGGATGTCTGGTCAGTCATGTCTGCGAGCGGGGGATTTTGCAGCGGCTGCATGCCCGTTTTCCGGATGTCAGTATCCAGACCATAGAGTATGATTACGACCAGAGCAAGACCCTCAGAGAAAGCCGCATTTTATTGGGAATTTCCTAGGTTGGCAGCAGGTGCAGAACGTGGTACAATAAAACAGAAACTATTGCAACGTGTATTTTCAGGAGGGGAACATGAAGATAAAATGCGACTGGTGTGGCAGCTGGATCAATGATTTTGATCAGGTCTGCCCGAATTGTGGAGGAGTGAACAACAACTATAACCGTCATGCCAACGGTGTACCACAGACGATCGAGGAATTGAAAGCCTGGGCGAAGGAGATGAATCTTCCGCTACAGGACATGCGGACCTTTATCGGAGAGGATTACAAGGGCGCGAAAGCCTTCGGTATTTACAAGGATGAGACCGATGGCACCTTCGTAGTCTATAAGAATAAAGAGGACGGTACCCGGGCAGTACGCTACAAGGGAACCGATGAAGCCTATGCGGTCAACGAACTTTACCAGAAGATGAAGGAAAGAGTAGCTGTACAGAAGGCACATCAGCAGCCGAAAACTGCGGCACCTGCCAGCCGCCCAACCAAAGATTACACCGCCTATAATAAGAAAAGAGCCCGGAGCAAAAAGATAGAAAAAACGGTTCTGACAATTTTCTGCCTGATCATGGCAGCATTGTCTCTGGTGGCGATTTTTACAGGCGCCTATTCTATCTGGCAGATTGACAACAGACCGGATAACGGCTATTACACCTATGAGGATCAGAACTATTACTATTATCATGGGAACTGGTACGAATGGGAGAATGATTCCTGGCGCTATGCACCGGATGAATCCTGGATGGAAAGCGATTACGAGAGTTACTATGATTCCTACAGCTATGACAGCGGTGCGGAATATGAGGATTTTGAGGATTCCTCCTATTACACTCCTTATGAGGACAGCAGTGATAATGACAGCGACTGGGATGATGACAGCTGGGATTCCGGTTGGGATTCCAATGACAGCTGGGATTCCGGCTATGATGACTGGGGATCCGATTGGTAAAATGTGATGCAGAATACATACAAAGGAAGTCTTTGACAGGCTTCCTTTGCTTTTTCTTTTTTTATGGTTTTGAACAGGAGAGAATATGAGCAGTTTACCCGGCATTACGAGGCAGGATGAGGAAAAAAGATTACAGCATACGTTAGAGATCGCACAGCGCAAGGTGGAGGCCAACAGGCAGAGCGTACAGGCTCTGGCGGAAGAACTGCATGCCATGCAGGAGGAATTCGACGAGAACGACAAGGAGGCCCAGACCCTGTGGCACAATGCAGATGCCCGTTTCAAGTTCGTGAACCAGGATCTGCGCCGGGCGGAACAGGCGAGGAAAAAGCCCTACTTTGGCAGAATCGATTTCCGGGACAAAAAACTGAAAAAAGACGAGGTCTACTATATCGGCAGAAGTGTCATTGCGGATAACCCGGCAGAACCGGAGGTCATCGACTGGAGAGCACCCATTGCCAGCGTATATTACGATGCCGCTCTGGGGGATGTCTCTTATTCCGTAAAGGGGGAGGGAAAATACGATATCACCCTGTCGAGGAAGCGCACCTATGAGATTGAAAATGATGAGCTGAAGGACTTCTACGATTCGGATGTGGTGGCCAACGATGAACTGCTGACAAAATATCTGGCGCGGAACAAAAAGGCGGTGCTGGGCGAGATCATTGCCACAATCCAGCAGGAGCAGAACGAAGTCATCCGCAAAAAGCCCCAGCACAACATGATCGTACAGGGAGCGGCGGGCTCCGGCAAGACCACAGTGGCCATGCACCGTATTTCCTACATCCTGTACAACTACGAGCAGGAGTTTGCACCGGAAGATTTTTATATTGTGGGAAGCAATCAGGTGCTCTTAAACTATATAACGGGAGTGCTGCCGGAACTGAATGTTTACGGTGTCTCCCAGATGACTATGGAGCAGTTGTTCGTAAGGCTTTTGTACGAGGACTGGGACAAGTCCTGGAAGATCAAGCCGGTGGTAAAAGGTGTGACCCCGGCGGTGAAGGGAACTCTTGTCTGGTTTAAGGAGCTGGAGAATTTCTGCCTGCGTTACGAATACCGCGCGATACCCAGAGAGGACGTGGTGATCGAAAAGACTGGCAAAGTGCTGCTGGACCGGGCCACCATTGCACGCTTATTGAAAGAGACAAAGAATCTGTCCCGGGCGGACAAAATCAGCAGACTGACGGATTATCTGATGGCACGGCTGGAAAATGAGCTGAGTGGAAAATATTATTCCTATACCCAGCCGGAAAAACAGAAGCTCAAGCATTATTACGAGACCTATTTCGGAAAAAGGGAATGGAAGGGCTCGGTGGCGGAACTTTATGAACAGTTTCTGAAGGAAGAGCAGGAAAAGGACTTCCCGGTCGAGGTGCCGGACGGCAGCTATGATGTCTATGATCTGGCGGCCATGGCTTACCTCTACAAACGTATCAAGGAGGATACGGTGATCCGGGAGGCGGGGCATGTGGTGATCGATGAAGCCCAGGATTTTGGCATAATGGCCTATGCGTCCTTAAAATACTGCCTGAGCAAATGCACCTACACGATCATGGGAGATGTGGCACAGAATATTTCCGACCGCTACGGTCTCAACGACTGGACGGAACTGCGGAAACTCATGCTGCCCGGAGAATTCGATTATTTCGGCATTTTGCAGAAAAGCTACCGTAACACGGTGGAAATCTCGGGGTTTGCTACGGACATCCTGTATCACGGAAGCTTTCCGGTCTATCCTGTGGAGCCCATCATCCGCCATGGGGAGTCTGTCACCGTGAAAACGTGCGTGGATTTTACGGATCAGGTGACACAGGCGGAGCAGACCATTAAGCAATGGCAGTGCAAGGGACTGGACACCATTGCCGTGGTCTGCATGGACGAAGCGGAGGCGGAAAAAGTAACGGCCGCTCTACAGGGCAGCGTGGAGCTGAATACCGGCGATGCGGGAAAATGGGAAATCGGCGAGGGCGTTATGGTACTTCCGTTAAAATACACCAAAGGTCTGGAATTCGATGCAGTACTGATCTTCAACGCTTCGGAGGAAGATTACCCGGTGGAAGACGGGTATGTGAAGCAGCTGTACGTGGCAGCCACCCGAGCCCTGCATGAACTGACGGTGCTGTACCGGGGGAAACTCACCGGACTGATCGCAGATCCGGTATCCCCGGAGCAGAAGAAGAGAATGCGCCTTGCCGCAGATGCCCAGAAAAAGCCGGTGAAAACGGTGGTAAAACAGGCAGAGCCGGAGAAGACAAAAGAAGAGATATACAGACAGAGGGCACAGGAAGCGGAAAAGGAACGTGTGGCCAGAGAGCGTTACGGCCCAAAGAAGATCATCGTGACAAGAAACAGTCAGGGGACAACAGACGGCGCCACACCGAAGAAAGCAGGACAGTCAGGGGGGCCTGAATCGAGGCGGACGGGACAGCCGTCACCTGCGAAAGTATACGGGGCAGGAAACGGCAATGCTGGCAGAGCAACCGGCAGACAGGAGCCGCGGATGGTAGAAAATAACGGCGAGTACGGCGATATGCCGGATGCCAAAACACTGATGCCCGCCGGACATTCCAGGATCGACTGCGCTGTGCGCATGGTCATGAAGGGCAAGGGCTATGTGGATCTTTTGAGTAGCTACGGAACCTTGCGGATCACACCCCTTGCGGTGGATATGTTCCGGATTTGTTTTGCCAAAGGGCAGTGTCGTGAATTCCCGAAAGCGGCGGTGACGGCAGCAGGAGGCCTCAGATGCACGGTGCGGGAGAATCCTTCCCTGGTGGAAATTACAGCGGGATATGCCCAGATCCGTGTGGATAAAAAGACGGGAGCATTGACATTTTTAAATACACAGGGTAAGATTCTGCTGACGGAACGAAGAAGAGAACCAAGGCAACTCGGAGAAAAAAAGAACTGGAGCTTTTTTGAATGGAAAAAGGACGAGGCTCTGATCGCCGGAGGGATTGGGGCACCGAAACCTTTGAAGATAGGTAATTCCGCTGCTTATTTTTCCTACGGAAGAGCGGATGACAGATATCCGGGGCTGGCTTCGTCCAAAGGATATGAGATGATCTTCCCTGCGGGAAGCAGGGTATTGTGCTGCAACATAGGCATGTACGGAACTTATATTTCCATGGAAGAGACAGATATCATCGATTACTATTTACGTGCAAAATGATGGGGATCATAGGTATGGGCAACAATCCGATGGTGCTCTGGATGTGAGGAGAATTATGAAGACAACAATAACCGCAGTGATATTTGATATGGACGGTGTCCTCTTTGATACCGAGAGGATGTATATGGAGTGCTGGAGAGAAGCGGCGGAGCCCAGGGGCCTTAAAAATGTGGACGAGATTTCCAAAGCCTGTATCGGAAGGACACTGCAGGGCACGAAGGAAGTGTTCGAGGCAGCGAAAGCAGAGCAGGGCATCGATGTGTCTTTTGAAGAATTGCATGAGGATTGCAGCCGGAGATTTAAGGAAAAGGAAGAACGGGAAGGCCTTCCCGAGAAGCCGGGCGTGCATGAGATCCTGGAATATCTGAAGGAGAACCGCATTCCAACAGCATTGGCATCCTCTACACGCAGGACCGCAGTTATGGAGCATCTGGACAGAGCGGGTATCACATCTTATTTTCAGAAAATTATCTGCGGCGACATGGTGGAGCATGGCAAGCCTGCACCCGATATTTATCTGAAGGCATGCGAGGAGCTTGGGGTTGCACCCGGACAGGCACTGGCGGTGGAGGATTCCTTCAACGGTATCCGGTCCGCCTATGCGGCAGGCTTATATACTGTGATGGTGCCGGACCAGCTGCCGCCCACAGAAGAGATTCTTGCGCTGGTAGACAAAAAGTGTGACAGCCTGACAGAGCTTCAGGCGCAGCTGACGGAGCTTCTGTCGGTATGTGGGGACTGAGGATCATTCTACTGCGGCATGGAACCATAGAACCTTACAGCAGTCATAGGAGGGATCCCGTCTGATCACATGATCCGTGTGAGCCGGTACCATAAAGGCGGTACCGGGCAGCAGAGGGATTTCTTCGCCATCGATGAGAGCATATCCTTTTCCGTCCAATACGAAGAAGCCTTCCTGATCGTCATGCTTTTGCGGCATGTGATATTCTGTGTTGCGATAGAGGGATACGCCCATACGACACCCTTTTACACACCCCTGGTCTTCATCTAACAGAGTGTGCCCGGTGCGTTCGGGCATTTGAGCTATAATGGAATCTAAAGTAGTATAAGGAATCATTTGTGTGCCTTTCTATGGATGTAATGTAACGATTCAGTTACCATATTTTTAATAACAGTGTAGCAGACTGAGAGAGGAAAAACAATAGACTGCCTGTTCGGGCAGAGTAAAGGAATATAAAAATGGAAGAAAAAGAGACAATACAGCCCATTGAGATCACATGGGAAGAACTACAGTCCCGGGACCTTGACCGATACATCCTGGTGGATACCAGAGGGGATGAAGCAGTAAACTATGGAATGATTCCCGGAGCCATTGCAATCCCCGAATGTGAACTTATAGACAGACTGGCGGCGGCAGCAGGGGATAAAAAAGTAATTTTGTATTGCAGCCGTGGACAGAACAGTAAGGTGTCCGCAGAGTATTTCAGAGAACAGGGAATGGAGGCCTACAGCTTACAGGGCGGCTATACCGGATGGCTGCTGAACCTGATGCAGAAGGAACAGCCCGGAGAAAAGGAAAATGAACGGGCAAGGGAAATTGAGAAGAGCATCCGCAAAAAGTTCCACAAAGTCCTGTTTTCCCGGTTTGCCAAAGCTATCAACGAATACGATATGATTCAGGAAAACGACAAGATCGCTGTATGCATTTCCGGCGGTAAAGATTCCATGCTGATGGCAAAACTGTTCCAGGAGCTGAAACGCCATAACAAGTTCCCCTTTGAACTGGTATTTTTAGTGATGGATCCCGGCTACAGTGAGGCAAACCGTAAGATCATTGAGAACAATGCGAAGCTGATGGATATTCCCATCACCATTTTTGAATCCCAGATATTTGATGCGGTGTATGACATAGAGGATTCCCCCTGCTATCTGTGTGCGAGAATGCGCAGAGGCTATCTGTACAGTCATGCGAAAGAGCTGGGCTGCAACAAGATCGCTCTGGGACATCATTACGATGACGTCATCGAGACGATCCTGATGGGAATGCTGTACGGTGGACAGGTACAGACCATGATGCCGAAGCTTCACAGTACGAATTTCGAGGGCATGGAGCTGATCCGCCCTATGTACCTGATCAGGGAGGATGACATCAAGCACTGGAGAGATTACAATGATCTGCATTTTATTCAGTGTGCCTGCCGGTTCACTGACACTTGTACCACTTGTCGTACCGATGGCAGCAGTCCCTCCAAGCGTATGGAGATTAAGAACCTGATCGCTTCGCTGAAACAGACTAACCCTTTTATCGAGGGGAATATTTTCAAGAGTGTGGAGAATGTAAACTTACGTACGATCATCGCCTACAAAGAGGATGGTGTGAAGTATCATTTTCTGGAGCATTACGACGAGTGGAAATAGTGTAAATAGGGCACCTGCACTTGACGGAAAGGGCATATTTATTCTATAATAGAATGAAAACCGTAAATTGCGGAAGGCATTACACGCCCTTACAACAGGAGAAGCTATGATCAAGAGTATGACGGGATTTGGCAGATGTGAAACTGCCGAGAATAACAGAAAGTTTACCGTAGAGATGAAGTCTGTGAATCATCGCTACCTTGATGTGAACATCAAAATGCCGAAGAAGTTGAATTTCTTTGAATCTGCGATCCGCAGTGAACTGAAGAATTATATTTCCAGAGGTAAAGTAGATCTGTTCATTACCTACGAGGATTTTTCCGAGAACACATCCAATGTCCGTTACAACAAGGAACTGGCGGCGGAGTATCTGGGATACCTGAAGCAGATGGCCAGTGATTTTGACTTAGACTGCGATATCCGAGTGTCCACTTTGTCCAAGTATCCGGATGTATTTGTGATGGAAGAACAGGACATCGATGAGGAAGAACTGTGGAAAGAACTGCAGAGAGCCCTGAAGGGTGCCTGCGAGATGTTTGTACAGACCAGGATCACCGAGGGCGAGCATTTAAGAGATGACTTAATTAGCAAGCTGGATGGCATGCTGAAGCTGGTGGATTTCATTACGGAACGTTCTCCCCAGATCATTGCTGAATACCGCCAGAAGTTGGAAGACCGTGTGAAGGAACTGCTGGGCGATACTACTGTAGATGAAGGAAGACTTCTGACCGAGGTGACGATCTTCGCAGATAAGGTATGCGTAGATGAGGAACTGGTGAGACTGCGCAGCCATATCGAGACCACGAAGAGTACGCTGATGGCCGGTGGCAGTATCGGAAGAAAGCTGGATTTTCTGGCACAGGAGATGAACCGCGAAGCCAACACCATCCTGTCCAAGTCCAACGATCTGGAGATCTCCAACTGTGCGATTGAGCTCAAGACCGAGATCGAAAAGGTTCGTGAACAAATACAAAATATTGAATAGCCACGAAAGGTGATACCATGAACCGATTGATCCATATAGGATTTGGCAATATTGTAAATACGGATAAGATCATCGCCATCGTCAGCCCGGAGGCCGCACCCATCAAACGACTGGTGCAGAAGGCCAAGGAGACCGGACAGGCAATCGACGCCACACAGGGACGGAAGACGAAAGCGGTACTGGTCATGGAGAACAGTCAGGTCGTTCTGTCGGCACTGCTTCCCGAGACAATCGCGGGAAGAGCACAGGCACTGTGGCCGGAAGAGGAAAAAGAGGACAGAGAAGATGCAGAATAAGGGAATATTGATGGTGATCTCCGGATTCTCCGGAGCCGGCAAAGGAACACTGGTGAAAAAGCTGTTATCGGAATATGACAATTATGCGTTGTCCATTTCCATGACTACCAGACAGCCCAGAGAAGGCGAGGAGGACGGAAGAGAATATTTCTTCCGTACCAGAGAACAATTTGAAGAAAATATTGCAAAAAACGGATTTATCGAGTATGCTCAGTATTGCGGCAATTATTACGGAACACCGAAAGCATATGTGGAAGAGCAGATGCAGGCAGGCAAGGATGTGATCTTAGAGATCGAGATCCAGGGAGCCATGAAGATCAAAGAGCAGTTCCAGGAGAGCCTGTTACTGTTTGTTACCCCTCCCAGTGCAGAAGAACTGCAGAAGAGACTGGTGGGCAGAGGAACCGAGACAGCAGATGTCATTGCACAGAGACTGTCCCGGGCTTATGAGGAATCAGAAGGCATGGATGCCTATGATTATATAGTAGTGAACGATGATCTGGATGTGTGTGCCGCAGAAGTACAGAAGTTTGTGGAAGCGGCGAAAAATGAACCGTCCCGTCGTAGAGAATTTATCAAAGAGATCAGAGAGGAACTGAAAGGTTTCGCGAAAGGAGCAAAATAAAATGTTACATCCCTCTTATACCGATTTAATGAAAGTAGTAAACAGCGAGGTAGAACCCGGTGAAGCACCTGTAGTCAACAGCCGTTATTCTATCGTTATGGCAACTGCCAAGAGAGCAAGACAGATCATCGCAGGTGACGAGCCTCTGGTAACTGCCAAGGTGGATAAGCCTCTGTCTATCGCAGTAGAAGAGCTGAATCAGGGTAAGATTAAAATCCTTGGTGATGATGAGGAAGCATAAGACGCATGAAGATATTGTTTGTATCCCTGGGCTGTGACAAGAATCTTGTCGATTCCGAGAAGATGCTTGGCATGCTCCAGGAAAAAGGTTATACCTTCACGGACGATGAAGCAGAGGCAGATGTAGTAGTAGTAAACACCTGCTGCTTTATCGGTGATGCCAAGGAAGAAAGCATCAATACATTACTGCAGATGGGAGAACTGAAGGACAGCGGACAGGTCAAAGCACTGATCGCAGCAGGTTGTCTGGCACAGCGTTACCGTGAGGAAATCCAGAAGGAGATCCCGCAGGTGGACGCCATTATCGGAACCACTGCTATTGATGAGATCGTAGCTGCCCTGGAGGAAATCCTTGCAGGCCAGAAACAGAATCATTATGAAGATATCAATGCCGCCCCTGTGACAGAGACCAACCGTGTTGTCACTACAGGCGGACATTTTGCGTATCTGAAAATTGCAGAGGGCTGTGACAAACACTGTACCTACTGCATTATTCCGAAGGTTAGAGGCAATTACCGCAGCGTTCCCAAGGAGAGTCTGTTAAAAGAAGCCACAGAGTTGGCGGACAAGGGCGTACGGGAGTTGATCCTGGTAGCACAGGAGACCACGCTGTACGGTGTGGATCTGTACGGTAAAAAGGAACTGCCCAGACTTTTGCATGAACTGGCGCAGATTCCCGGCATTTATTGGATCCGTATTTTATATTGCTATCCTGAGGAGATCACGGACGAGCTGATTGATGCAATTGCTGCAGAGCCCAAGGTCTGCAATTATCTGGATATTCCCATTCAGCATGCTTCCGACAATGTGTTAAAGCGCATGGGAAGACGTACCGACCAGGCAGAACTTCGTGCTATCATCGGTAAGCTTCGGGAGAAGATTCCCGATATCTGTTTGAGAACGACTCTGATCAGCGGATTCCCTGGAGAGACTCAGGAGGATTTCGAGGAACTGTATCGCTTTGTTAACGAGATGGAATTCGATCGTCTGGGCGTATTCCCTTATTCCCAGGAGGAAGATACTCCCGCAGCCACCATGGAAGATCAGGTGCCGCAGGAGGTCAAGGAATTTCGCAGGGATGAACTGATGGAACTGCAGCAGGCCATCGCTTTTGACAAAGCGGAGGATATGGTAGGTCGTATCCTGACTGTAATGATCGAGGGCAAGGTAGCGGACGAAGAGACCTATGTCGCAAGAACCTACAGAGATGCCCCTAATGTGGATGGCTATCTGTTTGTAAATACTTCAGCGAATCTGATGACCGGAGATTTTGTCAAGGTTCTGGTCACCGATTCCAATGAATATGATCTGATAGGAGAGATATACCATGAGTAAGATGAATCTGCCTAACAAGCTGACTATTTTCCGTGTGATCCTGATCGTGCCGTTTATTATCCTGTTGCTGGGAGGCCAGGCCGGATGGTTCGGCGATAATACCTTCGTGACGGATATGATCGCGTTGGCTATCTTCATCATCGCCAGTCTGACGGATCTGATCGACGGTAAGATCGCCAGAAAATACAATCTGATCACAGATTTCGGAAAGTTCATGGATCCGCTGGCGGATAAGCTGTTAGTATGTTCCGCCATGATCGCACTGATCGAGATGAACCGCATCCCATCCTGGGTGGTCATCATCATTATTGCCAGAGAGTTCATCATCAGCGGTTTCCGCCTGATCGCTTCCGACAACGGTGTAGTCATCGCCGCAAGCTACTGGGGCAAGTTCAAGACCACCTTCCAGATGGACATTCCCCACTGGAGGGAGGCAATGATCTACTGCCTGAAACAAATTGAAAATAAATCATTATGATACCCAAAATCATCCATTTCGTATGGTTGGGAGGAGGAAAATACCCCCCCCCGGTTCAGGATTGCATAAACTCTTGGAAGAGGATCTTGCCGGACTATACCATAAAGCGTTGGGATGAAACGAATTTCGATATAGATTCTGTTCCGTGGGTAAAGGAGGCTATTCAAATGAGGAAATGGTCTTTGGCTTCAGATTATATCAGACATTTTGCCCTTTATACGGAAGGTGGTATTTATATGGATACGGATGTCAAAGTATTCAGGCCCTTTGATGAGTTTTTATCTTGGGACTTCTTTTCTTCTGTCGAATATCATCCGACCTATTTTTTATCACAAGGTATTCATCAAATAGACGATGCCGGAGCCGTCCGACGGGATGGGGATATTGTCGCAGGACTGGGATTGTTGGCAGCTTTGATAGCTTCCAAGAAGGCTAATCCCTTTATTAAGGAATGTTTGGATTATTATGGCTCCCGGCATTTTATTCAAGAGGACGGATCTCTATATGTAGATGTCATAAATCCGGGCATTATGGCGATGTTGGCAACGAAGTATGGATTCCGCTATAAAGATGAGAATCAGTTACTTGACGGAAATATGATGGTGTATAGCTCAAGCATATTCGCAGGCGATCCTGCGACGAGAAGCAAGGAGTCCTATTCCATGCATTATTGTGACGGGTCTTGGCGGGAAAAAACTCTGA
>OLWC01000777.1_pt1 | contig 12610 bp, 10 predicted proteins | sample 1673911 | NCBI WGS metagenome assembly OLWC01 (sample SAMEA103958134, study PRJEB25191) | human gut metagenome
CCGCCGGAACATATGGCGGTAACGAACGTCTGTACCTGCCACAATCCGGAGTATCTGTTTTCCCACCGGGCAAGTCACGGACAGAGGGGAAATCTGGCGGCATTTTTAATGCTGAAGGAGTCCTGAGTTCCTGAGTGCCTGACGGGAATTAAGAAAATTTAAGAAAAAACACGAAAATATTTAAAAATATTATGTTTAAATAGAAATAACGAAAATGATGGGGAACCGGGAAGTAACGGAGAAATGAGGGAAGTATGGCAAATATTCTTGTATGTGATGATGACAGAGAGATCGTGGATGCCATCGAGATCTATCTGAGTCAGGATGGCTATAAAATATATAAAGCGTATGATGGGGAACAGGCAATTCAGATCCTGGACAAGGAGGATATCCATCTGTTGATCATGGATATCATGATGCCCCGGCTGGATGGCATACGGGCTACATTGAAGATCCGGGAATACAGCAGCATTCCCATTATTATCCTGTCGGCCAAATCGGAAGACACGGACAAGATCCTGGGGCTGAATATCGGTGCGGATGATTATATCTGCAAGCCTTTTAATCCGTTGGAACTAGTGGCGAGAGTCAAATCCAACTTGCGCAGATATACCTCCCTGGGGAGCCTGACCGGTGAGAACAAAGCAATCTATCAGGTGGGTGGACTGATCCTCAATGATGATATCAAACAGGTGACAGTGGACGATGAACCGGTAAAAATGACACCTATCGAATATAATATTTTATTACTTTTGATGAAGAACCAGGGCAGGGTATTTTCCATCAATCAGATCTATGAAAGCATCTGGAATGAGGATGCCATCGGAGCGGACAATACCGTGGCGGTACACATCCGGCATATCCGTGAAAAAATCGAGATCAATCCCAAGGAACCCCGGTATCTGAAAGTGGTATGGGGAGTAGGCTATAAGATCGACAAGGAGCAGGCATGAGACGACCTACATTGAAACGGCTGATGCTGGGACTGGTGCAGCAGACGGCGGCTTTGCTTTTGCTGGTGGCAATCGCGGCGGTTTTGTTCAATTCCTATCTGGCGGTAGACACAGCGGATGGCACAAAAGTATATGAATTATCCCCTCTGGATGCGGAAACGCAATTTGAAGATTCCGTGATTTTCCATGATCTGTTCCAGAGCTCGGTATCGGATATTATCCAGCTTATGGTGATCAAAGGACAGATGGAAACCAATGGAAGCTTTGATCCGCATAAGCATGTTGATATCACGGAATTTGCTTCAGGGAAAACCGGCGGTGCAGATTGCCCTGTAACAGCAGTTTATGAGTTGGAAGATCTGATCAAATGGGGAAAATACGGTGCGGAATATACAGATCGTATTATGAGTATGTCGGACTTCGTGAATTATTTCGGACCGATAGACCTGGAGTCGAACTTCCGCGTGGATGCGGACGGACAGCTGGTGTTCGTGGCAGGCGGAGAGCAGACGGAGGAGCAGAAGGAAGCAGTCGCACAGGCAATCGAGGCAATTCCGGAGAGCCAGAGAACCGATCGGCTGGAAGACCTGGCTTTCACATACATTGTGAAAGAGAGTGTACAGGATATCCGGGTATCCAGAGAAGACGATGGTACGCTGACGGTATATTTCCCGATGCTGGTGAACCGTTATGCCACCGTAGACGGAGAGAAGCAGCTGACAGCCTGTGCGGACAACTGGATCGAATATATTGCGCTGCAGAGCAATCTGGAGATGACGATCCAGACGTTGTCAGCCAACTATGAGCAGTATCAGAACTGTAATGATCTGTATAAAGAAGATGCGGGCAATCTGAAATATGTGGTCCGTATGATGACAACAGATGGAGTTAGCAGAACCTATACGAATGTATCGGAGTTTGAGAACAGTTCCGATAATGATATTACGGATTATTTTTCGGAGTACAGACGGTATCTGATCTATTATCCGGACAGTCTGGAATTTACCGGCAACACAGGAATGACTGAGGGCCAGATCTATCAGTATCTGAAAGAGTATGGTTATGTGCATCCGGATATGACTCATATCTGGATCGCAGTGGATACCAATTATCCGGTGGAGGGAGATTCCTTTTACAATGCCAATGTGGTGTTCCAGAGAATCGTTCCGAATATCTGGTATCTGATCGGCGGAGGGATCCTGCTGGCAGTATTGTGGCTGCTGGTGGGTATTTATCTTACCGTAACGGCCGGCGTGGCTTACGATGAGGAGGATGAGCCGGTTCTGTACCTGAACGGTATCGATCATGTCTGGATCGAGTTCATGGCGCTTTTGCTGGTGGGATTTATCTATGGCGGAAGAATCGGATACGATTATCTGATGAATGTGGCCAATAAGGTATATCTCAGCCATTCCGAGATCCAGGGGCGGGAGATCACACGGCTGACAGCCTACGGTGTCTTTGCGCTGTATGGCTTCTGCGTAAGCATGGGAATCAATGTTTTCTGGTACAGCCTGATCCGCAGGATCAAATCCCACAATATGTGGAGTGACAGTTTCCTGCACTGGATCGTCACAAGCTTCGGTAAGGCGGTACATTTTGTGGTTTCCCACAGAAATTCCGCCATCAGCTCACTGATCCCGTATAATCTGTTTCTACTGGTGAATCTGGCAGGAATTTTCGGAGCTTATCTGCTACGGGGAAAAAGCGCTCTGTGGGTGCTTCCGGCACTGGGGGCTATTGTGTTGGACGGCATTGTGGGGGTACTAAGGTTCAAGCAAAAAGCGGAGCAGATCGATATCGTGGAAGGAATCCGAAGGATCCGTGATGGAGAAGTGGATTATAAGCTGGATGTGGAATCTCTTCATGGGGACAACCGTGAGATGGCGGATGCAGTCAATAACATCGGAGAGGGTATCCGCAAGGCGGTAAGCACCAGCATGAAGGATGAGCAGATGAAATCGGATCTGATCACCAATGTCTCCCATGATATTAAGACACCGCTGACTTCCATTATCAATTATGTGGATCTGTTGAAACGCCTAAAGATCACGGAAGAACCGGCCAGAAGCTATATTGAGGTGCTGGACAGCAAATCCCAGAGACTGAAACAGTTGACGGATGATCTGGTGGAGGCTTCGAAAATCTCCTCCGGTAACATTGTGCTGAATCTGGAACAGTTGAACCTGACGGAACTGCTGAATCAGGCAGTGGGAGAATTCTCCGACAGAATGGAAGAGAAAAAGCTGCAGGTGATCTTTGACGGAAATGATGTGGCCGGCATGATCTATGCCGACAGCCGCAGGATGTGGAGAATCATTGAAAATCTGTTTCAGAATATCTGCAAGTATGCCCTGGAGGGAACCAGAGTCTATCTGGAGATGCAGGTAAAGGACGGAAGAGTCATCGCTTCTCTGAAAAATATTTCCGACCGGCCCATGAATCTCAAGGGTGAGGAACTGTCAGAGAGATTTATCCGGGGAGATGCTTCCCGTACTACCGAGGGAAGTGGTCTGGGTCTGTATATTGCGAAAAATCTGACCAAGGCACAGCACGGAGAATTCCAGATTCAGCTGGATGGAGATCTGTTTAAGATTATATTGGATTTCCCGGAATACCATAAGCCGGAAGAACCCGCCACTGAGCAGCTGAAGGAGACCGTGTCGAAAGAGGTTTAGAAATGGCGAAATAAGAAATACTGAAATAAGCAATATAACTGAAAAACGCAGAAACCATAACGGCTTCTGCGTTTTTTTATGCGTTGTCAGATCTGTTGGAAATTAAAAATGAAATTCGCTCATTTCCGTACGATTGTTGTAGGCTTCTACAATACCGTGGATCTTTTCGGTGGTAGCCATGACATTGGACAGAGAAGCGTCATGGTTCATAAAGTCGATCAGGGAAGCAATGAACTTGCTCATATCGGCTTCCACGAAATAAGGTCTGGTGTAGATCTCAGGCGGCAGATAGGTAAGGTTCGTAGTAATGACCTTATCGAAATCACCATGCTCGTAAGCAGCGTCGAAATTCTTCAGACCGTCGGTGAACAAGCCGAAAGTACAGCAGATATATACGCGTCTGGCTTTCATGGCCTTTAACTGTTTTGCAGTATCCAGCATACTTCCACCGGAGGAGATCATGTCATCGATGATGATGATATCCTTACCTTCAATATTGTCACCTAAGAATTCGTGAGCAACGATAGGGTTCTTGCCGTTGACGATGGTGGAATAGTCACGTCTCTTGTAGAACATACCAGTATCGACACCCAGAACGCTGGCAAAATAAATGGCACGATCCAGAGCTCCTTCATCCGGGCTGATGACTAACAGATGATCCTTGTCCACGATCATATCGTCCTCGGAATTTAACAAGGACTTGATGAACTGGTAAGGGGTGGTAAAATTATCAAATCCGTTCAGCGGAGTGGAGTTCTGTACTCTGGGATCATGGGCATCAAAAGTGATGAAGTTATCAATTCCCATATCCCGTAACTCTTCCAGTGCATAAGCACAGTCCAGGGATTCTCTGCCGCTGCGGCGATGCTGTCTGCCTTCATAGAGGAAAGGCATGATGACGTTGATACGTCTGGCTTTGCCGTTGCAAGCGGCGATGACACGCTTCAGATCCTGGTAGTGGTCATCAGGAGACATGTGGTTGGTATAGCCGTTCATGTTGTAAGTAATACTATGATTGCATACATCGGTGAGAATGAACAGATCCTTACCGCGGATGGTCTCGCTGATCTGCGCTTTGGCTTCACCGCTTCCGAAACGGGGCACATCCACGTCTACGAGATAGTTGCTCTCGATATAGCCGTGAAAGGCAGGATCGTTTTTCACTTTGTCATTATGGATACTCTTACGGAATTCTACCATGTAGTCATTGATGCGGCGTCCCATTTTTTCTGCGGAAGGCAGAGCGATGATCTTCAAAGGAGCCACGGGCATGGCATTTTCCAGTTCGTGTAAATTAGGCATGATGTCCCTCCCGGACGAGCTTTATTGTTCGTAAAAATATGCAGAGCTTCCTTCGCAAAAGCGCATCTTCGATGCTTAATTTTTGCGGAACTATTCTGAATATAACAATTAATTTATAACATTATGCTAGTGACACGTCAAGGAATTTCTTGTACAATGGGTAGGAGAAAGATGGTTAGGTGAATTAGAATGAAGAAAAAAGAACATATTGTAAAAACAGTAAAGCCGGGAAGCATCGCGGAGGAACTGGAGATTGCTCCCGGAGATAAAGTACTGGCCATAGATAATACAGAGATCGAAGATATTTTTGATTATCAGTTTCTGACACAGGATACTTATATTGAGATGCTGGTAGAGAAGCCGGACGGAGAGCAGTGGCTCTTAGAGATCGACAAGGAATTTGATGAGGATATGGGCATCGAATTTGAGAACGGTCTGATGGACGAATACCGCCATTGCCATAACAAATGCATTTTCTGCTTTATCGATCAGATGCCGAAGGGCATGCGTAATACTCTTTATTTTAAGGATGATGATTCCCGATTATCCTTTTTGCAGGGAAATTATGTGACGCTGACCAATATGTCGGATCATGATATTGACCGGATCTGCAGATACCATTTATCTCCGATCAATATCTCCTTCCAGACCATGAATCCGGAACTGCGCTGCAAAATGCTGAACAACCGTTTTGCGGGGGATGCCCTGAAAAAAGTGGACATCCTCAATGCCGCCGGAATCCGTATGAATGGACAAATCGTGCTCTGCAAGGGCGTAAACGATGGCAAGGAACTGGAATACAGCGTCCGGAAGCTGATGGAATATCTGCCAAATGTGGAAAGTGTCTCGGTGGTGCCGGTAGGATTATCCAGGTACCGGGAGGGATTATATCCGTTAGAGCCGTTTAATGCGCAGGATGCCGGTGAGGTCATTGATCTGATCGAGAAATACCAGAAGATCTGCATGGAAAAATATGGGACACACTTTATCCAGGCCAGTGATGAATGGTACATTCTGGCGGGCAGAGAGGTGCCGGAAGAGGAACGTTACGACGGATATCTGCAGTTGGAGAACGGTGTTGGAATGATCCGCCTGCTATTGGATGAATTCCACGACGGACTGAAGAGGCGTACCGCAGAAAAGGAAGCAGGAAAAAAGCCATCCTGGGAAGGCACCAGAGAGATCTCTCTGGCTACGGGAAGACTGGCGTTTCCTTATTTAAAGAAGATGTCGGAAGAAATGATGTCGGAATACCCCGGCCTGCAGATACATGTCTATGAGGTCATCAATGAATTTTTCGGAGAGCTGATCACGGTGTCCGGACTTCTGACGGGACAGGATATCGTAAAGCAGTTAAAGGACAAAAATCTGGGAGAAGCATTGTATCTTCCCCGGAATGTACTCAGAAGCGGAGCGGATCTGTTCCTGGATGATTATACGCTGGCAGACGTGGAGGGGGCTTTACAAGTGCCCGTGAATATTGTAAAATCAAGCGGATATGATCTTGTGGATGCCCTGCTTGGAGAAGATGCATCTGAATAGATTTTAAGATGGTAAATAAGAAACGGAGGAAATTATGGCAAAGAGAAAAACCAAGCCCATCGTTGCGGTGGTGGGACGCCCGAATGTCGGTAAGTCCACCCTGTTCAATGCACTGGCTGGCGAAAATATATCTATTGTGAAAGATACACCCGGTATTACCAGAGACCGTATCTATGCGGATATCCACTGGCTGGATATGACATTTACCCTGATCGACACCGGAGGTATCGAGCCGGACAGCAAGGACGTGATCCTGTCCCAGATGCGGGAACAGGCAGAGATCGCTATGGAGACTGCAGACGTGATCATTTTCCTGGTGGATGTAAAGCAGGGACTGGTGGATGCGGATTCCAAGGTGGCAGACATGCTGCGCCGTTCCCACAAGCCCGTGGTACTGGTGGTCAATAAGGTGGACAGCTTCCAGAAGTATATGGCGGATGTCTACGAATTCTACAATCTGGGTATTGGCGATCCCCATCCGATCTCTGCGGTGAATCGTCTGGGAATCGGTGACATGCTGGAGGCCGTAACGGAATATTTTGATAAGGAACAGGCAGAGGAAGAAGAGGATGACCGCACCCGTGTGGCCATCGTCGGAAAGCCCAATGTCGGCAAGTCTTCCCTGATCAACAAACTGCTGGGTGAGAACCGTCTGATCGTTTCTGATATCGCGGGTACCACCAGAGATGCGGTGGATACCGAGATCACTTATAACGGCAAAGAATATGTCTTCATTGATACTGCCGGTCTTCGCCGGAAGAACAAGATCAAGGAAGAACTGGAGCGTTATATGATCGTCCGTACCGTCAGTGCCGTAGAGCGTGCCGAGGTGGTGGTACTGATGATCGATGCAGAGGAAGGTGTTACGGAGCAGGATGCGAAGATCGCCGGAATCGCCCATGAGAGAGGAAAGGCTACGATCATCGTGGTGAACAAATGGGATGCTATCGAAAAGGATGACAAGACCATTTATAAATTTACCGAAAAGGTGCGTAATACCTTATCCTTCATGCCCTATGCAGAGCTTCTGTTCGTCTCTGCGAAAACAGGACAGAGACTGCCCAAGCTGTTCGAGACTATCGATATCGTCAGTGAGAATCACGCCATGCGTGTGGCTACCGGTGTGCTGAATGAGATCATGGCAGAGGCCGTGGCCATGCAGCAGCCCCCTTCCGACAAGGGTAAGAGACTTCGTCTGTACTACATTACTCAGGTGGCGGTAAAACCCCCTACCTTTGTTATTTTCGTAAATGATAAGGAGCTGATGCATTTCTCCTATACCAGATATATTGAGAATCAGATCCGGGAGACCTTTGGTTTCAAGGGGACGCCCCTCCGGTTTATCATCAGAGAACGAAAGGAAAAAGATCAATAATGGAACGTGTTATCTGTTTACTCATCGGTTATGTGTTCGGCCTGTTTCAGACCGCATACTTTTACGGAAAGGCAAAGGGAATCGATATCCGTAAGTACGGAAGTGGCAATGCCGGTACCACCAATGCTCTGAGAGTGCTGGGAACCAAGGCAGGACTGATCGTACTGGCGGGAGACTGCTTAAAGTGTATCGTTGCCGTATGCATCACCAAGGCATTGTTCACTACCGGACATCCGGAGAATATTTATCTGCTGTGCCTGTACACCGGTGCAGGAGCCATCATCGGACATAACTTCCCGTTTTACATGGGATTCAAGGGAGGAAAAGGAATCGCTGCCACAGCAGGACTGATCCTGTCGTTCCATCCTTATTTTATCGTGATGGGCGTGGTATTGTTCTTCGGAACCTTCCTGACCACCCATTATGTGTCTCTGGGATCATTATTGGTATATGCAGGATTTATGATCCAGATGGTGGTCTGCGGACAGACGGGGCTGTTCGGCACCATGCCGCAGTCACAGCTATATGAAATGTACGCCATCACCGCATTTTTAACAGTCATGGCATACTGGAAACACAGACAGAATATCGTGCGTCTGATCCACGGGAACGAGAGGAAGACTTATCTGTTCAAGAATAAGAAATCAGCCGAAGCGCAGACAGAAATCTCAGGGGAGGACAAATAAGCTATGGCAAAAGTATGTATATTGGGTGGCGGAAGCTGGGGCATCGGCCTGTCAGTGGTATTACATAAAAACGGACATGAGGTGACGGTATGGTCTGCGGTTCCCGCAGAGATTCAGATGCTTCAGGAGAATCACGAGCATAAGATGTTGCCGGGAGTAAAGCTTCCGGAGGATATGATCTTTACGACGGATGATAAACAGGCCATCGAGGGCAAGGACCTGTTGGTCATGGCAGTGGCAAGCTCCTATACCAGAAGCACAGCACACCGCATCAGCCCGCTGGTGGCACAGGGACAGAAAATTGTCAGTGTCTCCAAGGGAATCGAGGAGCATACCCTGATGACCCAGGCGCAGATCATCGAAGATGAGATTCCGCAGGCACAGGTAGCGGTGCTGTCCGGACCGACCCACGCGGAGGAAGTCAGCCGCGGGATTCCTACAACGATCGTAGCGGGTTCTAAGAGCAAAAGCTGCGCGGAATATGTGCAGAATCTGTTCATGAACGAAGTGTTCCGTGTCTATACCAGCCCCGATGTACTGGGAATTGAGCTGGGCGGTGCACTGAAAAATGTAGTGGCATTGGCTGCCGGTATCGCAGACGGACTGGGCTACGGAGATAATACGAAGGCTGCGCTGATCACCAGAGGCATTACCGAAATCGCAAGACTTGGTACTGCCATGGGTGGTAATTTTGAGACCTTCTGCGGTCTGACCGGTATCGGAGATCTGATCGTGACCTGCGCCAGCATGCATTCCCGCAACCGTCGTGCCGGTATCCTCATCGGACAGGGCAAGACCTACGAGGAAGCCATGAAGGAAGTACAGATGGTGGTAGAGGGCGTGTATTCCGCTAAAGCGGCCATGGAACTGTCGAAAAAATACGATGTGCAGCTGCCTATCATTGAACAGGTGAACGAAGTGCTGTTTGACGGCAAGTCTGCGGATCAGGCGGTGAAGGAACTGATGCTTCGTGATAAGAAGCTGGAAGTATCCCATCTGCCCTGGCCGGAAGAATAGACCCGGAGGCGGCTCCTGCCAGCAGCAAAATTTTAAGTGTTGACAGAAAAACGCAGACTGGCTATAATAAGGTCATGTTTAGCGCAAACATAGGATAAGAAGAATGCGATGAAGGGAAGAAGTACTGTTCCTCCACTTCTGACAGAGAGCAGCCGGTCGGTGAGAGGCGCACAGAAGCAGAGCAGGAATACATCCCGGAGCAGCCGGTGGAAAGAGAAGGATCAGTAGATTTTATCAGAGGATCCCGAACAAGTAGATCAGGACGGCAGGCACCGATATCGGCCGAAGTATTGATAGATACTTACTGAGCTGTCAGATGTGAGTCTGGCGGGAACATTAGGTGGTAACACGAGTGATCAAGCTCGTCCTTTTGAAAAAGGGGCGGGCTTTTTTAGTGCCTTTGGAGCCGATTCCCCCAAAATGTAAAAAAGGTATACAGAGTAAAAAGAACCCAAAAAGGAGAAGAGAAAATGACAGTATTTGATGAATTAAAAGCAAGAGGACTATTGGCACAGCTGACAGATGAAGAGGAGATCAAGGAACTGATCAATAACGGAAAGGCTACCTTCTACATCGGCTTTGATCCTACCGCAGACAGTCTTCACGTGGGGCATTTCATGGCCCTGTGCCTGATGAAGAGAATGCAGATGGCAGGCAACAAGCCGATTGCTCTGATCGGCGGTGGTACTGCAATGATTGGTGATCCTTCCGGCAGAAGTGACATGCGTACCATGATGACCAAGGAGACGATCCAGCATAACGTAGACTGCTTCAAGAAGCAGATGAGCCGTTTTATTGATTTCAGTGACGGTAAGGCACTGATGGTCAACAATGCGGACTGGCTGTTGAACCTGAATTACGTGGAACTGTTAAGAGACGTGGGAGCACATTTCAGTGTCAACCGTATGCTGACCGCAGAGTGCTACAAGCAGAGAATGGAGAAGGGCTTAAGCTTTCTTGAATTCAACTACATGATCATGCAGAGCTTTGACTTCCTGACCTTATATCAGAAATACGGCTGTAACATGCAGTTCGGCGGTGACGACCAGTGGAGCAACATGCTGGGTGGTACGGAACTGATCCGCAGAAAGCTGGGCAAGGATGCTTACGCCATGACCATCACCCTGCTGTTGAATTCCGAGGGCAAGAAGATGGGTAAGACCCAGAAGGGTGCCGTATGGCTGGATCCCAACAAGACCACTCCCTTCGAGTTCTACCAGTACTGGAGAAACGTAGCAGATGCCGATGTTCTGAAGTGCCTGCGAATGCTGACCTTCCTGCCCTTAGAGCAGATCGATGAGATGGACAAATGGGAAGGCAGCCAGCTGAATCAGGCGAAGGAGATTCTGGCATACGAACTGACCAATCTGGTACATGGCGAAGAAGAAGCAAAAAAGGCACAGGAGAGTGCAAGAGCACTGTTTACCGGTGGCAATGCTGCAGAAATGCCTACCAGCGAGCTGACAGAGGCTGATTTTGTGGATGGTAAGATCGATATTCTCGGTGTTTTGGTAAAATCCGGTTTGTCTGCATCCCGCAGTGAAGCAAGACGTGCTGTAGAACAGGGTGGTGTTGTCGTAGCAGATGAGAAAGTTACCGATGTAAAGACTACTTACGCTCCCGAGCAGTTTGATGGAGAGGGCCTGGTAGTCCGCAGAGGTAAGAAGAACTTCAAGAGAGTCGTTATGAGCAAATAAATACAGGATCATACAGACAGGATTTTCCGTGAAAATTACGGAGGGTCCTGTTTTTATTTTACAGGCAAATCTCCTTTGGAGAACCGTAGAATTGATACATGCCTATTTTATTCTGGACGAAACTGAGACTTGAACGGATATAGTTGATCATTTTCTGCAAAAAACAGTTACTTTCTGCAAAAGATATTGTTTGTAATGAAAAAAATATTACTATTTAGATAAAGAGATATATAAATATTAAAGTGTTTTGCAAAAAGTCATGAGTAGGCGGATGTGTTGCAGAGTTTATTTATGCAGAGGGATATTCTGCGGAGCATACAAGACAATTAATTTCTATTGCTGATAATGACGATACTATACAAAATATTTCTTATGATGAAGAGGGAAATATTGATGAAATTGATATTTATAAGTATACGCCATACACATGTGCCAGTAATGAAAGCACTCATTCAGCCAATGTTCTATTTTTAGAAATTTATAATGGAAAAATGTTATCGAATTTTCCGTTATAGTTAGTAATAATGACAGGAGACAAAAATGTCTAAAAAATATTTGCTGATCAGCATTGGAATTATTGTAATAGTTGTTTTTAGTATATGCATAAAGTGTGGGAAAAATGATTTGCCAACGACCTCTATGATGGACGCCGAAAGAATTTTGCAAGAGTACTTGAAAAGTGCTAATCAATGGGAAGAAGAGTATAGTCTTGAACCAACCGATCCGGTTGTTGGTGAAATTGATAATAATGAAGTGTATAGATTCGAAGTAAGATATAAAGAAAATGTTGAGGAGGTTGGAAGCAGACTGATTAATAACTATGCAATAACGATGGATGGAAAGACTATTTTTTTGTATGATCCCGCAAACGATCAGTGGATTATTCAAAAATGAATATAAGCAGATAATAATGAAGACTGAAAACATATCTATGGTTTTCAGCCTTCATTTTATTATCAAAAATTAATATAATGTAATTTTCAACTTCCTGTGATAAATATTTGAGTTCTTCCAAGCTATTGATTTTGAATTTCAGTCGTACTAATATGACATTACAGAGTGCAAAAATGATATATCAAGCTTGCTATTCTGACTTATATCAAATAATTGGAAAGTATAGATAGTCTTATTCTAAAGAATTTCTTATTTGTTTTCAAAATAATTATTGCAGCATAAACGAAAAACAGACGATATTGCCACCCGTATAGTAAAAAGGTAAGGGAAAGGGGAAATTATGTTACGAATAGCAATATGTGATGATGAAAAGTTGTTTAGAGAAAATATTAAAAAATATGTATTAAAATATGGTGAATTGGAAAATTAAATTCCAGTCCATTCACCCAAAAACTGGAACTTAGTA
>OLWC01000781.1_pt1 | contig 12586 bp, 8 predicted proteins | sample 1673911 | NCBI WGS metagenome assembly OLWC01 (sample SAMEA103958134, study PRJEB25191) | human gut metagenome
GATGTGGCGAGCCCCGATGCCGCGGATCTGGATTTGGACCTGGTCAAACTGAAAAGTGGCCCCAAGGGCAGACAGAGGGAGGCCATGAGGAAGGTCCTCCTGCTTGTGCATCTGAAGCAAAAGGAAACGTGGCTGGCGGAATCCACGGGGGATGAGGCCGTGCATCTGGCGGCGGAGATTTCCTTCCGCCGGTATTTGGCTTCAGTAGATATGGACGGATGCCCGGAGGAATTCAGGCGCGCTTTCCTGCGGTATGCAAAGCTCCTGAATTCCTTTGAAGAAAAAGATTTGAACAGTGTCGCGGATTTTCCTGCGGTCCCTTTGCAGGCTGCCGGAAGGGAACTGTTCCGGGTGTTGCTTACTTACCGTCTGGAACCGGAGCATCTGCTGGAGGAAATGAAAGCGATGGTGGATGAGGAAATTGAGGGGAAGGAGGAGCTGTCTGCAGGACAGATGATGGATATTGTCCGGGGAATGCGGGAAGCCCTGCAATCCGGAAGCCGCCCCTTTCCAGCGGAAAGGCCTCCGGAAGACAGGGTTTCCGGGATGTAGCGGCTTCTCATGGATGGCATGCCGGTACCGTGAGGAATCTTGTGGAGGCATGCCGGAAGTCCGCTCCGGCTATTCCGGAAGGAAAATGGCTGTACGTCAGGGTTTCCAGGCGGCGGCCATCAGAGTCTGGAAATGGGGCGGGGCCGGCTCCCTGTCCACAATATCCGTGTGGATGTTCCGGAATCCCGCTTCCTTCAGCATGCTTTCCAGGGCGGCGGGCGTGAAGCCCAGCCAGCGGTCCGCGTAAAGTTCACGGGCTTCCTCCTGTCCATGCTGGAGCAGATCCAGCACCACCAGGCAACCGCCGGATTTCAGGATATCCCACGCAGCTTCCAGCGCTCTGGACGGTTTTTGCGCATGGTGCAGGGCCTGGCTGAGCAGGGCCAGATCCACCGTGCCGGGTTTAATGGGCGGCGCTTCGATGTCGCCCAGGCGGTATTCCAGATTGTCCAGCCCGTGTTTGCGCGCCAGCTCCTGCCCCAGCTCCACCATGCTGGGGGAGTTATCCACGGCGATCACCTGTTTGGCGCTGGGGGAGATGAGCTGGGAAACGAAACCTTCCCCGGCTCCCAGGTCCGCCACTACGTCATAGTTCAGAATGCGGAGGAGAGCTCCGGCTAGCGCTTTCCAGGAACGGCCTGGCGCGTAGTTCTTGCCCAGACGGCACACTACTTCGTCAAAATAGGCCTGGGTGCGGTTTTTGCGCTTGTCCAGGATAACCTGAAGGGCTTTTTTATCCGTTTCCGCCTCCGGCAATTCCTCGCAGGCTTTCAGGGCTACGTTGTGCAGATCGCCTGCCAGGGAAAGAGTGTAAAAGACGTTTTTGCCGGAACGGGCGTCCTCCACCACCCCTTCCTGCCGGAGCTGGGCCAGCTGGGTGGAGATGCGGCTTTGCCCCATGCCGAGAATTTCCTGAAGTTCCGCGACGCTCAGGGATTCTTCATTCAGAACGTTGATAATGCGCAGGCGGGTGGGATCTGCCAGGAGTTTGAGCGTTTTTAGGGTTGACTTCATAGCGGAATAATATATCAACACATCGAGATTTATCGATATGAGCAGAAACACCCCTCACATCTTTACGTCGGAATCCGTTGGAGAAGGCCATCCGGACAAGGTGGCCGACTACATTTCCGACTCTATTTTAGACGCCTGCCTGGCTCAAGACAAAACTAGCCGCGTTGCATGTGAAACGTTGGTGAAGAGCAATATGGTCATCATTGCCGGAGAGCTGACGACCAAGGCGGTGATCGATCCGGAAAAAATCGCCCGCCAGGCCATTCGGGAGATCGGGTACTGCAACAGGCAGGACGACGACGTTTTCCATGCGGATACCGTCTTTTTCACGAATCTGCTCACGGAACAGTCCCCGGATATTGCCCAGGGGGTGGACGCCCGGGAGGCGGAGGGCAAGGGCCATGCAGAGCAGGGCGCCGGAGACCAGGGCATTATGTTCGGCTTCGCAACGAATGAGACGCCGGAGCTGCTTCCGGCCCCCATCGTGTTTGCGCACAAACTGCTCATTGAGCTGGCCAGGAGGCGCAAACGCGGGCATGTGGACTGGCTGCGTCCGGACTGCAAGTCCCAGGTGGCTGTGGCCTATGACGAAGACGGGCGTCCCGCGCATATTGAAAACGTAGTTATTTCCACCCAGCACACGGAAGACGTGGACCATGACACGATTTACTCATATTGCGTCAAACTCATTAAAAATGTGCTTCCTGCGGAGCTTCTGGATGAGAGGACGGAATATTTCATCAACCCCACCGGGAAATTCGTCGTGGGCGGTCCCCACGGGGATTCCGGCCTGACGGGCCGCAAAATTATTGTGGACACGTACGGCGGCATGGGACGCCACGGCGGCGGAGCCTTTTCCGGAAAAGACCCGTCCAAGGTGGACCGTTCCGCCGCGTATATGTGCCGCTGGGTTGCCAAGCACATTGTGGCTGCCGGACTGGCGGATAAATGTGAATTGCAGGTGGCTTACGCCATCGGCTACCCCGCTCCGGTTTCCATCCGGGTGGATACGTTCGGTACCGGGAAGGTGGAGGAAATATCCATTGAAAATGCGCTGGAAAACATCTTTTCCTTCAAGCCTGCGGATATGGTGGAACAGCTGAACCTGCTTCGGCCTATTTACCGGAAGACGACGCACTACGGGCATTTCACCAATCCGGAGCTGCCCTGGGAACAGCTGGACGAAACGCGTCTGGCCTCCCTGAAACAACTTCTTCATTAATTCCTACGACAACGCTTACAGACATGTTTTCAGAAACGGAACAATACAAGGTGCGCGATATCGGCCTGGCGGATTTCGGACGCAGGGAACTGGATATTGCGGAGCATGAGATGCCCGGCCTGATGGCCGTGCGTGAAAAGTACGCTGCAGCCAGGCCCCTGGAGGGTGTGCGCATCATGGGCTCCCTGCACATGACGGTGCAGACGGCCGTGCTGATAGAAACGCTGACGGCTCTGGGCGCTTCCGTCCGCTGGGCGAGCTGCAACATTTTCTCCACCCAGGACCACGCCGCCGCCGCCATCGCCAAATCCGGCACCCCCGTCTTCGCCTGGAAGGGGGAAACGTTGCGGGAATACTGGGACTGCACGTGGAAGGCCATGAACTTTCCGGACGGGCTGGGGCCGCAGCTGATTGTGGACGACGGCGGAGACGCTACCCTGCTTATCCACCGCGGGTATGAAATGGAGGAAGGCTCCGACTGGGTGGATACCCCGTCGGAATCGGAAGAAGAGGAAGTCATCAAGGCCCTGTTGAAAAAAATTGCCGCGGCGACTCCGGGCATTTTCCATCGCTGGCTTCCCGAGCTGAAGGGCGTTTCCGAGGAAACGACCACCGGCGTGCACCGCCTGTACCAGATGCAGGCCGCCGGCCGTCTGCTGATTCCGGCCATCAACGTAAACGATTCCGTAACCAAGTCCAAGTTTGACAACCTGTACGGCTGCCGTGAGTCCCTTGTGGACGGCATCAAGCGGGCCACGGACGTGATGGTTGCCGGAAAGGTGGCCGTCGTCTGCGGCTACGGGGACGTAGGCAAGGGCTGCGCCCAGTCCCTGCGCGGCATGGGAGCCCAGGTGGTCGTGACGGAAATAGACCCCATCTGCGCTCTTCAGGCAGCCATGGAAGGTTACCGCGTACTGACGGTGGAAGACACGCTGGGCTGGGCGGATATTTACGTGACCACTACGGGAAACTGCAACATCATCCGCATCGAACACATGGAAAAAATGAAGGACCAGGCCATTGTCTGCAACATCGGCCACTTCGATAATGAAATCCAGGTACACAAGCTCCAGACGTATCCCGGCATCAGGCATCTTAACATCAAGCCGCAGGTGGACCGCTACACGTTCCCGTCCGGCAACAGCCTGTATCTTCTGGCGGAAGGCCGCCTGGTCAACCTGGGCTGCGCTACAGGCCATCCCAGCTTCGTGATGTCCAACAGCTTCGCCAACCAGGTGCTGGCCCAGCTGGAACTGTGGAATACCCGTAAAGACCGTTCCGTGGGCGTGGAAGTGCTGCCCAAGGTGCTGGATGAGGAAGTGGCGCGGCTGCACCTCGCCAAGATAGGGTGCAAGCTGACTGTCCTGCGTCCGGAGCAGGCGGACTACATCGGCGTTCCGGTGGAAGGTCCTTACAAGCCGGACTTTTACAGGTATTAACCTTGTCAAGGTTTTCTTTTCCTGGCCGTTCCGCGCAGGCCTGTCCGGCGGAACGGCTTTTTTGTTTTCCCGATGATGGAGGGAAGCAGGATAACGGTACGTTTATTTTTCTTCCTGTTTTTTATGCAGGTTCCCTGCTGTTAGTGAAAAAAAGGAAGACTTTTTATCCGGTCTTTAATGTTCAAATACCTTTGCAGCAGGCAAAACGGGAGCAATCTTGGAATGCTGACCAGCCAGAGCCTCGGCCTGCATTGCAGAATGTTCCAAAACCATTTGAGTTTGGTAAGAAGGCTGTTATCGAATGAAGCATAGGGGAAGAGCAGGAGCCTTCTCTGTTCCGCCTGAATCAGCCTCATCAGGCGATCGGCAGCCTGGTATGTTATTTCCCCGGACTTATGCTTTCCGTATACCTCTTTCATGATCATTATCCAGGTTGTTATCAGGAATTCCGATCTCTTGATCAGGATTGTCCTGGGGTTCCCGCTCTTAAAATTGCAGATATTACTGTTGTGTCTCCGATAGTACGAACACCGTTTGCCGGATGCGACCATGCCTGATTTTTTCAAATAGGCGCGCATGGACAGCATTGTATCGTCCGCAATGCCGGGGCCTGAAGGCAAATATTCGAAGTCGCTGAACAAAGACCTGTGGTACATGGCATTTCCGCCAAAACAGCTGTAAACATGGGAAATGTCAAAAATACATTCCCTGTAGGGTTTGACGACGACGGAATCTGAATCTGGCAACATGCGTCCATAAGCGGGTTGTCCATCTTCATCGATTTCATTATAAGAATGGCAGTAAACCAGATGACCGGGATATTTTTCCGCCAGAGATGCCAACGAGGAGATCCTGTCTTCCCGGGCGATGTCATCGCCGTCAAACTTGATAATCCATTCCCCCCGGGACAAATGAACGGCACATTGCAAATTCCCTGCAATTCCCCGGTTGCTTTCATTACGGTGGAGAATAATACGCCGTCCTTCTCCCTCTTTTTCCACCATTTCTTCCAGGCATTCAAAAGAACCGTCCTGAGAAAAATCGTCCGAAATAATTATTTCCCATTCTCCTGGATAATCCTGTTTTAAAATAGCCCGGAACTGTTCCTTGATAAAACGTTTCTGATTGTAACAAAGAAGAATGGCTGAAATCATGAAATCGAATAAACAGTTTAAGTTTTTTTAAACTGTCTAAAAATAACGAATTCCAAATTCGATTGGGGAATTCCAAATCCGCTGTAATTAAAAAGAGATTGCGTGCGGTTGTTTCTGCATGACAGGAGAGCCTCTTCGCAGAAAGGAAATAAAACTGATGATCAATAATTTTCTTTGAAATACGGACTTTCTGGCAGGTATGGATGTTTCTGCCGGAATGGGAATTGATGGGGTTACCCGGATGGAATCATGAAGACGGAAGATTCCGGTCATTGGGGAAGCTTATTTTCAGAAGTTCCTTTCTTTCAAAATTTAACCTTGACTCCGGATTTGGAATCCGTGTAATATGCCCCGCACTCTTTTTACTGTGCGTGCACTCAGAGAGCAAATCCCTTTTTTTCAATAATTTATGTTGAAGGGTACGGTTTGTTTCTCAACATCAAACGGCCATGGATACTTCTTCCCGGAAAACGTCTCTTGTTGTATTGTTCAACCATCAGTATGAACGTAACATTCCGGTAATCAGAGAGCTTTATTCAAGACGCTTTTCCGGGTTGCTTCAATTAATGCCCTACTACAAGGGAGATGCCCCTGACGTATGTTCCGTCTTCGGGAATTCTTTCCAGTTCTATAATTATATTTTGCAGTCCAGGGAAAGAATCAGGCAGTTGGAGGGCGATTATTTTCTTATCATCGGAGACGATCTTCTTTTAAATCCCAGGTTTGACGAATTTTCAACGCCGTCCCTGCTGGGAATCCATGGGGAGGATACGTGTTACCTTGACGGTTTTGTGGACGTTTCTCTGCCGGTGTGTTACCGGGGAACGGCGGAAGCCCACCATTTTTCCATAACCCCTCCCGGTATTGATGCGGAAAGCGTCAACAGGAACGTTCCGTCCTATGAGGAGGCCAGGCGGATTTTAAAATCCAGGAACCTCATGCGGCATGATGAATTGTCGCGCGTACGCATGTTTCTGCCCAAATGGAGCCCCGGGGGGATTCATGCGAATTGGAAAGTGTTGAAGGGCAGGGTATGGCATCTGCTGAATTACTGGAAGCACCGGATTAAAAAATACCGGTATTCCTATCCTGTCGTTTTCGGATATTCGGACATTGTCTGCATTCCGAAAGGGAAATTAGACGATTTCTGCCGTATCCTTGAAGTGTTCTCCGCATGGAACATGTTTGTGGAGCTGGCCATTCCCACGGCGTTGCAGCTTCTTCCCGGAACAAAGCTGTCTACGCTGGAGGACACGCAGTACAAGTCGGGAAACGTCTGGTTTCCCCAGGATCCGGAACACTTTGAAGCCATGAATGCCGTCATTGACGGGCTCGTGTCCTCTTCCGGAGGAGACCTCGGCAAGCTGCTTGCCTCCTTTCCGGAGGAATACCTGTATCTCCATCCCGTGAAATTGTCCCGTTTCGCCAGATAGTGGCGTCCATAAATTGTTTTTTTATCCCATGATGAAATATGCTGTGATCGGAGCCGGGGTTTCCGGATTGTCCATGGCCGGAATGTTGCTGAAGAAAGGGCATGAGGTAGTCGTTTATGAGAGGGACTCCCGGCCCGGCGGCCTGATTAAATGCACGGAAGTACAGGGGAACCTGTATCATCGTGTGGGAGGCCATGTGTTCAATTCCCGGCGGCAGGAAGTGCTGGACTGGTTTTGGTCCCGGTTTGACAGGGAGCGCGATTTTGTTTCCGCCCGGAGACGGGCTGTTATTTCCCTGGAGGGCGGGGCTGTGGTGGATTATCCCATTGAGAACCACCTCGACCAGTTTCCCGAGGCCGTCCGTTCCTCCATCGTCCATGAGCTGCTGGAACTTTACAGGAATCCTCCCGCGGAGCCCCGCTCCCTGGGTGAGTTTTTTCTGAACCGTTTCGGAAAAACCCTGAACAGCCTTTATTTCACGCCGTACAATAACAAAGTGTGGAGGCAGGATATCAGCCAAATTGCCATGGATTGGCTGGAAGACAAGCTTCCCATGCCGAGCGTGGCGGAAATCCTGTTGAACAATATTGGGCACATCAATGAAAGCGCCATGGTGCACAGTTCTTTCTTTTATGCGAAAAACGGCGGTTCCCAGTTTCTGGCGGATACGCTGGCTCGCGGCCTCAAGGTCAGGTATCGGCAGGAAGCTGTAAATATCCTCCCGAAGGACGGGAAATGGCTCGTACAGGGAGAATTGTTTGACAGAGTTGTCTTTACGGGGAATGTCAGGCAGCTTGGGGATTGTTTTCCCTGCATGGATGAATTGCGCCCGTTTTTCCCCCGGATTTCAGAATTGCGCTCTCACGGAACCACTTCCGTGCTTTGCCGGATTTCCCCCAATGATTACAGCTGGATTTACATGCCCTCTCCATCCCACCGTTCTCACCGGATCATTTGCACGGGGAATTTTTCCAGAAATAATAATAACGGGGACATCACCACCGCGACTATTGAATTTTCCGAGCAAATGACGGAAGGGGAAATCAGGCGCCAGCTGGAGCTTATTCCCTTTTCCCCTGTGTATCTGGCCCATCACTGGGAAGAATATACCTATCCCGTTCAGGATGTTTCCAGCCGAACCCTCATACGGGAACTAAAGGAGTGCCTGGAACCGAAAGGCATTTATTTATTAGGCCGTTTTGCGGAGTGGGAATACTACAATATGGATGCGGCCATGGGGGCGGCCCTTGATTTGGATAAAAGGCTGGCTGCGGAGCAGATGACACGGGGATAAGTCAAATTCTGGACATTGTGGTGTATTTGAACGGGGGATTGTAAATCCGCCTGTTTTTAAAAAAGTTTGGATATAGTTATAAAAAAATAACTATAAATAACTTATCGTGTTGAATGGTTTTTTTGGTAATTAAAAAAATCCTGTTTCAATCCGTGGTTCCATGCACGGAGATGATTCTCCGTTAAAGTTTTCCATTGACAGCGGATTTACAACTCGTTATAGGTGCGGACGCAGAAGATGTGTTCCCGTTTTTAGGGACATGGTTTCCACCGGAATCTGGGAGTATGGCTATCCGTTATTGTTCTTTCGCGACCCGCGGCTATCATTTGCGGCAATGGATGCAGATGATGAGCCTGAGGCTGGCGGATTCCTCAGTGGAGTTGTCCTGTTGGAATCTTAATCGCCTAGAAAGGGAAGGAATCAGGGAGGCTATTCCATGGTTTGACCCGAATTTACAGGGTGCCGGGTTTTGGGTATGGAAACCCTTCATCATTCTCAAGGAGCTGGAACATTTGGAGGAAGGGGATTACCTGCTTTATACGGATGCGGGGCGCCCGCCGGGGAGGCTTTTCCATCATTCCTTGGAGCCGTTTGTCCAATGGCTCCGGGAGAAGGGGCAGGATATGATGCCGGGCGTGAATATTTCCTATTATACGGGAGGCCTTACGCGGTGGTGCAAGCAGAGCGTTTTTGATGAATTGAAGCTGGATAGCGGGTCTTTTGAACAGGCTCCCCTGATTCAGGGCTCCTTCCTTTTCTTGAAAAAATCGGAACAAAGCCTCCGAATTCTCCGTGAATGGATGGATTTGTGCCGTCAGTTCAAATTGGTGTCTTCTGCCACTACGGAAGAAGAGAGCCGTTGCCGCGATAATTTTGTAGCTCATACGCACGATCAGACGCTGCTGTCTCTCGTGGCGGCGCAACATCATCTGGACTGCCTGTATTCCGGGAAGGGCGTCATTCATCTGGAAGGCCGCCGGGCGTTTGAGCGGCATCCCGGTTTTGACGACAAAGACCCGGACTGGTTTTTGGAAGAGCTTGGCGCAAAGAAAGCGGAGCATCCCTTAATGCCTGTGCTTTGCTGCATGCAACAGGCGTTTTTCCTGTATGAAAAAGCCATGAATAAATTGATGAAGCTGGCGGGCTTGAGACCCCTCCGCGGGTTTTACGGTTGATGGACGGTTGTGTGCGGAAGGGGAGTTTGCCTGTTTCGGCCTCCGTGACGGATCTCTCCGGCCTGCTATGGACGAAAATAAAAAAGCGCCGGAAAAACCGGCGCTTGGAAAGGTAGTTTCCCGTGTGGCTTTTACCAGGAAGCGTCGAATTTGGGGATAGGCGTTCCTTTGCCTCCGGGGCTGTTTTCCGGAACTTTATAGGTTTTGCGCAGTTCGTGGTAATGCTTCTTGAGCTGTTCCACCGTAGTCTTGTAGGCAGGATCGTCAATGACGTTTTTCATTTGCATGGGATCCTTTTTCATGTCAAAGAGCATCCATTCGCCGCTGGTCCAGATGTAGGAAAGCGTGTAGCGGTCCGTCCGGATGCCGTCGTGGCGCGGGGCGTTGTGTTCGCCGGGATTTTCGTAAAAACAGTAGTAAATGGCATCCCTCCAGTTGTCGGGAGTTTTGCCCGTGAAAGCGGTGGGAAGCAGGGATACTCCCTGGAAGGTATTCATGTTTTCCGGGGTGTCCGCCCCTGCCGCAGAAACGATGGTGGGAGCGTAGTCGATATTCTGCACCATGGTGTTGTTGCGGATGCCCGCGGGAATTTTGCCGGGCCATCTCATGATGAGGGGCATGCGGAGGGATTCTTCAAAAATCCAGCGCTTGTCGTACATGCCGTGTTCTCCCATGTAGAACCCCTGGTCTCCGCAGTAGATGACCAGCGTGTCTTTCGCAATCCCCTCTTTGTCCAGATATTCCATAAGGCGGCCGATGCTGTCGTCCACGGACAGAAGGCATCCCAGATAATCCTCCATGTAGGCATGCCACTTCCATTCCGCAAACGCTTTCGGGTCCTTCAGTTTTCCGGATTTCATGCCGTCCACCAGGGATTTGGTGCGCTTGGCGTAATAGTCCGTCCAGGTTTTCTTTTCTTCCGGAGTCATGCGGTTCAACTCGCCCAGGTCCCAGCCGTAACCGGGGGAAACGATGCTTTTGCGCATTTCTTCCGGAACCTGGTCCTTAAGCACTTTGAGGTCGGAATAAATCGCCATGTGATTGGCGACTGTCTGCTGGTTTTTCTTCAGGAATTCCGGACGGTTGGCATAGTCGTCATGGAAGTTGGCGGGCGGCGTCATGCTGGAAGTGTCCACCTTGCCCAGGTGGCGCAGAGCAGGGCACCAGGCGCGGTGGGGAGCCTTGTGGCCCACAACGAGCAGGAAAGGCTTGTTCTTGTCCCGGTTTTCCAGCCACTGGATGGATTTGTCCGTGACCACGTCCGTGGCATATCCGGGAAAACGCTTTGTCTGGCGTTTGCCGTCCGGCTTGAGGCTGATAAAGTCCGGATTGTAGTAGCTGCCCTGGCCGGGGAAGATTTCCCACGTGTCGAACCCGGTGGGGTCCGATTCCAGGTGCCATTTGCCGAAAAGGCCCGTCTGGTATCCGGCCTTCTGCAGCATTTTCGGGTAAGTGGGCTGGGAGCCGTCCAGCGGTCTTTGTCCGTTGAAGACAAAGCCGTTCATGTGGGAATGCCTGCCGGTCAGGATGCAGGCGCGGGAGGGGCCGCACAGGGAGTTGGCGCAGTAGCTGCGGTCAAAAACCATGCCCTGGCGTCCCAGTTTGTTGAAATTGGGCAGGGCCACGGGGGAATCATTATTGCCGGTGCCCAGCGTCTGGTAGGCGTGGTCGTCCGTAATGATAAAGAGGATATTCGGTTTTTTATTTTCCTCAGCCTTGGTTTGAGCTGAGAGGGGAACTGCCGCCAGCAGGGCCAGAGTTCCGGCGATGATGGTTTTCAAAGGTCTCATATTGCCTGGAGGATATAGGATGACGGCGCCGTGTCAATGTCATAGGATTCCTTTTGCCGGGATTCTGCGTTATGGTATTCTTGCCCCATGCTTTCCTCTGCTCTGGAAGACACGCTGCGTTTGTTCGGCAAGGAACGGTTCCGTCCCATGCAGAGGGAGCTTGTGGAGTGCGCGCTGGAGGGCCGTTCCTGCATCGGTATTTTGCCTACGGGTTCCGGCAAGAGCCTTTGCTATCAGATTCCGGCGGTTCTGGGAAATGGGCTGACGGTTGTGGTTTCTCCGTTGATTGCCCTGATGCGCGACCAGGTGGCGGGGCTGGAAAAACTGGGCGTGGCCGCCGCCAGGTATGATTCGACCCTGGCGGAAGAAGATAAAGTCGCCCTGATGGACAGATTGAAGTCCGGAGGCGTCCGCCTTCTGTTTGCCGCTCCGGAGTCTCTGGAATCCCCGTGGATTCAGCAGGTCATGGAGTTTGTTCCCCCCGGCTTGTTCGTGGTGGATGAGGCTCATTGCCTTTCGGAATGGGGGCACAGTTTCCGTCCGGATTATCTGGGGCTGCCCGTTTTTTTCAGAAAGCACGGGTTCCGCAGCGTCATGGCGTTGACGGCCACGGCTACGGAGCAGGTGTGTCGCGATCTGGCCGGCCTGTTTGGCGTGAGTGATGAATGTATTTTCCGGGCTGCGCCGTACCGTGCGAATATCTTCCGCCAGGTGGAAACGTTGAAGGATCAGGATAAAACCGCGCGGCTGGTTGAATTGTTGAAAGAGGGAGGCCGCCGTCCTGCCGTGGTGTACACGCGGACCCGCAAAGATGCGGAAAACCTTTCCTACGAATTGGGAAAAGCCGGTTTCTCCGTCAAGTCCTATCATGCGGGCATGCCCCCGGAGACGAGGGGGCTGGTTCAGGATGAGTTTCTGGCAGGTACGGCGGACGTGCTGGTGGCGACGATTGCCTTCGGCATGGGGATTGACAAGTCCAACGTCCGGTTCGTCATCCACTACAATATGCCCAAGGATGTGGAAAGTTATTATCAGGAAGCAGGCCGTGCAGGCCGCGATGGTCAGCCCGCCCGGTGCACGCTGCTCTATTCCGGCACCGATGTGCGCACCATCCGGTTCTTCATCGACAAGGAGATGGAGGCTGACAACGGCCTGCCTGCGGATGTCAAGGCCGAAGCGGCACGCAAGGCAGAGGAACGGCTCAAGTACATGACCTTCTATTCCACCACGCAGGACTGTCTGCGGGGATTTCTGCTGCATTACTTCGGCGAAGCTGCACCAAAGAAATGCGGCAACTGCTCCTGCTGTCTGGCCGCAGAGCAGGAAGCGCAGCTGCAGGTGGAGTATTCCCGCCGCCGTGCGGCAGACAATGCCCGCCGCCTGACCGAGAAGCCGCGCCGCACAAAGGCGGTGGCAGGCGAGCTGAGCGAGTTTGACGAAAAGCTGCTGAATGCCCTCTATGCTCAGCGCAAGCGGCTGGCCGGAAAGCAGAATATCCCCTGACGGGAGGAGG
>OLWC01000792.1_pt1 | contig 12444 bp, 10 predicted proteins | sample 1673911 | NCBI WGS metagenome assembly OLWC01 (sample SAMEA103958134, study PRJEB25191) | human gut metagenome
TCATGCAGAATCAGATTCGGATGTTTATCCTGACAGAGGAACCTCATGATATCTTCCAACAATACACCATATTTCCCGCGGCATGCCTCACGTGAAACCATTTTAGCATATTGCTGAATGCACCAAACAGCCCAAAGCAAGATATCGGGATGCTCCATTTCATAAATCTTGATCTGGCTCGGTTCATTACGGATAAAATTATAAATCGCCTTACAGGCCGTTTCCATTACCATTTCAAACTTGGAAACCTCATTGATAGCCAAAGTCAGCCCCGGCAAAGAAATAAACAAATCGCGTGCCCTGCACTTGAACCACGGATAACCGGCTAAAATATAAAATTCATTTTCCTGCTTATTTAAGAATTGATGTGCTGCATTGATCAGGCAATGTCGGAAAGTATCGCGAGGTGTACGTTCTTCAACCTCGTCTTCAAAAGTCTTTTTCAACGAACGAGTTCCTATTTCAGAAACCCCACCGGAAAAGACGATGCTTTCGCCTTTCTTTATCTCGACTTCAAAATATCCGGGAACATACAGATCCTCGTTAAAATCATAGCCTCTCTCCTGCTCTTTCGGGTATTCGATGCCTCGATACCAGTCCGGCTGGAAATGAAACTCATTCTTTTTGTTCAATTGCATATACAGTTCGGGATAGCCCGGATACATGCATGTCTTGATCCCATTGTCCACCTCCTGATAGTCACGGCTGGCTTGTGCGTTCTCATGAGTATACTGACGGACGCTGCGGAAAGCCAGAAACGGACGCAAACGCAACGTAGTGGCCGAATGTGCCTCCAGCAAAGTATAACGGATTAAAATTCTATTTTCATGATGAACGAAAAGCTTTTCCTTCTTCAGAATCACACCACCTACCCGGTATATAGTGGTAGGAACTTTCTCACACTCGAATTCCCGGATATACTTGTGTCCCCTGGGGCTGTAATTGTCACCCTGATACTTATGAAGCCCCAGGTTAAATTCAGCGCCGTGTTGTATCACTGTTTCATCCAACGACGATAACAATACATGGTTTTCATCATCCAGCTCAGGCACCGGAATGACAAGCAATCCATGATATTTTCTCGTATTGCAATCAACAATGGTTGTACAATGGTAAGCCCCTGAACGGTTTGTGCGGAGAATTTCTTTCGGTAATGATTCCCCGAGGTTCGTCATAAGAGTCTTGTCAAATCGTAAGTAACTCATAGTTGTTATTTTAAGGTTATAAATCAAATTTCCATATCAATTTGTGTCACATATTATTTTTGTATGCAACGCTCAAAATTAGTAATTAAATGGATAAAGCAAAATTAAATAGCAAAATATTTTTCATTTTTCGCTCAAATATCCGTAGTATTGCACAGAAATCAGCATAATTATGACAAAATGAAACTTGAAATTCAAAAAATTCTATTGGCTTTTGCTCTTCCGTTATTACTTCTTTTCATTCTGTACACCCTGCGTACAATGGAAAGTGTCATGAATTGGGATTTTATCACCTGGGGCATATATCCCAAAGAAACCAAAGGAATAATGGGGATTCTCACTTCTCCGTTGATACACGCCGATTGGGAACATTTATTTGCGAACACTTTCCCTCTTCTTTTTTTATTATGGTGTCTGCTCTACTTTTATCGTGATTTGGGCATTGGTATACTTTTTTTCATCTGGATAGTCAGTGGAATACTTACATTTATAATAGGCAAGCCGGGATGGCATATAGGTGCCAGCAGTATAATTTATTCACTCGCCTTCTTTCTGTTCTTCAGTGGCATTCTCCGCAAACACGTTCCTTTAGTAGCCCTGTCATTGCTTGTCACCTTTCTATATGGCAGCCTGGTATGGAACATGTTCCCACAGTTCGCTTCCTCCACCACTTCTTGGGAGGGACACTTGGGGGGCGCAGCGGCCGGAATAGCCGCAGCTATATTGTTCAGACACAAAGGCCCTCAACAACCGGAACTTTTCATTGACGAGGAAGAAGAAGATAACAGGAGTTATCCGGAAGACGAAGAAGTCATTACAAATCCGGACCAAGAAAAGAAAGAATGACTAAACCAATCTTTCCGCCTCATGAAGTCCAAAGGACCGGAAGGGATGAAAAAAGCAATAACCCGCTAACGGAATTAAACGAATGCTCATATCCTCCCTATTGTATAAGCCTTTTCTATCTTCAGATTAAACCTTTTTATACGGATGTATTCTATCTCCATAGCCTTTGGAGTTATCTCCCAAGGCTATGGAGTTAACTCCAAAGCTTATGGAGATAAAACAGGCAGGAAGAAAACCCTTAACCACACGGCAGGAAAGGGTTAGGGATACAAACAAGATCTTTTAAGGATGAATCTGATTACAAGGCTTGCACTCTTTACAGAGAAAAATCCCCTAACACCCTTCTTTTAAAAAGGTAAAAAAGCATGTGGCAAGAAGATATGCATCTGGCCATATGTGGAAAGACTAAAACAGACTATTATTTTGCCATCTTAAATTTTAATGCATCATTTTACAACTGAAAAACAGGGTAATAAACCTTTCCGGACAGCATCATTCAAGCTTTAATACCTACTCATTACCAATTTTCATAAAATAATACCCATTTTTAGGTATTGCCCACCCTTTTAACCTCCCATAACTTTGCACCGATTTAAAATTATAAAAATTAAAGCAAAAATGAAAAGAAAGGTTTTATTGTTCTCATTATGCTTGTTGGCCTGTCTTGCAAACAGTTATGCAGAAAAAGCAACAAGTATAGATAAGGATAACACAGAGAAAACTACGGAGGAAGAACCTAAAAAAAAATCCCGGCTAACATTGGGAGGTTACGGAGAAGCAGTGTACACACGTAACTTTTATAGTGACAATATGTACCGCTATTCTAAAGCAGACAGTTACAAAGACTCTGACGGACACGGACGCGTAGACTTACCTCATGTAGTAATCATGATTGGCTACGATTTCGGAAAAGGATGGAGCATGGGTAGTGAAATAGAGTTTGAACACGGAGGAACAGAATCGGCTATAGAAGTAGAAGACGAAGAAGCCGGAGAATTTGAAAAAGAAATAGAACGTGGGGGTGAAGTGGCTTTGGAGCAGTTCTGGATTCAGAAATCTTTTTGCTCGGGCTTCAATATCCGCGCAGGGCACATCATCGTGCCGATAGGACAAATAAACAACGCCCATCTTCCCACTCAGTTCTTTACAGTATATCGTCCTGAAGGTGAAAACACAATAATGCCTTGCACATGGCATGAAACCGGTCTTAGTGTATGGGGGCGTATAGGTGACTGGCGTTATGAGGCAATGGTTATTCCCGCATTGAATGCTAATATGTTCAATCATAGCGGATGGATTCATGATGGTTCTGCATCAGCCTATGAATTTAAAGTAGCCAACAATCTGGCAGGAGCGGCACGTATCGACAATTACTCTGTCAAAGGATTGCGTATGGGAATAAGCGGCTATATAGGTAACAGTTTCCAAAACGACATTATTAAAGATGAAAAATCCACCAAATATAAAGATGTGAAAGGAACAGTGGTCATAGGTGCATTCGACTTTGATTATAATGATCATAACTGGGTAGTACGCGGCAATTTTGATTATGGCCATCTGGGAGACGCTGATCTGATCTCCACTCACAACAAAAGCCAAGACAATAGCACACAGTCCCCTTATCCTCACACAGCCGTGGGCAAGACAGCCATTGCCGCCGGAATCGAGGCAGGATATGATATTTTTTCTCAAGTAAAGAAAATGAGAGACAATGGTAAAAAACTATATGTATTTGGACGATATGAATACTATGACTCATATCATAAGGCTGCTAAAGGTTTCAGCAAATATGAATGGACTAAAAAACAACGCATGGCCGTCGGTTTGAACTACTATCCTATGAAAGACATCGTAGTAAAAGCCGAATACTCAAAACGCTTCTTGAAAAGCCAGTATAATAACGAACCCTCTTTTTCATTGGGCATAGCTTATGCAGGATTTTTCATTAAATAAACCCGATTATTCATTTTTTAAAATTAAATAGGTATGAAAAGTTTGTTAAAAATCCCCTTACTTGTTGCTGTAGCAACAATGATGACTTGCAGTTTCAGCGCATGCAGTGATAACGATGATCCGACTCCGGATACCGGTACGTCTGAAACAGATGCAAAATTCGAAGCAATCGCAAAACAGTATCTTGATCACACGGTATATGTTACTTACAAGAACCTGGCTGATGAAACCGAACAGCTAGTAAAAGATTTACAAGCATTAAAAAGCAGCAAGACTGATGCAAATGTAAAAGCTACCTGCGAAACCTTCCTTGAAGCACGTGCATGGTGGGAAAAGAGTGAAGCTTTCCTGTATGGGGCAGCTACCGATTTCGGTATCGACCCGCATATTGACTCATGGCCTTTGGACTTGGACGGATTACAGACCGCACTGAAAAATACGGAACAGGTAGAAGCAATGGGTGGTGAAGACGGAGATATTTATGCCGGCGAGAAATTGGGTAATTCTTTATTAGGATTTCATGGTATTGAATACATCCTTTTCGAAGATGGTAGCCCCAAATCAGTTTCTAAAATCAGTGACTTACATCTGACTTACGCCGTAGCTGTAGCTGGTGATTTGCGTAACCGTTGCTGGCAGCTGGAACTTTCATGGAGAGGCGAAAGTGCTGTCAATGCCGACCGTGTCGCTAAAGTCGCAAATGAGTTAGAACTGCCTTACACTGTAAACAGTGGTGAATATTCTTATGGTGAGAATATGCTGAATGCAGGAAAAGCAGGTAGTACATACGCCAGCTGGACATTGGCCATGCAAGCTATCATTGACGGCTGCAAGACTATCGCAGATGAAGTAGGAACTTCTAAAATAGGAAAACCTTATAGCGGAGAAGACCCTGCTTATATAGAATCACCATACAGTCACAAGTCCATTCTAGACTTTTATGACAACATCATCAGTATTCAGAATGCTTACATGGGCGGTATAGAAAATGAACGTGACGAAACCAACTCACTACACAACTATATTGCTGGAGTAGATAAAGAACTGGATACAAAAGTTGTAAATGCCATAAACAATGCTCTGACCAAAATCAATGCCATGGCAGCTCCATTTGTAAACAATATTAAAGATCCAAGTGCAGGTGAAGCAATTAAAGCTTGTCAGGATCTTGATGCCATATTGTCTGATGTTAAAACAGCTTTAAGAAACAATTAAAAAGAACTGTTTACCCCAATGACCACAAAGGATCTGCAAGAGGGTGTCCGGAAAAGGTCTATTGTACTATCTTTTGCTGTAGATGGTGATTTTACATTCGCTCCAAGCACCGGCTTTGTGCTGCCGGATGTCCCCTCTACAACAGACATGATAGTGAAAAAGACCGGGGGAGGACAACCTTATGTAGATTCTTTGGTATATAAATTTGAAAAGTAACTAACTTTAAACATTCTTATATGAATAAGTTATTTAAAATACACTGGCTTGCTGCTCTATGCGGCCTTACAATGCTCTCGCTAACAGCCTGTAATGACGATGACAATCCGGAAAACAAATCTCCGGAAGTCAATCCTGATATCAACGTAAATGTAGAGACCTATGCAGGCGGAGAATTGGGTACAACCTTCAACAATTCCGCTTCTGCTTATGAAGATCCTACTCCTGCAACGGAAAATGCAGGTATGACCGACAAATTCAAATATGGGGAATATTTCTTTGAACGTTCTTATACGCAGAATTCCAAACCTTTCAATGGTTTGGGACCGCTTTATATCCGCAATTCATGTATGAACTGCCACCCCGGATACGGTCATGGCAAACGGGTAGACCGTTATCGTGCTGATGACTGGGGAAATGGATATCTACTTGTTGTGACCGATGGAAAGGATAACTACCTAAGTTCTTTAACGGGAATGCCTCAAACCAAAGCTGTAGCCCCTTTCAAAGCACCAATAGATGAAGATAAGATAAAAATAGACTGGCTGCCTTACACAGACGAATGGGGAAATAAATTTCCTGACGGAGAAACATACAGTCTGATCTATCCGGAAGTGACTATTCCTCAAGATGCATACTACGTACCTTTGGAGGCTACTTATAATCAAGTTGTCACCCCTGTCAACTACTCTGATGTAGTAGTTTTGCTGGAATCTACCATTGGTATCTACGGAACCGGATTACTAGATGCCATTCCCGATGATTCGTTGAAAGCAGAATATGCACGTCAGGAAAAAGCAGGTGTAAAATTGAATCCAGCCATCTTCGCAAACGGAGAGTGGACTTCACTCTATAAGGGACTTACAGGTAAACAATATCCCAAACGTTATACTTACGCTTTGACCAGATCTTCCATACAGGATGGTCCCGGTGCCAATGCAATCTGGAACATCACCAATGTTACCCGTAGTGACCGCCGTTATCACTACATGACTGACACGTATGCCAAAACAGCCTCCAAAGACCCGGATGTACAAAAAGATTTTTATAACTATTTCCCTGAATGGAAACAGACCGGTAATGTAGAACAAGATATATACAACTATCTGATGAATAAGGAACTTCCGGTGGAAATGACAGACGAAGATTATGTAAACTTCATGATATGGCACAGAGGACTGGCAGTTCCTGCCGCACGGAATCTGGATGACGAAACAGTTCAGAGAGGTCACAAATTATTCCGTGAAATAGGCTGTGCTACCTGCCATCGTCCGTCATGGACTACAGGAGACGATAATTATCCCGATCCGAACGGATACTTCAAAGATGGTGACAGCCGTCTGCCACGCCATCCACACCAAACTATCTGGCCATATTCAGATATGGTTCAGCACCGCCTGGAAATGAAGAACAATATCCGCACGGGATGGTGCCGTACCACTCCTCTTTGGGGACGCGGACTTTCCTTAATCTGTGCCGGACACAGCGACCGTTTGCATGACTGTCGTGCACGTAATGTCATTGAAGCCATTATGTGGCATGGAGCTTCAAATAGTGACGCACGCTGGAGCATTGACAAGTTCCGCGAACTCAGTAAAGAAGATCGTGACGCCATCGTCAAATTTATTGATGCCATTTAAGCAATGAAACAGATTGTCTCCCTCCTGAATCCTATCACCAATAATATGACAGGACATTCAGGGGGATGAGACAAATTCAAGATTCACCTTCTGGTTATCTTTCAGAAAATTATAACTACATGAAATTATTAAAACGAACTGCCTTCAGTCTGCTAGGCATATTACTTCTGATTCTTACTATAGCTACTATATTGGAAAAAATATATGGTACGGACTTTGTAAACGAGTATATCTACAGTTCCGTACCTTTTGTCATTTTATGGGGAGTAACCGCAATTACTTCCTTATTATACATCATAAAAAGCAAACTGCATCGTCAGCCTGTTATTTTTTTGCTTCATCTTTCTCTTCTCTTTATATTGGCAGGGGCATTCACCACATGGATATATGGAGAACAAGGCACTATGCGTGTCCGCCAAGGAGAACAACAGACCTCTTTCACCGATTCCAAAGGAATTTCCCACCAGCTACCTTTCAGCATCACACTAAACCAATTTGAAATTATTTATTACAAAGGAACCTTGGCTCCAATGGACTTTATCAGTCATATTTCAGTAGCAGACAAAGACTGCCACCGCCAGATACAGGGGAAGGTTTCCATGAATCATATATTTTCATACCAGCACTATCGCTTTTATCAATCAGGCTACAGTGAAGATAATGAAGGAAGCGTATTTAGTGTATCTCATGATCCTTATGGTATAGGAATCACTTATGCAGGATATACTTTATTGCTACTTTCCACCGTTTTCTTTTTCTTCAGCCCGCAAAGTCGGTTCCGCCAACTGCTGAAAAGCCCTTTGCTACACAGAAGCTTGACAGTCATCTTGCTTTTATTCGCATTCAGTCTCAACAGTAATTTTCTCAAAGCAAACAGTCCATCCCCCAAGGTGCTTCCGCGCGAAGTAGCCGAACATTTTGGAGATTTATATATTTTATACAACAACCGTATCTGTCCTTTACAAACCTTTGCCCGTGATTTTACAATCAAACTTTACGGTAGTTCCTCATATAAAGGACTGACACCAGAAGAAGTACTTACCGGATGGCTGTTTTATTATGACAGTTGGAAAAATGAGCCAATTATACGAATCAAGAGTAATGAAGCCCGTAAATTACTGGAAATAGAAGGGAATTACGCCAGGCTGAAAGACTATATCAGTACCATTAATGAATACAAGCTGGAAAAAATGATGAACCATATCCGTTCAGGAGAACAGGTGACTGACAAACGAGGCATAGAAGAAGCTGATGAGAAATTCAATATCATCAATTTAGTATGTACCGGTGCCATGATGAAAATATTCCCTTGTCGCAATATAGCCGGAAAGACATTGGAATGGTATTCGCAAAGCGACCAATTACCTCAAGATATGGATAATGACAAATGGGTATTCATTCGTAAATCTATGAGTTATGTAAACGAAATGATTGTGATGAAAAAGTACAATGATGCCTGCCTGTTATTAGAAAAAATCAAGAAATACCAGCAGAAAGAGTGTGACGGACTGCTTCCTGCAGATAATAAATTCAAGGCTGAGAAAATATATAATCAATTTGATTATAGCAAATCTGTCGCCATGGCATGTATTTGCATCGGCCTGATATGTTTTATCTATTATTGCCATTGCATGGCATCGCAAAAGAGAACAAGCCGGAAGGCAATCATAATATTGAATATTTTGCTATGGATTGTTTTTACCTATTTGTCGGCTGCTATCTGCCTGCGTGGTTATGTGAGCAATCATCTGCCATTGTCCAACGGCTTCGAAACCATGCAGTTCATGGCATGGTGTACGCTATTGCTCACTTTTCTGCTACAACGTAAATTCGCAATGTTGCTCCCTTTCGGTTTCCTGCTTTGCGGACTTACGCTGATGGTATCCATGCTGGGAGAATCAAACCCACAAATCACACAACTGATGCCGGTTCTGCAATCTCCATTATTGAGTATCCACGTAGTAGTTATCATGATCGCTTATTCGCTGCTGGCATTTATCATGCTGAATGGTGTAACAGCGGTCATACTCCACCAATCACAGAAAGAATGCAAAGAACAAATAGAACGATTGCAGATAATAAGCCAAATAATTCTTTATCCGGCAATTTTCTTACTCGCTATCGGTATTTTCATTGGTGCTGTATGGGCAAACGTATCATGGGGACGCTATTGGGGATGGGATCCTAAAGAAGTATGGGCCTTAATCACCATGCTGGTATATGCCTTGGCACTGCATCCGAGATCACTGCCATGGTTTCATCGCACCATGTTTTTTCATGTTTTCTGTATAACTGCTTTTATAACAGTACTGATTACTTACTTCGGAGTGAATTTTCTGTTAGGAGGAATGCATAGCTACGCAAACGGATAGCCCTCATCCATCAATGAAAAGCTATCCTTTCCGAAACAAATAGAAACCAACTTGGACAAAGAACCTGAAACACTATAAAAAAAGGAAATTACCCCATAAAAGAAGCACTCCCCGCGAATCACTTCGCAGGGAGACTACTAACTAATAACTAACTTGTGGTTTACGTAATTTTTATATGACTTATTTACAATGCAAAGATAAGGTTTGCCATCTGTCTGTGCAATCCATGATATAGGTATTCTGGACAGTCAGACATCCCTATTTATAACTATAATAAACGAAAGTAGAAAAGGTATCTATCAAAATCATTATTTGTAGGTATTGTCTGAGATTATTAAATGTTGCAATTTTGCCAAAAAGAATTTATCTTATTATACCGTAACCATTGATGTGGAGTTCTCTCTATTATTATTTCTCTGTAATGTTAGTCACAAAAGAGAGACTATAAAACCTTGTTCCAGGGAAGCATACCTTCGGAACAACAAAAAGTCCGGACTTGGGAAAGCCCGGACCTTTATTTTATATCCATCAATACAAGATATTAATACACCTCTACCTTTGCAGCAGCAGCCTTGCACTTGTCACGCAAAGCGTCCAAGTCACTGCCATTAGGAGCATAACAAACCACAACTCCCATACGGCGGTTCAATTTTGTATAAGGTTTACCAAAAATACGGAGATAAGTATTTGTCTCCTTACAAACTTCCTCTTCACCACGATAACGGGGAGCTTCCTTGCTGGCAATTGGAGAAAGAATCACTGCACTGGCCCCTATGCGTTCTTGTGTAATTTCAGGGATAGGAAGGCCTAACACCGCACGCAGATGCAACTCAAACTCATTTAAATTCTGAGTACCTGCCAAAGTCACCATTCCGGTATCATGCGGACGGGGAGAAAGTTCGGAGAAATAAACTCCGTTTTCATGACTCAAGAAAAATTCAACTCCCCAGATTCCCGCACCGGTCAAAGCCGCCGTCACTTTATCGGCCATACGCTGTGCCTCCTTCAAATGTTCGGGATCAATGTGCGCCGGCTGGAAACTTTCCCTATAATCTCCCCCTTTCTGTACATGTCCGATAGGCGGACAGAACAAAGTAGGACCGTTTTTCTGAGTGACGGTGAGCAAAGTAATCTCACTATCGAACTGAATAAATTCCTCAATGATCAATTCTTTAATATCTCCACGACTGCCTTCACACCCATAATGCCATGCCTGTTCCAACTCATCCGCGCTCTTGACCAAAGACTGGCCTTTGCCGGATGAAGACATCAAAGGTTTCACCACACAGGGAAAACCAATCTCTTTTGCGGCCTCCTGCAATTCTTCCAAAGACTTGGCATAGAAATACTTGGCTGTCTTTAATCCTAATTCCTTAGCTGCCAAATCACGAATGGCCTTGCGGTTCATCGTGAAATTCACTGCACGGGCACTCGGCACTACTTGAATACCTTCCTGTTCCAAATGATACAGACGTTCGGTACGGATAGCTTCAATTTCAGGCACAATTATATCCGGCTTGTGTTTGGCTACCACAGCATCCAACGCATCACCGTCAAGCATACTGAACACTTCAAATTCATCAGCCACCTGCATGGCCGGAGCACCTGCATAAGAGTCGCAAGCAATAACATACTGCCCTTTACGTTTTGCCGCAATGACGAATTCCTTACCTAATTCGCCAGAACCCAGCAATAAAATCTTCTTAGTCATAGTATTTATATATGTTTGATATTCCTTACAAAAAACGGAGAGTTGAGAACAAAACACCTCTTGATTCCCAACTTTCCATCTGCAAAGATAGTGTATTTTATAAACTATACGATATCATTGAAGCAATATTTGGATCATTCAGTACAAAGAAAACACCCACTCCCAACGCGATGAGCCACAATACGATAAATATAATTTTAGTTACAATGGACATGGGTTGCCAACCTCCAAAATGACGCATCAGCATGTGTATCAGTCCTATAATAGGAATACCGATAACCAGAATACCTGCTACGGACATAGCGACAGTCAACCCCGGAGAGCTACCCACCGTAGCCCAATTAACCGCAGGCAGCACCTCATAAAGCACAGCCGGCAATGCAGCAATCAGTCCCGTAGCCGCCATCAGCAATGCAAAAAAGACAATCAATAATACAAACAATACAGGCGCACAGCAAATAGCAATGAAAACAAGCAGGAACTTGATAAGGAACCCTGCCACAGACACAATCCCCTCCCCTATCTTTTGCAAGATACTCCTAGGACGGTCTGAGCGTACATAATCATTCACTTTTTCAAATCCGTCTGTTACAGTCTTGCCTATATTCTCCACATTAATAGCAGCCCCCTTCATGGCGAGTTTCTCGGGAGCGGTACGCGCCATAGGAATAATAATCCACGCTATGATATAAGCCAATATCACCCCATGAACAAAGAAACCAAGAACCAATAGAATGATACGTACCCAAGTAACATCCCATCCCATATAAGCAGCCAGTCCGGAAGCCACTCCACCTAGTACCTTATTGTCCGGATCACGAAACAAGCGGCGCATAGTGGTTCCTTTTTGTTTTTCCGAACCCGATGCTTCTCCACTTTCTTCATCGGAAAGATCTTCGGGTTTACCCATCCGGGCTATGATTTCTTCCACATCTTCAATGGTAATAACCTGTTTACCTTCATTCAAACGGTCGGTAAACAGCTCAGAGATACGTAATTCTATATCATGTACAATTTCTTCCGCTCCCTCCTCACGACAGAAGTGAATACGCAGGTTAGTTAAATAGTTATCCAACAAATGGTAAGCGTCTTCGTCTATATAATAAACGGTACCTCCTAAATTTATGGTTAAAGTCTTTTTCATTGTATCCTGTTTTTAATTGTTTTTTAAATGATTCACTGTATTCGCCAGCTCCTCCCAGGCAGCCTCCAGTCCGCTAAGGAATGTTTCACCCTGAGGAGTGAGACTATAATATTTACGAGGTGGTCCCTGAGTGGACTCTACC
>OLWC01000796.1_pt1 | contig 12382 bp, 7 predicted proteins | sample 1673911 | NCBI WGS metagenome assembly OLWC01 (sample SAMEA103958134, study PRJEB25191) | human gut metagenome
TTCCACGGCAATGTGCATTTCCGCCGCTGCGGCCACGATCTGGCGGGACAGGCGGAACTGCATCCAGGCCAGCCCCAGGTTGCCGCCCACCCAGACGGCCAGGGCCGCGCCCACGCAGGCGAACCCTGCTGCGTGCTCTCCGAAACAGCCCAGCAGGGCTCCCAGAATCACCAGAAGGAGCATCAGCTTGATTTCCGTCCTCATCACATCCTCCTGATCCAGAAAAAGCTTGCTGAGGCACGGCTTGATGCCGAAGTCCTTCAGGGGCATGTAAATGGAACGTCCCAGCCTCTCCTTGTACACTTCCAGATCCGTCTGAAGCTTTGCGGCCGGGAAATCCCCTATGTCGCAGTCCCATTGTTCCTTCACGCGTGGGCGCACATGGTTCCAGTGCGTCTGGCAGATGTTCAAGAATTCCTTGTTGTAATACGCGTGCCGTTCCTCAATGCCGGATTTGACCAGCTCATAAAACCATTCGTCAATGACGGGAGGAAGCTTGTGGAGGATCATCGTACGCCGGATGGATAGGAAACGCCCCATCTGGCGTGCCGACTTTTTCCCCAGACGCGGCACGCAGTCCTGCACGTATTGCGCGTACGCCTTGAGGCGTGCCGGCATTTCATCCTCCATCTGGAGCTGGATGCGGTCGATTTCCCGGTCAATAGACGTCAGGAAGCCGGAATCCATCTTGGAAAGGCGGCTCAGTTCATCAAGCACCTTCCCCTGTTCTTCCAGAAGGCTGTCCGTAGCCAGCAGGAGGCGTTCCACGCGCTTGTCCGTCAGCGGGCTGCGTTTCAGCACTTCCTGAACGCACGCCGTCAGGGCTTCCACTCCTTCCCCTGCATGCTCTCCGGCGGTCGTGACAGGGTACAGGGGCAGCTGCACGCCCAGGCATTCCCGGGAGGTGGAGCGTAGCTCCTCTTTCAAGGATTGAAGCTTCTCAAAGGAGAGCAGCTCCGCATGGGTGATGACGAGAACCATGCGGGAATGGAGACGTTCCTCCAGCGTCCGGAGATAGTCCCACAGGGCGGAATGGTTGCCGTCACTGGCGGAAATAACCACAAGGATGGCATCCGATTTGGGAACGATGTGCTTCAGCTTTCTGGGGGCATCCTCCTGTTCCAGGCCGATGGTATCCCAGAACTCCAGGTTGAGCAGGGCGTCCGACGGGTAAAAAAGGTCCAGAACCCATTCATGGGTGTGTGGGGCGGGATGAGGCCTGTACTGCCAGCGGACCAGTGTGGCTTCACTGGACACGCGGGAACAGAACCGTTCCCCGGCCAGGGCGTCCAGCGTAGAGGATTTGCCGGACCCTGTCATGCCGATGACGGTGACATTCTGCGGAGAGCAGCATTCGGCCAGGGCTTCCTCCACCTTTTCCTGGGAATCGAAATGACGGTCGGGGCCGATGCGGGCGGAAAACGCCGCGGCGGCATCCGCTACGTCCCGCACCGCATGCGGAATCACGTTTTTTCCTCCTGTCAGCATGGGGTGATGAAATCAGGTCTCCGTCCGGGCTGTTCCGGTTTTCCGGAACAAACCTACACGCCGCTTTTCCTTCTGTCCAACTAAAATCACGAAGCGGGAGCGTACGAGCGGCCGCCGAAAATGGCCGTCCCTACGCGGACGAGCGTGGCTCCTTCCTCTATTGCCGTTTCAAAGTCGTGGCTCATGCCCATGGACAGTTCCGTCAGCGTGGCTCCTCCCCTGCCGGACAGGACTTCCTTCAGCTCCCGGAGGCGGCGGAAATAGGGCCGCGCCTCCTCCGGATTTTCCACCGGGGGGGGAATGCACATAAGGCCGGCGATTTCAAGATGGTTCAGGGAGGACAGCTCCGACCATTCCTTTTCCAGGGTTTCCGGGAAGAATCCGAACTTGCTGTCTTCATTGCCTACGTTCACTTCCAGCAAAATGCGGGGCCGTTTTCCCGTTTCCTGAGCCACGGTATCCATGAACCGGGCCAGGCGCAGGGAGTCCACGGCATGGATCAGCGTGAAATATTCCAGGGCCTTGCGCACTTTGTTGCGCTGGAGGGGGCCAATGAGATGCCATTCCGTATCCGGAGGAAGGGAGGGGATTTTTCCCAGTCCCTCCTGGACCTTGTTTTCACCGAAAATGCGCTGGCCCGCATCATGGCACGCTTTCACATCCTCTGCGGGAAAAGTTTTGCTGACGGCGACGAGGCGGACGGAACCTGCCGGACGTCCGGCGCGGAGTTCCGCTGCGCGTATGCGGGAGAGAATATGTTCCAGATTTTGTTGGATGCTCATGATGGATGGTTCAGTTCAGGGATGGCTGTGCGGACGCGTGGCTCATGATATGGTGCAGGGGAGAGAGCCGCCGCATGGCCATGGCCCAGACCTTGGAAGAATCCGTTTCCAGGCAAATGTCCGGCACCATGGGGGAAACATACCAGGCACGGTCATTCAGTTCCCGGCGCAGCTGGGGCGGCGTCCATCCGCTATGGCCTACGTAGGCGCGCAGGATGGCGCGGGGGTCTTCCAGGTATTCCAGGGCCTGTTCCTCCTGCAGATGAAACTGGACGCGCAATTTATCCTCCGTGCGGATGAAAGCGGCGAAGATGAGCTGGTTGCGTTCTACGGGCCCTCCCTTGAAGATGGGCACGGCGTAAAGGGATTCCGGTATTTCCGTATGGCGGGCTACGTCCCCCACATTCATGCCGGACGGATGATTCAAAATATGGCCGATGACAAATTCCTTCTCCGCCCGGCTCAGGAAGATGACGGAATGATGGAATCCGGCGCCATCCAGGTAGGGGGCGGCAACCAGAAGGTGCCCCGCCAGGTTTTCATTGCTGATATCTTCGTGTTCCATCATGGCCATAAATCTACGTTACCAAATGTGACGGATGCAGGCAACCATGCGTTCAAACGGCCATGTCAGGAGGCGGTGAAAACGGAACACCGGAAAAACAGGAGGGAAGGGGAGCTTTTACCCGAGTGTATAGCGGGTCCCTCCAGAGGAACGGACGGCGGTTCTTGAATTTCCGGACGTCCTGCGGGCGACCGCCCTCCTGGAGGGAACGGATTTTTTTCCGGTTGATGCCGTTTGCTTGCGGGAAAGGGCAACGGCGGGGGGGCGGGAAGCCCTGCGGCGGTGGGAAATGACGGAGGCCGTATTGGCGTTTTCCATGCGGTCTGGAGCGGAAGCCATGACCAGCAGGGAAGAATCCTGCATTTTTTCCGCCTGGGCCAGGGCTTTCAGGGACGCGTCAATGGAACAGCGTTCGATTACGACCGGGTCTCCGGTACGGAGCAGGTTGAAGGCCTCATATACGTCATTGCTCTTCATCCGGACGCAGCCGTAGGAGGCGGGGGTGCCGATGGTGCGTTCCTCCGCCGTACCGTGGATATAAATCAGGCGCGAGTGAGCGTTCCGGTTACGGGGTTCCAGGCCTTCCAGCCACATGATGCGCGTGACGATGGGGTCCCGGCCCGGAGAATTGGGCGCGACGCATTCCCCGGTGGGCTTGCGGCTTTTAAACACCATGCCCTTGGGCTGTCCGCTGCCGATTTTGGAAGCGATGCGATGGGCGCCCAGAGGAGTGCGGCAGCTTCCCTTTCTGTCTCCCAGGCCGAATTTGGAAGTGCTGACAGGGTAGGTCTTCACCACCCGGCCATTGCGCATGACGGCCATTTTCTGGTCCCTGACGCTGACGACCGCGCCGTCTTTCACGATGGCGGTGGGCTCATAATCCGGACGGGAACAGGATGCCAGGACTCCGAACACAGCGAAAGCTGCGCCGGCGAGTTGAATCAGGCGTGCTGCTTGCGAGAGAGGCGCAGGCATGGGAAAGGCGTCAGTTCTTGGCTTTGGCAGTTTGCTTGGCGGGCAGCAGGTTGGAAATCATGCGGCCCAGGGAACAGAACCCTGTGTAATAGAAACCCAGGAAAGGAATCATCAGGATGGGGGAAAGGTAATGGCCCTGGCGGATCATGATGATGATCAGGTTCAGGAAGAAAGTTCCGCAGGCGATTTCCAGGACGGGAATGACGACGGATTTAATAGCCCGGTATCCGTTGCGTTTGAGCTGGGAGACGTGCCGGCGGTCTTCCTTCCGGTCCACGCCGTATTTGGGCGTGCGGACGAAGGCGGACTGATGGCCGAAGATGGCTTCCAGAACAGCCTTGGCGTTGTTGACCGCCATGCCCACGCTCAGCGTGAGAAGGAGGGGGAGGTACGGCAGTTCCTTCCACCAGGATTTGGGACGCACCACGATTTGGGCGCTCATGTAAAAGATGCAGACGGCCACGCTGGTCATGAAGAACAGGGCCACATTCACAAACCACATGAAGACCGTTTCATTTTCCGGAATGCGCTGCGTGCAGATGGGGTACACCAGGAAGCAGAGCAATGCCAGGAGCAGGTAGGAATAATTGCAGGTGAGGTGGGTGGTGGCTTCTACCTTGGCTTTAAGGGGGGCATTGGAGCGCCAGATGTCCAGCAGGATTTTCTGGCAGACCTGAATGGAACCCTTGGTCCACCGGTGCTGCTGGGACTTGAACCCGTCCATGTCCACGGGAAGTTCCGCCGGGGTAACGACGTCGTTCAGGTAGATGAAGCGCCAGCCCCTGAGCTGGACACGGTAGGAAAGGTCCATGTCTTCCGTCAGGGTGTCATGGGACCATCCGCCCGCGTCGCCGATCACGCACTTGCGCCATATGCCGGCAGTGCCGTTGAAGGTGAAGAAGCGGCCGGAACGGTTGCGAGCCGTCTGTTCCATGGCAAAATGGCCGTCCAGGTACATCCCCTGGATGCGGGTAAGGAGATTGTATTCACGGTTGATGTGGCCCCAGCGGGTTTGAACGAGGCCCACGTTTTCATCCGTGAAGAAATGGATGGTTTTTTGCAGGAGATCCGGTTCCGGAACGAAGTCAGCATCCAGAATCAGCAGGAATTCCCCCTTCGCTACTTTGGTAGCCGCTTCCAGCGCGCCTGCCTTGAAGCCGGTGCGGTCCGTGCGGTGGATGCAGACGGCGTCAAAGCCGCGGGACTTTAATTCCTCCACCTTGCGGTAGCATTGTTCCGTGGTGTCGTCTGTAGAATCGTCCAGAATCTGGATTTCCAGCTTGTCCTGCGGATAATCCAGAGCGGCTACGGATTCCAGAAGGCGGTCCACGACGAACTTCTCATTGAACATGGGGAGCTGGACCGTCACGACGGGCAGTTCCTGGAAGCGTGCTTTGGGCTGGGGCTTGTTATTACGGTTCTTCCAGTACAGGTAAACGATGCTCAGGCGGTGGAAGCCATATCCTGCCAGGCCGACGAGGACCAGAAGATAGCACAAAAGCCAGATAAAATTGTAATTTAAAGACATGCAGGGGGTACAAAGGGGGTTGGTATCTTTTTGCGTCAGGGAAGGGGGATTTCCTTGACGTGACGCCCGTATAGGACACCATAGGGCGAGAGTCAAGACATATTCCGTTTTGCTTAACCTTTTTGAATGTTGTTATGAAGAGATTGTATCTGCTGGCCGCAGCTGTATCCGTCACGGGGGGAATGGCGTTTTCCGCTCCACAAGAAGATGCCCCGGAGAAGGAGGCGGCAGTACTGGATGTGCAAACGCCGCCGTCCGGCAAGCAGGACCAGCCGGCCATTCCGGAACGCCTGCTGGACGACTCACACATGAATGAGGAGCTGGGCATCAACGAATTTACCGCGCCGTCCATCCGCAAGATTTTTGAAGATTTGGAGGGGCTTCCTGAAATACCGGAAAAGGTGGCCTTGCGCGCACGCCCGGAGCGGCCTCCCATGGACCGCTGTTCCCTGGCTCTCCAGTTGGGCGGCATGATGGCGGACGGCTTCGTAATCGTGCAGTGCGGCAAGATGAATGAGGTGAAACCCATTGCTCTGGATCTTTCCAGCTATGCAAAGGCCATTGGCGCCGCCAGCCTGCTGAAAAATGCGGAAGACGGGGATTTGAGCAGTTTCAAAAACAACCTGGCCCTTATTCAATCCGATGTGGAACAGGAACTCGCCTCCCTGAGGGATTCCGATATGGCGAACCTGATCGGCCTGGGGGGATGGATACGCGCCTTGGACGCCGCTACCGCGGCTCTTGATAACAAATTTGCGGAGGACAAGGCAAAAGTCATTTTCCAGCCGGATGTCCCGGAATATTTTCATTATATTCTGGACGGGGTGGAGCCGGAAATGAAGGAACGCCGGGACATTGCCAAAATCATGAACCTTCTGACGGTCTTGCAGGAGCAGATGACGCTGGCTCCGGACGCCAAACCCGCCAAGGCCGGCGTGGAAGCCATCCGCAAAACGACGCTGGAGTTGCTCAAGGCGGCTCTGGCCCCTGTGGAATCATAATTCCTCTCTCCGGCAGGCATACATCTATGGTTCTTCCCCTTTTGACCAGTCTGGAAGTGCGTCTTACTCCCCGCAGCCTGTACTTGCGGAATGAAAAACTGGAGCGGATGATTCGGGATGATGGCCGCATCCCGGTGCCTTACAACGTAAGCATCCGCAATGCGGGAGACGGCGCCGTGCGCATCATCGGCAAAAAGTGGACCGTCCGTTCCCATGAAGACGGCACCCAGGTGATTGAAGGGGATGAACTGTTCGGTTCACGCCCCCTGTTGTGCCAGGGGCAGATTTTTGCGTTCAACGGCCTTCAGATGCTGCGGTTGCCGGCGCGCATCCAGTTGACTCTCCTTGTCCGGGACGAGGCGGGAATCCTTTATCATACGGATCCCGTCAGCCTTAAATGGTGAAATAAAAAGCCCTGCAATATTCATGCAGGGCTTTTTTCTGGATAAGGGATAGAGGAAGAATCTGAGGATAAAAGTCTATAAGTTAATAAGACTGTTCCTTAATTCCTACTTCCTCTAATTGTTGCTTTCGAGCTAACCTTCTTCATCATCCCCGTGGTTGAGGATGAAGTTCAGATCGTCAATGCCCAGGCTGGAGGTAAACCCTTCGTCACCCAGCACGTTGGCGACGAGCTGGTTTTTCTGATGCTGGAGAATGCGGATTTTTTCTTCCACGGAATCCTTCGTCAGAAGGCGGTAGGCGATCACCTTGTTTTTCTGGCCGATGCGGTGCGTACGGTCGATGGCCTGGCTTTCTACGGCCGGGTTCCACCACGGGTCATATAGAACGACATAGGAGGCGGAAGTAAGGTTGAGGCCGGCGCCGCCGGCTTTCAGGGAAAGCAGGAAGACGGAGGGATCCTTGGTCGTCTGGAATTTTTCAATTTCTCCGCGGCGGTCCTTGGTCTGGCCGGTAAGATAGTTAAGCGGCCTGTTTTCCGCTTCCAGCCTGTTCTTGATGATTTCCAGCATGGAAACGAACTGGGAGAAGACGAGCACTTTGTGCCCTTCTTCCCGGAGCTGGTCCAGCAGGTAGAAGAGGGCTGTCATTTTGGCACTGTCTTCCTTGGCGTATTTGGGATCCACCAGGCCGGGGTGGCAGCAGATCTGACGCAGGCGCATCAGGCCCTGCAAAATGGCGAAACTGTTCTTTTTGACGGATTCGTCCGAATCCAGGCCGAGCAGGGCCTGCTGAATGCGGCGGAGTTCCGCCTTGTACAACTGGCTCTGGATGCCTTCCATTTTGGCGTACACTTCTTCTTCCGTCCTGGGAGGCAGGTCTTTTGCCACCTGGGATTTGGTGCGGCGCAGCAGGAAGGGTTTCAGGCGCGCGGCCAGGCGGTTCTGGCTTTGCGGGTCCTTGCGCTTGTCAAAGCGCTTCTTGAAGTAGGAGCGGGAACCGAGGACTCCGGGCATGGAGAAGGCCATGAGGGACCACATATCCAGCAGGCGGTTTTCAATGGGTGTGCCGGAGAGAACGAGACGGTTGTAGGAAACGATTTCCCGTGCCGCCTTGGCTGCCTTGGAATCCGGGTTTTTGATCTGCTGGCCTTCGTCCAGAATAACCGTAAGCCATTTGATTTGGTTCAGGGTTTCCCCGCAGACGCGGAGCTGGGCGTAGTTGACCACGACCATGTCGTAATTCTTCTTGATGTCTTCCAGATTGGCCTGGTCCTTGCTGCGGATGACGAGGACGCGCACGCCTGGCGCAAATTTTTCCGTTTCTCCCGCCCAGACGTCCAGCACGGATTTGGGGCAAACAATAAGAACCGGAGGGATGACGACTTTTTTCTTGGATTTGTTTTTGCGGGCGAATTCTTCACGCAGCCAGAGGACGTAAGTGATGGACTGGATCGTTTTACCCAGGCCCATGTCATCCGCCAGGATGCCGCCGAACCCGTTCGTGGCAAGGTAAGCCAGGAAATGGAACCCTTCCACCTGATACGGGCGCAGGGTGGCCTGGAGCTGGGAGGGAACATCCGGCTTGACGTCGATCTGGATTTCCGCGGTACGGTCCTTAATGCGTTTCCAGGCCTTTGGATCGAACACTTCTGCGGCTTTCGGGTCCGCCAGCTGCATGGCGTGCATGCGGTGGGTTTCTCCGGAAAGATCGAAGGGGTCCAGGCCCAGGCGGGTAACGGCGTCGCGCTGGTCATTGTCCAGTTTAATTTCCAGGCGCATCCATCCTCCGTCGTCCATGCGGACGTAACCGCCTCTGGCGGCGACCAGGGCGCGGATTTGCTCCTTGGAGAGCTGGACGCCTTCCACATCAATGACGATGCGGAGGTCAAACCAGTCGATTTCCTGGTTGACTACTTCAAACCGCACGGCGGCGGCCACCGGATCCGCCAGCAGCGTCTTGAGCTTGTCGTCCATATTGACGGTCAGCTCTTTCGGAAGCTGTTTGGCCCATTCCGCGAATTTTTCGGGGAACTGGCGGGTGACGCGGGCCTTGAACGCGCCCACCTGGGGATCATAGGAAAAGCCCATTTCTTCCAGCAGGCCGGGAATGGGATAAAGGTGCTCCCGGATGAAGCGCAGCAGAACTTTGTTCTTCATGGGCTCCTGATGGGATACGTCCCAGCCGTCCTTGCCGAGTTTTTCCGTGCGGTAGCCGGAAGCGTCCCTGGCGCTTACTTCGCAGAGCACGTGTTCCGTTTCCGCAGAGGTGAGGCCGCGGACGATTTTCATGTCAAAGGTGCCGCGCAGGTCGATGTCCACCACGCGGTCTTCCATGCTGGGGGGCAGGGAAGCGCCTATTTTACGCAGGAATTCCACCCCTTCAAGGCTGTCGATGACCTGCTTGGGAATGGAGTAGCGGGGTTCCACTTCCGTGCTTTCCAGCCAGCGGGGGGGGCCGGGAAAAACGGTTTCGTCAGACTGGTACAGTTCCTGCTGCCCCGGAAGCTGCCGGACGGAGTGGGAGACGTTGATGCCGGTGGAAGTTGCAAGCTGAAGAGCGTAGCAGTCCGGTTCAATGGGGTCGTCCTGGCAAATCCATTTGAGCGGTTCGTCCACCACTTTGAAATAATTTTCATCAAGGTTCACCAGGTAGCCTTTCAGGGCGGGCTGGTGGAAAAGTTTGTTCATCAGGGCGCATGCGGCTTCCTGATCCAGATCCAGCGTCAGGGCGTCTTCCGCACGGGCGTAGTCGGACAGGGAGACGAGCAGGATTTCCGTCTGGGCGTCCATGCGTACGGCAGCCCGTTCATGCAGATTTTCCAAATGTTCCAGATCCTGTTTTTCCCGGACGGGAATCCAGTCCTGCTTCAGGGAATGGCGGTATTCGAAATGTCCCTCGTTAATAGTGGAAACAAGCCTCATGAACAGTTCTCCGCGGGGCGGCTGCGGGGGGCGTTCATTCACGGATTGGATGCGGTCGTACCAGGTGCCGACTTCACGGGAGCGCTCCCATTCATGAATCTTGCGCTGGACCTTTTCCAGATCCGTAATGGATTCCATGAATTCCGGGTAGGGCAGGCGTTTCTTGTTGAAGGCGTAAGCAATGTAATTCCAGAATTCGAGGATGTTTGTGGGAGGCACGGGCCACAATTCCAGCGGGTCATAGCTGACGATTTCCCATCGGGGATTCAGGCGCACCATATCATGGTCGTGAATCTCCTGTTCAATGGCGAAACGGCGGTAGCGCTTTTCCAGTTTGCTGACGTAGTCCGCTTCCTTGTCGTCCAGTTCGCGTCCCAGTTTCTCTTCCAGAATATCCAGAAGAGGAACATCATTCAGTTCGTTCGGGGATTCCGGAAGGTCCTGGCCACGGTACATGCGCTCCAGCATGGCGGCATACATGGCCGCTCCGGCCAGATCCTCGTCTTCCGTGGAACATGCTCCGAACCACCTGTTGCCCTGAAGGCGCAGATTCACGCGGTGCACGCCGTATGTGTCTTCCACTCGGCCCTGAATATATAAATGATTGCCAAAAATTTGCGTGACTGCGCCATCTTTCTGGAGCTTCTCGCCGCGCAGCCGGATTTCTTCCGGAAAGGCATTGAGAAAGTTCAGAGTAGCCCTATCCGGGTTAAGTGCCATGCTCATAATATCAGACTGTCATATAAAAATTGGAAACAAGCGTTCCCTGTCAAGGGACGCTACAGGTCTATGCACTTTACTATGGCACAAAAAGCGGATTAGAGCAACTATTCTCTGAAAATAATTCCAAAGGTTGTTTGTGATGATGTTCACGATGTTGAATGACAAATTGTTATGTCTATATGAAGAAGACCGGTTTTTGAAGAAAACGAACATATTTTATCATCTTGGAAAGAAAGGATGTCAGTCTTGCGTAATATGGTTCTTGACAGGTTCGCCGTAAAAGCGTCTTTTATGCCTGAAATTTTATGTCCTCTGCATCACTTCTACAGTTACTGGCGACTCAAGCCCGCTTGAGCGATGGCGAATTGGCCGAACGTCTTGACATGACTGAAGAAGCCGTGCGAGCCCAGCGGGAACAGTGGGAAAAGGAAGGCGTCATCCTCGGATACCAGGCCGTGGTGAATGAGGAATATGAACACGACAGCAAGGTGGCGGCCTTCATTGAAGTGAAAATGACGCCTGAACGCGACGGCGGTTTTGACCGTCTGGCCATGCGCATTTCACGGTTCGACGAAGTTTCCTCCTGCTATCTGGCAAGCGGCGGTTTTGACCTGCTGGTGCTGGTGGAAGGAAAAAGCATGCGGGAGATTGCCCGGTTTGTGGCGGAAAAACTCTCTACGTTGGAAGGGGTGTTGTCCACTTCCACACACTTCCATCTGAAAACCTACAAGAAAAACGGTTGTGTGTTTGAAGCTCCCGTGCAGACAGAACGCCTGGCTGTCGCTCCGTAATTCTCTGCCGTTAAGAAAGGAATGATCATGAATTGGCAGAACAAAATAGCGGAGCAGGTAAGCTCCATACCCCGTTCCGGCATCCGGGAATTTTTTGACCTGGTCACGGGACGCACGGATATCATCTCCCTGGGCGTAGGGGAGCCGGACTTCGTGACGCCGTGGAATATACGGGAAGCGGCCATTTACTCCCTGGAAAAGGGGCACACCTCCTACACTTCCAACTATGGGTTGGAATCCCTGCGCCGTTCCATCGTCAAATACGTGGACGGATTCTTCCATGTCAACTACGACCCCCTGCGCGAAGTGCTGGTGACGGTAGGCGTAAGCGAAGCCATAGATCTCGCTCTCCGTGCCATTCTGAATCCGGGGGACGAGGTTCTTTATCACGAACCCTGTTATGTCTCCTATGCCCCCAGCGTCAATATGGCCTACGGCGTAGCTACCGCCGTGCCTACAAGCAAAAGGGATCTTTTCGCCCTGAACCCGGAGGTGCTGGAAGCGTCCATTACACCGCGGACCAAGGTGCTGATGCTCAACTTCCCGACGAATCCGACCGGAGCGGTGGCCCCTGTGGAAACCCTTCAGGAAATCGCCCGCATTTGCATCAGGCACGACCTCATCGTGCTGACGGATGAAATTTACAGTGAACTGCGTTATGACGGCAAGCCGCATGTTTCCATAGCTTCTCTGCCGGGGATGAAGGAACGCACGCTCCTGCTGCACGGATTTTCCAAGGCATTCGCCATGACGGGGTTCCGGCTGGGGTATGCCTGCGGTCCGGAACCGCTTATTTCCGCCATGATGAAAATTCATCAGTATTCCATGCTCTGCGCCCCCATTACTTCCCAGGAGGCGGCCATTGAAGCATTGGAAAACGGGACATCCGCCATGTTGAAGATGCGGGAAAGCTACCGCCAGCGCCGGGATTACCTGGTGAAGCGCCTTAATGAAATCGGCATGGACTGCCACCTGCCCGGCGGCGCGTTCTATGTCTTCCCGGACATTTCCAAATTTGGCCTGACCAGCAAGGAGTTTGCCACCCGGCTGCTGATGGAAAAGCAGGTGGCCGCCGTACCGGGGACCGCCTTCGGCGCAAGCGGAGAAGGCTTCCTGCGCTGTTGCTATGCGACCGCCTTTGACCAGATCAAGGAGGCCTGCAACCGCATGGAACATTTCGTGGAAACAAAGGCGTATGTGGCG
>OLWC01000800.1_pt1 | contig 12356 bp, 10 predicted proteins | sample 1673911 | NCBI WGS metagenome assembly OLWC01 (sample SAMEA103958134, study PRJEB25191) | human gut metagenome
TATAACCGGATTCTTTTACCATCAGAATAAAATCGGTCAACGCAGGAGAATAAACTGCGCCACCGGCACACGGCCCCATAATAGCACTGATCTGGGGAATTACTCCCGAAGCCATGGAATTGCGCAGGAAAATCTCTGCATATCCTGCCAATGAACGGACTCCTTCCTGAATACGGGCACCGCCGGAGTCATTCAGTCCGATAATGGGGGCCCCCATTTGCATTGCCATATCCATCACTTTACAGATTTTCTTGGCATGTGTCTCCGAGAGAGCTCCGCCAAACACTGTGAAATCCTGTGCAAAAACATAGACCAGCCGTTTGCCGATCATTCCGTAACCGGTCACCACCCCGTCACCGGAAAATTTCTGTTTCTCCATACCGAAATCGGTACACCGATGAGTTACCAGTTTATCAAGTTCGATAAACGATCCTTTCTCCAAAAGTAAATCAATGCGTTCACGGGCGGTCAGCTTGCCCACAGAGTGCTGTTTTTCGATCCGGGCGTCTCCACCACCCTTTTCAGCTTTCCTGTTCAGTTCTTCCAGGTTCTTGATAAGCTCTTTCATAGGCTGTTTGTATAAATGTTATGTGTAAAAATAAGCAGTAATAAATTAAATTGTTGTCATATTGATTACACAAAGGTCTTTTTATATAGTAAACGTATCATTTGCTGAATTTGTTAGCATTTATGCCCTTAAACATCTTTATGGCGGATGCGGCCTATTATTATTTTTTTCGGGTTTCCACAACAAAGTCACACAATCATGTGTTTATCGCATATCATTTTAATAAAACCTAGACCCTAACAAAAATGAGAACAATTAAACTTTTATTAGCAGCCGGTTTCCTGCTCGTATTGGGTACAAGCGTGCATGCCCAAGTACAACGGAATGAAACCTATCTACCCAAATTCGCCATCAAGACTAATGCCCTTTATTGGGCAACCACCACTCCTAATCTGGGATTCGAAGTCGGGCTGGCAAAGAAAATCACTCTTGATGTATCCGGTAACTATAATCCGTGGAAATTTGGCGACGACCGCCAGATCAAACACTGGCTCGTTCAACCGGAATTGCGCTACTGGCTCTGCGAACGTTTCAACGGAAGCTTCTTCGGCTTGCACGGACATTATGGAGAAATGAATGTCAGCAATCTGAATATATTCGGAATGGGACATGACCGTTATGACGGCAGTCTGTATGGAGCCGGTATCTCTTACGGATACCAATGGATTATCAGTAAACGCTGGAGCATGGAAGCAACCATCGGCGTTGGCTACGCCCGCCTGAAATATGATAAATATGCCCGTGGAGACGGAGGTGAAAAACTCGGGCACAATAGCCGCAATTATTTCGGTCCGACCAAAATCGGCCTCAGTTTCATTTATGTCATCAAATAATCGAACTTTCTAAAACTTACAATGATGAAAAGAAAATTTATCTATCTATTTATAGCTCTTGCAGCCACCATACTTCCGACTCATGCACAGAAATTTCTGAATGATGCGCTCACACTTTCGAATGTATCTTTATGGCAACAAGGAAACTCTCTTTATGTCGGCATGACGGTTGATATGAAAGACCTGACTATAGGCTCGGCACGCAGTTTAAGCCTTATCCCCCTACTGACGGACGGACAGCATAATGTTCCGCTTCAAGAAATTATTGTCAATGGGAAAAGACGTGAAAAAGCATACATCCGTGGATTGGCAATCAGCAAAGAGGAACCTACCGCTATCATTGTTCCTTATAACAAAAGAGAAACATTTAATTATACGCAAGTCATACCTTACCAACCGTGGATGGCAAACGCTTCTTTACAACTTGTTGAGAATCTATGCGGATGCGGCAATTATCAGGAAATGAATGCACAGGAACTGATAACCAATGACGTATCAACCGAAGCCAAACGATTGAGTGCCATGTCGCCTATTGTGGCTTATATTCAGCCTACAATAGAGGTGGTAAAAAACCGTAGCGAACAATATGAAGCGCATCTGGATTTCCCTGTCAATAAATCTGTTATCCTTACTGACTTCATGAACAACCACTCCGAACTGGTGAACATTCATTCTATGTTTGACAAAATTCAGAATGACAAGAATCTGACTGTACAAAGTATCAGCATTGAAGGATTTGCTTCTCCCGAAGGACCACTGGCCTTCAACGAACAGCTATCCAAAAAACGTGCGGAAGCTCTGAAAGATTATCTCGTTAAGAAGGAAAAGGCACCCGCCAAACTGTATAAGGTGACTTTTGGCGGTGAAAACTGGGATGGACTAGTGAAAGCACTCGAATCTTCTTCTATGAAGGATAAAGAAACATTCCTGAATATTATCAAAAATACTACGAACGATGTGAAACGCAAACAGGAAATCATGAAAGTAGGCGGGGGAGCTCCTTATCGCACCATGCTGAAAGAAATTTATCCGGGATTGCGTAAAGTGAATTGCAAGATTGACTATACAGTAGTTAACTTCGATGTAGAACAAGGACGTATCATCATCCGGGAAAATCCGAAATATCTGAGTCTGAATGAGATGTACCAGGTCGCCAATAGTTATCCGAAAGGCAGCAAAGACTTTGTAGATGTATTTGATATTGCTGTACGCATGTATCCGACCGATGCAGTAGCCAATCTGAATGCAGCAGCTGTCGCCCTTTCACAGAAAGATATCAATACCGCATTAAAATATATGGAAAAAGCAGACCATACCACTGCTGAGTTCCTCAACAATACGGGAGTGTATAATTTCTTAAATGGAGACATCCAACGTGCTATGGCAGCATTCGAACAAGCTGCCAAACTAGGAAATGAAGCTGCCCAAGCCAATTTAAAGCAGTTGCAACAAATCATGAATATGAAAATGAGCAAGTAGCAAAAGAGTTCGCATTAAAAACAAATAAAAAACGGGTTGTCTGGTCGACAATCCGTTTTTTGTATAAAATGATTAGTCATTCATCCATCAAAACCGCATTTTGTTTTGTTATATAGATATTCACCAGGAGTTGACTATTTAAAATTTAGAATTATGACACTAATCCTTGCTATTATTCCGGTATTGCTATTGATTGTATTGATGGCGTTCTTCAAAATGTCCGGAGACAAAAGTAGTATTATCTCGTTAATTGTAACTATGTTAATCGCTCTTTTCGGCTTTGCTTTTTCCGTAGATAACCTGTTTTATTCCTTTTTATATGGAGCGCTAAAAGCAGTCTCTCCTATTTTAATCATTATCCTGATGGCTATTTTCAGTTACAACGTATTGCTGAAAACAGAAAAAATGGAGATCATCAAACAGCAGTTCACTTCTATCTCTACAGACAAAAGCATTCAGGTGTTATTACTGACATGGGGATTCGGAGGATTACTGGAGGCGATGGCAGGATTCGGAACGGCGGTTGCCATCCCGGCAGCGATTCTTATCAGTCTGGGATTTAAGCCGATATTCTCGGCTACAGTCAGCCTGATAGCCAACAGCGTAGCAACAGCTTTCGGAGCAATCGGAACTCCGGTATTAGTATTGGCAAAGGAAACAAATCTGGACGTACTGCATCTTAGTACCAATGTCGTATTGCAATTATCAGTACTTATGTTCCTTATTCCTTTAGTTTTGCTTTTCCTCACTAATCCTAAATTAAAGGCTCTTCCTAAGAATATATTTCTGGCTTTATTAGTCGGAGGTGTTTCTCTGGCCGGACAATATCTGGCTGCCAGATACATGGGAGCAGAGTCACCTGCCATCATCGGAAGTATTCTTTCGATCATTGTCATTGTCCTCTATGGGAAGCTGACTGCGTCCAAAGAAGAAAAAGAACGAAAAAGTACGCTGAGAACCAAAGACATACTCAATGCATGGAGCATCTATTTACTGATTTTATTCCTGATTATCCTCACCAGTCCGCTTTTCCCGGAATTGAGAAGTACATTAGAAAATAACTGGATTACAAGAATCAGCTTGCCTATCAATGCTTCCACTGTGAACTATACTATCTCTTGGCTGACTCATGCAGGTGTACTACTTTTCCTTGGTACTTTTATCGGCGGCTTAATACAGGGAGCGAAAGTTAAAGAACTGTTCATTGTACTTTGGAATACCGTAAAACAATTGAAGAAAACCTTCATTACAGTAATTTGTCTCGTCGGGTTATCCACCATTATGGATGCTTCGGGAATGATTGCTATTATTGCTTCGGCGTTGGCTACCGTCACCGTGATCTGCCTTGTGGGATTATCCACAATTATGGATAGTGCCGGAATGATTGCTGTGATTGCCACGGCACTGGCTACGGCTACGGGAAGTTTATACCCGCTGTTTGCTCCGGTCATCGGATGTTTAGGAACCTTTATCACGGGAAGTGATACATCATCCAACATCCTTTTCGGAAAATTACAGGCCAGTGTCGCCGGACAGATCCATGTCAGTCCGGACTGGTTATCAGCTGCAAATACAGTAGGTGCTACAGGTGGTAAAATTATTTCTCCGCAAAGTATTGCTATCGCAACTTCTGCCGGAAACCAACAAGGAAAGGAAGGAGAAATTCTAAAAGCCGCTATCCCGTATGCACTGGCTTATGTGGTAATTACCGGAATTATCGTTTATATCTTCAGTTAATCTCCTGAAAATGAGAACAGAATTATAGTGACGCTATCCTGTTGATATAGTGACGCTATCCTATATACATAGTGACGCTATAACAACAGGATAGCGTCACCATGTTTGAATGCCCTATTTTAGAGCGACCAAAACAATGCTAATTTTCATCCCTTCCAAAGAATAAAAGACAAATTTTAGCGTTCAGTAACTGTCTGTGGGAAATTTAGCCAAGTGTTCCAGCCAAATTGCCATTTCTCAAGTGCTACAATCACCCTATCTTTGCATCAGAAATAACAAATAGAAAGAAAAAGAATATGAAACTAATAAAAAACTTAATGAGTGCTTTCGCTATTGTACTGGCAAGCACAGCTTGCGCAGGAAACAGCGGAGAAAATAAAAAGAGTAACGAACCAACAAAGGAGGAAAATAAAATGGAAGTAGTATCATTAAATAAAGCCGATTTCTTGAAGAAAGTATATAACTATGAAGCCAACCCGAAAGAGTGGAAGTTTGAAGGAAGCAGACCTGCAATCGTTGATTTTTACGCAACCTGGTGCGGTCCGTGTAAAGCACTTCACCTCGTTCTCGAAGAACTTAGCAAGGAGTACAGTGGTAAAGTAGATATCTATCAGATCGATGTAGATAAAGAAAAGGAATTGGCTGCCGCATTCGGCATCCGCAGTATTCCAACCCTGCTGATGATCCCTATGAAGGAAGAGCCGAGAATTTCACAAGGAGCGCTGCCGAAAGACCAACTAAAAAAAGCAATTGACGAATTTCTTTTAAAACAGAACAACGAAGCTAAATAAACTAACTTCAACTTTTTTCTTGATAAGTAGTTGCCCTCTATTAGTACTTTAAGGTTAATAGAGGGCTAATTGTATATAAACCACTCTTATGTTTTCCGATATGGTATCAGATTGAAGAACAACAGATATATCTGACAGAAAAAAGGTAATATTGTGTCTATCAAAGCGATACAAGATTCGAATATTTTACATACATTTGTTCAGGAATCAATATAATACATTTATGAAATCGATTATTACCTCCATCTTTGTCTTGCTTTTAGCTGTTTCCACATCAGCACAGAAACCGCTTCCAACAGAGCAGATTTCCACTATTCCACATAACTTACTAATACACAATCAGCCTGTTGATTACAAAATAAAAGGAAACTCAATCAGTATGACCGCCAGCAGGAAGACTAACCTTTTCAATAGTCCTTCCGGCAAGCTCAAAGTGGTAAATGCTCCGCTTATACTCTTTGAACCGGAAGCGAATTTCACTATTAGTGCCAAAGTAACAGGCAAACTAAAAGCTGTTTATGATGTGGCGGCACTTGTTGTCTATCAGGATGACGAGACTTGGGCCAAGTTCTGTTACGAGAACTCTGTCAATCTTATGCCGACAATTGTATCTGTTGTGACTCGTACGTTTTCAGATGACTGTAATTCAATGCCAGCCGGTGACTATGCGTATATGGCAATCGTAAAGAGAGGCTCTGAGTACTCATTTTTTTATTCCCCGGACAATAAAAACTGGTCTATGGTACGAAACTTCAACCTCAATACTACTGGTAAATTAAAGTAGGGTTTGCTGTACACGGATCGCGTGGGAACGGATTTACCGGGGATTTTAGTGAAATAAAATATCTGCCGAGAGCACTTGATGATATGAGGACATTGCCAGAGGAATAAAAAATGATATACCCAAAATTTAAGCTAATCATAAAATGAAAACCAAACGCACAAGAAGTTCCTTTCGTTCGATGAGTTCGAAGATACACACGTTAGCAAACGAGAAAGACGTTTTCCTACTGACACATACGATTCCCCATAGTCTGAGATTTCCCCACTGCGATGCGGTGATGCATCACGGAGGGGCAGGCACAACACATAGTGTAGCTCGCACCGGCAAACCACAGGTGATCATGCCGCTTATCATCGACCAGCCTTATGGACCTATCGTGTACAGCAATTAAAGATAGGACCGGAACGAATTAAAATAGGTAAAGATTCCGACAGGGAATTAAAAGAAAAGATATATGATTTAGTGGCTAATCCTGTATATAAAAAGAATGCAGGAGAGTTAGGCGAAAAGATTCGTTCCGAACAATCTACAGACAATTTTTGTGACTTTATAGAATCAATAGTGTCTGAAAATCAATAGCCGGTAAAAAAAATGCTTCACAAACTATTTATACCTATTTTCCGTTATAATAATAAAAGAGTTGCTATTCTCGGAAATATCCGAAGGAAAATAAAAAAACAGTATCATTTTATGCAGGAATCTACCGACAAATTCAAGAATGAGGAGTTAATACTCCGCGATTATCTGGCTATTGAAAGAACAAAGTTGGCCAATGTACGAACCTTGTTCTCTTATATCCGTACTTCACTCTATCTTCTTACTGCCGGAATCGGAATATTTCAGATCGAAAGTATATCCCGTCTGGACGGTCTCGCATGGGTATGTGTCGCAACCGGAGTTATCTTGTTCATTCTGGGCTTCATCCGTTATTTTCAAATGGGTAAACAATTGAAGGGGTATGTAAAACAGTCCCATTGTGATTAGAATACCTGGTTGCAGTGTAAAACATCACATGAAATATCACCATCTTTGTTGCTTCATCACGAAGCCTTCAAAGAAATCATCCCGATAACTATTTCCAATTGCAATCTCGTACGATTTGATAAATATATCATTGTTATCAAACGAATCGATATGGGCTGTATTGACTATATACGACTTATTGACCCGTAAAAAAGACTCCTTCGGTAATAAATCAAAAACGGCTTTCAGACTCATACGGGTAATGATACGTTGTTCGCCTAATTGCAAGATCACATAATCTTTCAATCCTTCGACAAAGAGGATATCAGAGAAGTTGACTTTGAAATATCTGCGTTCCGCCTTTACAAAGAAATATTCGGCAGCCGCAATCGTTTCAATCGCTTCCTTTTCCTCTTGCAACAATAAGGAATGATAAGACTGCGCTTTCTCAATCGCTTTCTGAAAGCGTTCCGCCTCCACCGGCTTTATCAGATAATCAATCGCATCCACCTCATAACTATCTAATGCGTATTCTGTATAAGCGGTAGTGAAGATTACCAATGTTCGTTTGGAGATAGTTCGGGCAAACTCAATTCCCGTAATACCCGGCATCTGAATATCCAGAAATACAAGGTCTACTACATGCTGCTCCATAAAGTCAGAAGCTGTGGCAGCACTATTAAAGCTTCCCACCAACTGAAGACATTCCGCCTCCTCTATCAGTAATTTCATTGCCTCACGTGCCAATGGTTCATCATCTACAATAATACAATTCATAGCGTTATACATAAAATTACAATATACCGATTTTCATTCTCTATCTGTTCCAGTTCATAACGATCGGGATATAACAGCCCCAATCTACGCTGAATATTTGCCAGCCCAATACCTCCTACCTTGTTACTGACAGCAACCGCCGGCGTGGAATTTTCACAACGAAATTCCAACCGGTTTTCTTCTACCTTAAAAGAAAGATGTACGGACGAAGGATGCTCACTATCAAAACTATGTTTCACCGCATTCTCCACAAACGGAATAAACAATAACGGCTGAATCCAAATGGAGTCAATGTCTCCCTCCTGCTCCACTGTAAACTGAAAATGATCCCTACGTATTTTTTCCAGATTCAGATAGTCATTCAGAAAACGAATATCCGAAGCTAAAGAGACCCTTTCGCGCGAACTGTCATTAATCTGATACCGCAGTAAATCTTCCAGCTTAAAAAGAACTTTGGAAGCCTCTTCCGGATTCCTCTTAATCAGCACATTGGCATTATTCAGCATATTGAACAGGAAGTGCGGGTTTATCTGATTTTTAAGGAACTTCAGTTCAGATTGCAAAGTGGTAGATTCAAGTTTATCAATACGCAGATTATAACGCAGCCAATGAGTGAACAATGAAATTGCCGCCGAACCTGCGGTAACAAACCCCATAGTAAGTATGCCCGAAAAGGCATTGATGAAAGTAGCAAATCCATCGGGGTTCCTGACAGGCAAAATAACCTCAAAAAGCAATCCTTGCGTAACTGAAAGAAAAGTGATTACCACCAGATTGGTGATGATAGCTGCCAAAACATAACTACCCAAACGATTCTTTAATAGAAAACGGGGAACCAGCACGTGCAGGTTCGTATAAATCACCGCATCCATAGACAAGAAATATGCCAGACACCCTCCCAAGCGTCGCCAGAAAGAGACAGTCTGCAAAGGCTCGTACCAAAAGACATTGATGGTAATCAGCAAAACAACCAGTTGCAACAAGATATGCCTGTATATTCTGTAATGAGAGCTTATCAGAAAAGCGGTCACACCTCTGTCATCCATAGTTCCATCATACGGATTTCTATCAACCGTACTTCTATCTTCTATATTTATTATCATTGTTCACCTCCATTCAATTCCAGTCTTATACATTCAGTAGTTAACAACAATCCGTAACGGTCACCATACAATAAGTCCAGCCTTTGCCTGATTCGTTCCAGCCCTCTGTCTTCAGAGAGATTAAGTTGCGGACACATGCAAATGAATACAATCATGCCTTTTTCAACTTTCAGATGAATACTCAGAGAAACAGGAAGAACGATCTGCTGTTCGTGCATCAGCTTCATAATATGCTGTACGAAAGGAATAAAAAGCAAAGGTGGAACCAACATCCGGTTTACCTCCCCTTCCGAAATAAATTGATAGCTGAATTGCGGCTGGGAACTCTGTTCCAATGTCAGATAATTTGTAAGGAAAGCAACTTCACCGCTAAGTAATACTTTGTGCCTGCTGCAATCGTATAACTGATAACGTAGTAACTGGCTCAATTTCATCAACATCTTCGAAGCCTTTTCCGGTTCAGTCAATGTCAGTTCTCCCGAATGATGCAAAGTTTTGAAAAGAAGTTCGGGACTGACCTGCTCTTTCAGCTGCTCTACTTCAGAAAGTACATGTGCCTTTTCCATCTGTGAAACACGTCGGTTTTCTATCATCCATTCTTTCAGGAGCACAGTCATCGTTCCCCCTATCATACAAAGCATTGACAGCATAAAAGAAGATATGTAGTCCATCAGCATGGGAACCGAGAAATACGATCCCCGTGCATGAAGCTGTGGCCAATAGGAATAAGCCAGATATTCTATAATCATCTGTATCAACAGTGCAACGATCATTGCCACAGACAATAATGATAAATACACCATATAATGCCTTTTCAACAAATATCTTGGGAATAACCAAAAAAGATTCAGGCAGATAACACCCACATAAGTAAGCAAGTATATAAAAGTGAACACATAAATCCATCCCCCCAATATATCCCGGTAGTCCATAAAAATGATGAACACCTGATTGAAAGAGATAGTGCCCAGCACCATGACAAGTATCAGATACCGTATCCATCGAAATTCAGGACTAACAAGTAATCTATATAAAATCGCAGATTCGTTGCCTGCTGTAGCTGTTTCAGTTGCCATATGCTTCATTGGGTACGAAGATAAAACTTTTTCCTTCAAGATTTCTATCCGGATATCTAAAATTCAAGTTTATAGCTCACATTCGTCAGAACCGTGGAACCGTCAGTTGCATCTATTTTTCCGGTTTTCACATTATATTCATGTCCGTAGTGCTCTTTCGTAGCCATGAAATTCAATCCTTTTACAGCAAATTCATGAGATACTTTCTTCTTATTGATACGGTAGCTGACAGTATAATTACCGATAAACATGGGTGAATATTGTTTGGAGAATGCTCTCGTTTCGTCATATTGCACTTCCTTGTCCGGGTGTTTCAGGGTCGCTTCTACATCAATCGGGGAATACCGATCCCCTCCCTGTAATGTCAGTTTCAGATTGACACTAAGGATATTCTCCCTGTTTCGCCCCAACATCCATTCCTTGCCGATAAGTCCATTGATGACGTAGTTCCGGTTAAACTTCGTATCATACCACACACCGTCTCCACCACGGTAACGAGAGTCAAACAACGAACCGGAAACCATATAATAAAGCCCTTTCTCCAGAAAACGTTCGAGAGTAATGTCAATTCCAATATTGCAGCCTCTCCCCTTATTGATAAGGGCATCCTCTACGTAAAAATCAGAGCGATTGAGCACAGAATAGGAACTGTCCGCCATCACAGGTACATCATGCAGAAACTGTACATAGGGTTCTATTTTCAGATTCATGCGGTCTGTAATTTTGTAGCTGAAAGATAACATGATATGCTGTGCTTTGGTAAAATCCAGATTCTTGTTAACAGATTGATTTCCTGTATTTTTTGTTTTTACAAAGTAGACGTCCATTTTCTCCATCCGACTGTACATTCCGTAAGCTAAGGCAAAAGTAGCTTTCGGGCTAGCTTGCCATTTCAAACCGGCACGGGGTTCAACCGACCATTTATTATTCAATGTCAAATATTGCCCGTAGATGCCGGCATTGAGAGTCCAACGGTCACTCAAACCGACAGAAGAACTATTGTAGACAGAAAGCAGACTTGTATTGCCGTCCCCCTGAGATACGGTTTCCAGTACCTGGGCTTCGTAAGGCGCTATAGAAAGATTCATATCATAGAACATAACGGTATATGTAAAGCCTGTTTTATTAGTAAACCGGTTGCTGAACTTACGATTATAGGTACTGGTTACTATGAGGTTGGTGTGCTTCGATTCAAGATCCATGTAAGGAGTCGATTCCAAAGCGTGATTGAACATGGAAGCGCCTCCGTCCAGTTGTGAATAGGTAGCGGCAACGGTGGTTTTCAGCGATGCGTCACTATTGAAGAAATAACGGTGGCTGATACCCCCAGCCGCCATATACTGTTTGTCACGCGACTCACTACGGTCACCCCAATATTCCCATTTCTCCGGATTTCTCTCCATGTCACTCTTAAATTTGTCTACCAAGCTGGTTCCCCATACTGAGAAAGTTCCGGCTTTCTGCGTAGGAAAGTTTAGTTTGAAGTTCAAATCCTGATAATCCATCGTTCCACCGTCAAGATTCAGTAGTCCTGTGGTAGAGTAACGGTAATTGAAGATATACGATGCTTTATGTTTCTTGCTCAAAGGACCCTCAGAAGCAACATCAATTCCCATAATCCCTACTTGAATCGTGTTTTCATTCTTTTGATTATTACCATTTCGTAGCTTCATATCAAATACACCGGACACAGCATTTCCATATTCCGCCGGAAAAGCTCCGGTAAAGAAATCAGAATTACCGAGTACCTGTGAACTAAGAGAAGAAAGAATTCCTCCACCCAATGTGGCAATATCCGCGAAATGATTCGGATTCGGGATTTCTACATCTTCCAGTCGCCATTGTAAAAGATGGGGTGCATTACCATGAATAGAGATGCCATTGGAAGAAACACTGGGTGCTACTCCGGCAAAAGCAGAAACTAAGCGTGCCGGATCATCAAAACCACCTGCATAACGGCTCGCTTCTTCTACACTCAACATACGTGCTCCGGTAGTAGCCATCTTATTCATTGCTTCTTCCTTGTTCGTCCGCGCACGAATTATTACTTCGTTTAATTCGTTCACGCTTTCTTTCAAAGGTATTTCCAAATATATTTCCTTGGCGGAGGTCACCAGTATTTCTCTGAAAATGCCCGGTTCATATCCCATAAACGCAGCTTCTACGGTATGTCGCCCGACAGGAACCTGCGGTATACTGAAACGACCAAGACTGTCTGTTATCGTACCCGCCCCCTCTTTTTCAG
>OLWC01000802.1_pt1 | contig 12335 bp, 7 predicted proteins | sample 1673911 | NCBI WGS metagenome assembly OLWC01 (sample SAMEA103958134, study PRJEB25191) | human gut metagenome
CTTGCCATTGTAGGTGGTCTCTACCGATTTGTAGCCAGGGGCAACGAAGTTGGTGTGTGCGCCTTCGGCAGTGTTGTCGGCAGGATTGAAGCCTACGAATATGCCACCCATAATTTCAATGGTACATTTGCTACGATATTCGTCTTTACAGTTGATTAAGTATGTTGCATCACCATCACATTCAAATACACCTCCGTAAATGTTGAGATTTGCTTTTGAAGAAGCCGACCAGTCGGACGCCAGATAGATGCACTCTGATGTGGATTCCTTTGTTGCCCCTCCTACGGTGTGGAAATATCCGCTGTGGATATTGGCAGTGCCCTTGATAATCTTGATGGCATTGTTGGCCTGACTGCCTCCTTTTGCATCAAATGTCAAATTGCCGCTGATATCAACAGAACCGCCATTTCTCACTTCTATGACAGCTGATGGGTGGTTCGGGCGGTTTGGTGCTGCTTCCAATGTGCCGTTTCCGGAGATTTTCACACCAGTTGCGCTTATTGACAGTAAGGTGTTGATGTTGTTTGAATCATCGTTGGTTGATTTGAACACTGCGCCGTTTTTCATTACCAAGGAAGTGTTGCTGGCTGGAGATATGGATGATGCGTATTCTAAATCTTGTCCCAACGCCACGATCTTGCCTCTTGTGGTGAGTGCGGTTTCGAGTCCTTCGGCTGTTGTAGCCTCCACAGCCGGCACAACTTTCCAGATGGTGCGGCCGTCGGCAGCTGTGCCGTTGGGGATTGAAGCATAGCCAGGGGCTACGAAGTTGGTGCCGTCGCCCTCAGCCTTGCAGTCGCCAGGGTTGAATCCAATGAATGTGCCGCCGGTAACGATGATTTTCGCTGTTCCGTTTCTGCGGTTCGCGTCATAGCAGTTGAGCACGAACTCATCGGCTTTCTCTGCGTCAGGATATTTCTGCTGCACCTCGAATGTTCCGCCTTTTATTTCTGCAGTTCCTTCTTCTACATAGACTGCGTGGATGTTGCCGTTGAAGTGTCCGTCCTCGATAACAAGATGCCCTCCGTCCTGAACATCGACAGCGTAGCAGTCGTTGGCTTTGGCGATGACCTCACCGTCGCCTGAAAGAGTCAGTTTGCTGTCGGTGCCTCTTACAGAGAACAGAGACCAGCTGTTTGGCACGCTTGGGTTTTCCCACAAGTCGGTGGTGTTTTTCACCGTTTTCCCATTGAGGTTAACTGACATTGTTTTGCCTGGTTGCACAGCGATTGTGCGGTCAAAGTCAACGTTGTCGCTCAGCGTCACCGCTCCACCGATTTGCGAAGCTGTGTAGAGAGCGCCGAGATTGTAGTTGGTAGTTGCAAATGCCGGTTCGATGACCACATTGAAATCAGTGGTGTTTGTGAGCAGCGAGCCGTAGATGTTTGTGCGGTAGTTGCGCTGCACTGGCACGTTTGTGAACGTGCGGCTCTGCGGACCTCCATAGTTGAAAGCCACGTCGACAGTCGCCTTGTCAGCACCTACGAGCAGGTAGTCCATCGAAAGGTATTTGTAGCCGCCGGCAACGGGAAACTCTCCGTCGGATGCTGTCGGAATGGCTTTCATAGTGAATGTGCGGTCAGCCTCGTCGGAAACTTTGCCGGTGGCAAGGTTCAGCGTGGCGAATGCTTTTGCCACAACTTCGGTCTGGGTCACTTCCAGTCCGGAGGCCTTGGCGGCGTCAAAGTCGTCAGTTCCTATGTTCACCTGCGCGAACGGACGTGTAAGTTTGACGTCAACACTTTGGTTTCCGCTTACGGTGATTGTTTCTTTCTTGAAGAAAGCGTCGCAATTGTCGCTGTTGTTGTTCACCTTGCTGTAGTCCACACTTACTTCCTGTGATGCCGGATTGAAAGTGTATGGAGAATCGGTTGTGGCGTCAGCCCAGAAAATCACGTCGTAGGATTTGCCGGAAGTCAGTTTCAGGGTTACCGATTTCTTGAGGTTGACCATTTCGGCTTCTCCCACAACAGTTGTCTCGTCGCCGAACACCTTCAGAGGAGTTGATTGCCCAGCCTCATACACTGCATATTGCAGATGTTTCGCCGTCAGTCCGTCGGCAAACGCACGGGTTCCCATCTCCGAAGGCAGTTGCGCTGTGAATGTCACGGTTCCCTCGTCGCCTGTCTTCAGACCGTTGTCCATCTCATCGTTACACGATGTCACGAGCAGCGCCGCGGCTGCAATCGTGAAAGTGGAAAGTAGATACCTTTTCATTGTTTTGGTTGGTTTTTGTTTGGTTATGTCTATAATTTAATTTTGTTTGGTCAAGTTTGTCGGATGTTTCGGGGCTGTGTCCCAATATTGGCACAAGCACCCGCGCTTAGCGGAACGCCGACAATGCATTGCGTTGCGAGGTGCTTGTGATTTTTATAATTATTGTTTGGGAATGGAATGTCGTAATAAGAGAAAGGGCAGGCACAATGCGTCCTTCAGCCGAAATTGTGCGCTTCTCGGCATTGTTGAAGTTATGAATTGTAGCATTCATTGTCGTTTCTCTGATATTTTTTTGCAAATATAGGGGGGGGGTAATCAAAAAACCAAATAAATTCCCAACTTTTTTCACAAAAAATTACACTAAAATCTGCTGAATAGCTTAAAATGAGCTATTTATGAGTCTTTCACCTCAATAGAGGTAATGATTTGGCAACAGTCCCAATTTCTGCAATATGCATACGTTTGCTGTCAAACAACTCTTCTCCGCTGCAAAGGTACAATAACTACATGAAATAACAATCGTTAAATTTATAATGATTATCGCAAAATTTAATGTATATTTGTAGCAAAATTCGGTGAATTTATGAAACTAAACAAGATAAAAGATGTCTTAGATAGCAAGGGTATTTCACAAACCTGGCTGGCAAAACAGTTAGGCAAGAGCTTTAGCACGGTTAATTGCTATGCTCGGAATAAATATCAACCCGATTTAGAGACACTTCTTGAAATCTCAAAGATTTTAGAAGTTGACCTCAAGGATTTGATTACGGACGAGAACGAAAGAGTGTAATGAACTCGTAGTTTCCTGTCTTAGTAAATATGTTGTAGAACTTCTGATAATAAAATATTAGTTGAATATGGGCATAAGCAAAGATTTAACAGAAGAGGATGTCAAGTTCCGCTATATCAACGAGGCCATTACAAGCAAAGGATGGTCAAAGGATAGCATTTTTATGGAACAGAAGGTTAAATTTACTGACGGTAAAATTAGTCTTCATGGCAATCTTGTGCATAGAGAGAAACCTAAGTTTGCCGACTATGTGCTTTATGCAAACAAGGCAACACCCTTAGCCATTGTAGAGGCAAAGGATGCTAATCATTCTGTTTCTCATGGATTGCAACAAGCTATGACTTATGCCCAAATGCTTGATGTTAAGTTTGCATATAGTTCTAATGGGGAGGGCTTTGCCGAACATGACTTCTTGACAGGCAAGGAACGCACTTTTGCCATGGATGAGTTTCCGACAAAAGAAGAACTTATCGAAAGATATAAAAATGAGGCTAACGATGGAAACGGACTTAACGAACAAGAGCTGGCTATCATAGAGCAGCCTTTTTGCACTGGTCAGAATATTTTTCCGCCACGATATTATCAGCGCAATGCCGTAAATCGTACTGTCAATGCTATAGCAAAAGGGCAAAATCGTGTCCTTCTTGTCATGGCAACTGGCACAGGCAAGACATATACTGCTTTTCAGATTGTATGGCGTTTGCTTCATAGTGAATTGAAAAAGAAAGTGTTATATCTTGCTGACCGCAACATATTGGTTGACCAATCCATACAACAGGACTTCAAGCCGCTAAACAAGGTAACACACAAGATTGACTACTCCAAAGATAAGAATCACTTGGAGGAATTGAAATCTTATCAAGTGTTTTTTGCGCTATACCAGCAGTTGATTGGACAGAATGATGCCAAGAATTATCAAGAGCTGTTCCCTAATCCCGACTACTTCGACCTTGTTATCGTTGATGAGTGTCATAGAGGTAGCGCAAAGGATGATAGCAACTGGCGAAACATCTTGGAATATTTTTCTTCAGCTACTCATATCGGTATGACTGCTACGCCAAAGGAAACGAAGTATCAGTCAAGTATTGGCTACTTTGGCGAGCCAGTCTATACTTATAGTCTTAAAAATGGAATAGAGGATGGTTTCCTCGCTCCTTTCAAGGTAATCAACATTACAACAAACATCGGTGACGAATGGAGACCGACAAAGGGGCAAAAGGACATCTACGGTAACGAGATAGAAGACCGCATCTATAATAATAGCGACTATGATTATAACATTGTTATAGAAGACCGCATAAGGGAAGTTGCGCAGGAGATAACCAACTATCTGAAAAGTACAGATCGAATGGCTAAGACCATAGTGTTTTGTGCTGATGAAACTCATGCGGAACGTATGCGAATGGCTTTGGCTAATGCCAATGCTGACATGTGCAAGAAAAATCCCGACTATGTGGTTCGTATAACTGGTAGTGACGAATACGGAAAAGGCAAGTTGGATTATTTCATTTCTGTTGCAGAGAAATACCCTGTCATAGCGACAACAAGTAAGTTGCTTTCAACTGGTGTTGATTGCAAAATGATAAAACTGATTGTTCTTGACCAACAAATCGGCTCTATGACAGAGTTCAAACAGATAATTGGTCGTGGCACTCGTCTTCGTGAGAAAGAAGGAAAGACATACTTCACTGTAATGGACTTCCGCAACGTGACACGATTGTTTGCAGACCCAGATTGGGATGGACCGATTGAGATAGACCCGAATTATCCGCCTAAACCACATATTTGTCCTGTATGTGGACAGAATCCATGCGTGTGTCCCCAATCGACACCAGAGCCCTGCCCCGTATGTGGTCAGATTCCATGTATTTGCCAACAACCGCCCAAACAGCCTAAGCCAATAGTCAACTCGGACGGTTGTACAGTAAAGGTCATTAACAAGGTCGTTTCTGTCTATGACACAAATGGTAAGTTGCTTCGCACAGAGAGCATTACCGACTATACAAAGAAAAGTATCATAGACACATACGCTACGATTGACACGTTCACTTCCAAGTGGCAAGAAACCAAGAAAAAGTCAGACATAGCAGAAATGCTCAAAGACAGTGGCATTGACCTTGCTGTATTGAAGCATGACCAAGACATGGACGATGTGGACGATTTCGATTTCATCTGTCATATAGCCTATGGAAAGAAAACACTTACACGGCATGAGCGTGCCGAGCAGGTGAAGAAACGTGATATATTCAGCAAGTATGGTGAACAGGCACGGCTTGTGCTTGAAGCCTTGTTGGATAAGTACACCAAGGAAGGTGTGTCAGAATTGGAAAGTCTTACTGTGCTTGAAAATGACCCTTTCCGCAAGTTGGGTTCCAAAGCAAACATCGTGAAGTTCTTCGGTGGTAAGCAAGGCTATCTTGATGCCGTGAAAGAACTGGAACAATACATATATAATATAGCATAAAATAGCAATAAAATATGAGTTTATCAAATTTCGTAAAACGGGTACGCAATATAATGCGCAATGATGCCGGTATCAACGGTGATGCGCAACGCATAGAACAAATGGCGTGGATGCTGTTCTTGAAAGTCTATGACGAGAAAGAGAATGATTGGGAGTTGGACGATGATGATTACAAGTCTATTATTCCAGAAGAATGCCGTTGGCGTAACTGGGCGCATGACGATGGAAGCGGTAATGCCTTGACTGGTGATGAGCTGCTTTCGTTTGTCAACAACACATTGTTTGTGGAACTCAAAAACATAGAGGTAACACCAACTACCCCTATCCGTCAGGCAATAGTAAAGACAACTTTTGAGGATGCCAACCAATATATGAAAGATGGCGTTCAGCTCCGCCAGGTGCTTAATGTGATTGACGGTTTGAACCTTGGTGACTATGAGGAAAGTCATGCTTTCGGTGAGATATACGAGACAATCCTCAAAGAAATGCAGTCGGCAGGTTCCTCTGGTGAGTTCTACACCCCAAGAGCCTTGACCGAGTTTATGGCAGAAATAGTCAATCCGCAGATTGGCGAAAAAATGGCTGACTTCGCTTGTGGTACAGGAGGTTTCATCACAAGTTGGTTGGGTGAATTGGACAAGAAGGTAAAGACTGCTGAAGACCGCAAAGAGTACAATCAGTCTGTATTTGGCATAGAAAAGAAACAATTCCCGTATATGCTATGTGTGACAAACCTGTTGCTGCATGGTATTGACACGCCATTGGTATATCACGACAACTCGCTTACAAAAGATGTACTCAACTATACAGACGAAGACAAGTTTGATGTGGTATTGATGAACCCACCATACGGTGGAAACGAGAAGTCGGATGTCAAGTCACATTTCCCTTCTGATATGCGCAGTAGCGAGACTGCTGACTTGTTCATGGTTCTTATCATGTACCGACTGAAGAAGAATGGTCGTGCAGCGGTCATTGTGCCAGATGGTTTCCTGTTTGGAGCGGACAACACAAAGATTGCCATCAAAACAAAGTTACTTAGAGATTTCAACTTGCACACCATCATCCGTTTGCCAGGCAGTATCTTTGCCCCTTACACTTCGATTGCCACGAACATTCTGTTCTTCGACAATACCAGTGCGGAGGGTGCTCCAGAGGGCTATTCTACAAAGGAAACGTGGTTCTATCGTTTGGATATGCCAGAGGGGTACAAGCATTTCTCCAAGACAAAGTCCATGAAGTCAGAACATTGCAACCCAATCCGTGAGTGGTGGAACGACCGTAAGGAGATTATTATTGCTGATGGTGACGAGAAATCTCGTTGCTATTCAGTTGAAGACCTTATCGCCACCGATTGCAACTTCGACTTGTGTAAGTTCCCGAAAGAGGATGAAGAGATCTTGCCTCCTGCCGAACTGCTTGCCGACTATTTCAAGAAGCGCAAGGCTCTTGATCATGAAATTGATAAGACATTGGCAGAGATACAGCGTATCCTGGGGATAAATGTAAATGTGGACGAATTGTAAAATGTGGGACACCGTCCCACATTTTATAAAAAAGTGAGACGCTGTCTCACTAATTCAGAAAAGGATTGGATAATATGGAAAAATCTGCATTAACAAACATAACAGAAAAGCTGACTCAACCAGAGAAAAACTTTGTCTCTGACTTGAAGCATTTAGCCGGTGAAGCACGTCGGCAAGCCTATCGCAGTGCAGACCATCTATTGGTGGTTCGCAACTGGCTTATCGGTTGGCGTATCGTGACACAGGAACAAAATGGAAAGGAACGTGCGAAATATGGCGAACAAGTCTTAAAATTGGCCTCCCAAACCCTTACAGAAGAATACGGCAGGGGGTTCGGACTGACAAGCATAAAGAACATACGCTCTTTTTACTTGATGTTCAGTAAATTACGAATTGGTCAAGCAATGCTTGACCAATTCAAGCTCACAGACGAACCAATTCGTCAAGCACCGCTTGACGAATCTACGATACCATTTTATCCTAACCTATCATGGCTTCACTATGAACGCTTACTGCGTGTAAAAGATGCGGATGCAAGGTTGTGGTATTTGAAGGAGGCGGCTCGTGAGCAATGGGATTACCGTACCTTGCAGCGTAATATCTCCTCACAATACTATTACCGATTATTGCAAACCCCTGAGCATCTGCGCAAAGAGGTAAGTGACGAGATGCGTTCGCTGACTTCAGATTTCGAAAAAGACAAACTCTCTTATCTCAAGAATCCCGTGATAGCAGAGTTCTTAGGATTACCACAGAACCCTGCCTATAGTGAATCAAAACTGGAAACTGCCATTATTGACCATCTGCAGACTTTCATCATGGAGTTGGGCAAAGGCTATGCGTTTGTGGCTCGCCAACAGCATATCAAGACGGACATGGGCGATTTCTATATCGACCTTGTGTTTTACAACATCATCCTAAAGTCCTATCTCATTATTGATTTAAAGACTACGCAGATAACTCATCAGGATGTGGGACAGATGGATATGTACGTCAGAATGTATGACGAGTTGAAGAAAGAGGAAGGCAATAATCCTACTATCGGTTTGGTTCTGTGTTCTGACACTAGCAAAGACCTTGCACGTTATTCTATATTGAAAGACAGCAAGCAGCTCTTTGCCGCTAAGTATCTTACTTATCTTCCTACAGAAGAAGAGTTGAGCCGAGAAATCCGTGAGCAGAAAGAGTTTTTTGAATTACAAAAGGGAAAAGAGGCAGAAGATGAAGATTAGAAATAGCATATAATTCTCCAACAACTTGTTGGCGAATTGATGCTTTACGATAAAACTTATGTTATGAACGGAAAACAATTAAAGAACAGCATATTACAATGGGCGATACAGGGAAAACTTGTACCGCAAGACCCTAATGACGAACCAGCAAGCGTTTTGCTTGATAAGATTCGTCAGGAGAAAGAACGCTTGATCAAGGAGAAGAAAATCAAGCGTGACAAGAACGCATCCATTATCTACCGTGGTGAGGACAATTCCTATTATGAGAAGATACTTGCTACAGGGGAGGTGAAGTGCATTGATGAGGAAGTGCCGTTTGAGATACCAGCAACATGGAATTGGGCAAGATTGTCAAACATAACCTCCATTTTGGGAGATGGCATTCACGGAACTCCCGAATACGATGCAACAGGAACTGTTTATTTTATCAATGGCAATAACCTAAGTAATGGAAGCATTGAGATTAAAGCCGACACAAAAAAAGTAAGTGAACAAGAGGCAGAAAAACATAAACGTCTGCTAAATTCTACAACAGTTTTAGTCTCTATAAATGGTACTTTAGGTAATGTTGCCTTTTATAATGGGGAAAATGTGATTTTAGGTAAAAGTGCTTGCTATTTCAACTTGATGGGTAACATTGACAAACAATATATCAAACATATATTGGAGACAGAATATTTTACTGAATACGCAAAAAATGTTGCAACTGGTAGTACAATAAAGAATGTTCCATTGGCTGGTATGAGAAATTTCTTGATACCTGTTCCACCTATTACCGAACAACATCGTATTATACTGGGAATGGTACGGTTGGCACATTCTATAGATCGTTACAATGATGCCCAAACAAAACTTAATTTATTGAACAATGTTCTAAATGAAAAGTTGAAAAAGTCGGTCTTGCAAGAAGCTATACAAGGAAAGCTTGTTCCACAACTTGCAGAGGATGGTACAGCGCAAGAACTACTTGAACAGATAAAGGCAGAGAAGCAGAAACTCGTTAAAGAGGGCAAGCTAAAGAAGTCTGCCCACAATGATTCTGTTATCTTCCGTGGTGACGATAACAAGTATTATGAGCAGATAGGAAGCGAAGTAACCGAGATAGAACTTCCTTTTGACTTTCCAAGTACTTGGTCTATTGCTCGATTAAATGCAGTTTGTCAACTTACAGACGGCTTGAAAACCATTGGCAAGCAATGCTTGTTAGATGCAAAATACTTACGTGGTAAAAGTTCTGAAACTATAGTAGAACAAGGTAAACTTGTATATAAAGGTGACAATATAATGCTTGTGGACGGTGAAAACTCTGGTGAAGTTTTCATCGTACCACAAGATGGCTATATGGGTAGTACATTCAAGCAGTTATGGATAAGTTCCTCAATGTACGAACCTTATGTTTTAGCTTTTATACAGTTCTATAAAGAGACATTGCGCAACTCTAAGAAAGGTGCAGCAATTCCACACCTCAACAAAGAATCGTTTTATGGGCTTATTATTGGTATTCCGCCACTGCAAGAGCAGAGAAGAATAGTTCTGAAGATTGAACAATCATCGCAGTTGCTTCGATAATATATTCACTTGTTCTATTATACGTTGTTGCTCTTGCAAAGGTGGCAAAGGTATCAACAAATTCGCCAAACTCTTACTATTCAGAGTTTTACCTTTAATTGCGTCTTTTGATTCTCCGAGATTGGCAATTAGAGGTAAAACTTTGAACAGGTAATTTCTCATAGCATATTCTTTATCAATGACAGGACGTATTGTTATGATAGCTTCGTTGTGATAAGCATCAATATCCAAAATTGAAGTCTTACCGATGCTTAGTTTGAAACCCATAAGAAGACTTCCCTTTTCACTGATTGGAGCAGAGAAAATTTCTTTGACTGCCAAATCTGAAACCTTTTCTTTTGTAGTAGATATTGTGCCACCGTCAACCATATCAGATATTGAAACCCAATTGTATTTGCCATTTATCCAATATGTCTGTTCACCTCTTGCTGGCGTTTTTCCAATAGTCATAGATACAATATTGGAAAATCTGCACCAACACCAATTGTATGGCAAATCGAATAGAATCTCATCTGTTATATCATTGTAATTTTCACCTATCTGCTCATAATACTTGTTACGGACTTGTATTTTTCAACAATTCGAGATTGTTCCTCTAAAGGAGGCAATGGAAAAAACAAATCCGTCAAATCGTCTTTATTAAATCCAGCTTGGGCACTTCTAGAATGGTCTTTTACCAAATATTGGTATATGCTTGACTGATAAAACAAGAATAAATACTGTTTATTCACGAACTCAGAGTCAAAAAGAGGAATTACCTTTGCCATCGCTACATTATATGCTCCATCTTTAGCCCAAAAGACTTTACCTAAAGAACCGCCATACCTTGCTAATATAATATCTCCTTCTTTTGTTATTTTATTTGCCTTTTCTTTGGGTATATAAACAGGCATAGGATTTGAACCATAATCTCTAATTTGATACAGTCTTATATATCCTGATTTAGGATTATCAACAAACTGAGATTTAGGTGGCTGTGAACCACCTGATATTTCAAACAATTGATTGTGCCTAACCCAACACCATGTTGAAGGTATTTCAAATGGAATCTTATCGTCAATACACTCCATACATTCAGTTGACTTCTCCCAATACTTGTTATCGTCACCAAGGAAGATAACAGAATCGTTGAGGGCAGACTTCTTTAGCTTGCCTTCTTTAACGAGTTTCTCCTTTTCAGCCTTTATCTGTTCAAGCAGTTCTTGCGCTGTACCCTCCTCTGCAAGTTGTGGAACAAGTTTTCCTTGTATTGCTTCCTGCAATACACTCTTTTTAATGATGTCTTTTACTGTTTTATTCAACTCATCCAGTTTATTCTGAGCATTATCATATTTTTCGATTTGTGGCAGAAGTGCTTCCAATTTGTTAACGATTCTCTGTTGCTCCTTAGAGGGTGGAAATGGAATAAATGTGTTCTGAATGCTACTTTGCGACACATTAACCTGTGAAGCAGCCATTCCAACAGTTGCACTCATTACTAATTCGTGTATTGCAGAACTATTAAGTACGAGAACGAGAAACTTTGGATTACAATAGTCATGCATATAATCTATTCTAACGGTTTTATCTGAAAGAATTAGTTTATCACAATTATTTTCAACCATACAAACTATACCTGTTCGATTAACAGGACCAGCTCGTGTTATAAGTATATCACCATATCGTACACAATGTTCTGGGTTTATTACGTAATGCGTTGGCAATACTTTGTTCTCGTTAGATAAAAAAGCATTCTCTTGAATTGATGTAGTTGTCAATACACCCCATTCCTCTGACTTCTTTGGTCGTTTTTCGCAATTAGGGCTTTTACCAGCATTTGTACCTAAAATAATATCACGTAATCGACACCATTCCCACCCAACAGGAATCTCAAATGGTATCTCCTCATCAATGCATTTCACCTCCCCCGTAGCAAGTATCTTCTCATAATAGGAACTCATAGAACAAATCCATACCTATTTATTAGGACAACTTAATGTCTCACTAATAAACGAATAGAAATGGAATTAGACAAATTTGAAGAGTTCCTAAGCCAAGGCAATATGGCTAAGAACACGATTTCGGCATATTTGTATGCCGTGAAGGAGTTTGGCTCTCGACACAAAGAGTTGAACAAGAGAAACTTGTTGGTTTACAAGACCTACTTGATTGAGACTTACAAACCAAAGACGGTAAACCTCCGTATTCAGGCGTTGAACAAGTACCTTGTCTTTGTGGGTAAGATGAAACTCCGCTTGAAGTCGGTCAAGGTACAGCAGCGTTCGTACTTGGAGAATGTCATCAGCAATGCCGACTACACCTTCTTGAAGAACAAGTTGAAGAAGGAAGACAACTTGGAGTGGTACTTTGTGGTGCGTTTCTTGGCTGCGACTGGTGCCAGAGTGAGCGAACTTGTGCAAATCAAGGTTGAGCACGTGCAAGTAGGCTATTACGACATCTACACCAAGGGTGGCAAGATACGCCGTATCTATATCCCCAAGACATTGCGCACGGAAACAGAAAAGTGGTTGCAGACACTCAACCGTACAAGTGGCTAT
>OLWC01000809.1_pt1 | contig 12236 bp, 8 predicted proteins | sample 1673911 | NCBI WGS metagenome assembly OLWC01 (sample SAMEA103958134, study PRJEB25191) | human gut metagenome
GTGGCGGCAGGTACCCAGTCGGAAGAAAGCCAGTCAATGCTTCTTATTTTTCTGGGTGGATTGCTTGGCGGTCTGCTGGCTTTGCTGACACCGTGTGTGTGGCCGATGATTCCACTTACGGTCAGTTTCTTCCTCAAGCGCTCGTCAAATCGGAAAAAGGCGGTTGCCCAGGCTCTGGTTTACGGATTGTCGATTATTGTCATATATTTACTTTTGTGATAACCGTTGCTTTCGGTCCTGGAACGCTCAATGAAATGGCGACAAGTGCATGGTTCAATGTGCTGTTCTTTATTTTGCTTGTGGTATTTGCAATTTCATTTTTCGGCGTTTTTGAAATAACAATGCCGAGCGGGCTTACGAATGCCGTTAACAGCAAGGCTGGAAAGACGACGGGACTTATAAGCGTGTTCCTGATGGCATTTACTTTGGTGCTCGTTTCGTTTTCATGCACTGGTCCTATAATAGGCACACTGCTTGTCGAGGCAGTCACGCAGGGAAGCGTCGTCGGCCCGGCTGTAGGTATGTTCGGATTTGCAATTGCATTGGCAGTGCCGTTTTCTGTGTTCGCAATATTTCCATCGTGGTTGAAAGGCTTGCCGAAGTCGGGCGGATGGTTGAATACGATGAAGGTGATTCTTGGTTTTGTGGAGTTGGCATTGTCGTTGAAGTTCCTGTCTGTAGCAGATTTGGCATATGGTTGGCACATCTTGGATAGAGAGGTGTTCATAGCGTTGTGGGTAGCAATATTTGTGTGTCTTGGATTGTATCTGCTCCGAATCATCCGATTCTTCGGCGATTCCGACAAAACGCATATTGGTGCGCTGCGCTTGATGGCGGCGGTCGTTTCGCTTGCCTTCGCCGCATATCTGCTTCCTGGTCTTTGGGGCGCACCGCTGCGAAGCGTCAGTGCGTTCACTCCACCCTTGTCTACGCAGGATTTCAATCTTTATGAAGCCGGGAAGTTTGTTAAATACGATGACTTTGATGAAGGAATGGAGGCTGCGAAGAAAATGGAGAAACCGGTGTTCCTTGATTTTTCTGGATACGGATGTGTCAATTGCCGGAAGATGGAAGCCGCTGTCTTTGAGAATGCTAAGGTGAAGGACTTGATAGAACGTGAGTTTGTAATGATAACACTGATGACCGATGACAAGCAGGAACTTCCGAGCATGATAGAGCAGAAAATAAATGGAAAAGACGTTAAACTTCGAACATACGGCGATCTGTGGAGCTTCCTGCAGCAATATAAATTCGGGGCAAATTCCCAACCGTATTATGTCGTGTTGGACAATGAGGGAGGATTGCTCTCCGGACCATATTACTACGATGAGGACGTGTCTAAATTCGTGAAATTTTTGAAGGCTGGCGTGACTAAATATAACGTAAAAAATGAAGAAAGATAAGAACGAGATATTGAAGGCTTTTGGCGACCTGCTGGACGTGGTGGAAGAATTGCGTCAAAAGTGTCCGTGGGATAGAAAACAAACCAACGAGAGTCTGCGATGCAATACGATAGAAGAAGTCTATGAGTTGAGCGCGGCTTTGATGGCCGATGATGCCGACAACATCCGTAAAGAACTGGGAGATGTGCTGTTGCACGTGCTGTTTTACTCAATCATAGGAAAGGAGAAGAACCAGTTTGACATAGCGGATGTGTGTGATTCGCTGAGAGAGAAACTGATTTATCGGCATCCACATATCTATGGAAATGTCCAGGCTGATTCTGCCAATGCTGTGATTCAGAATTGGGAGCAGTTGAAGTTAAAAGAAAAGGGAGGCAACAAGCGTGTGCTTGATGGCGTTCCGTCTGATTTGCCATCGCTCATAAAGGCTGAAAGGATTCAGGAGAAGGCAGCCAATTATGGATTTGACTGGGCGGACAGAAAAGATGTCTGGGCAAAAGTCAAAGAGGAAGTTCTCGAATTTGCAACAGAGCTGGAGTCAGGAACCGATGATCGCCGTACGGAAGAATTCGGCGATGTGCTGTTCAGTCTGGTCAATGCGGCACGTCTGTATAAAATCAACGTGGACAATGCTTTGGAACAAACAAACAGAAAGTTTACAAGACGTTTTAATTATATTGAAGACACCGCAAAAGAGCAAGGTGTGAACATGAAGGATATGACTATCGAGCAGATGGACAATCTGTGGAATGAGGCAAAAGAACAAGAAAAAGCAAAAGAATGATTGTCTGCATAACAGAGAAACCCAGCGTGGCAAAGGACATTGCGGCGATACTTGGCGCCACAGTGCGCCGTGATGGCTATTTTGAAGGCAACGGCTACAAAATAACGTGGACGTTTGGTCATCTTTGCTCGCTAAAGGAGCCTAACGACTATACAGAAAGATGGAAGTCGTGGAGTCTGGGGGCCTTGCCAATGCTGCCTCCGCGATTCGGAATCAAGTTGATTGCCGACCATGGCATTGAGAAGCAGTTCAAGGTTATAGAAACGCTGTTTGGAGAAGCCGATGAAATCGTGAACTGTGGCGATGCCGGTCAAGAGGGCGAGCTTATACAACGTTGGGTGATGCAAAAAGCCAATTGTAAGAAAGATGTAAAGAGATTGTGGATTTCATCGCTTACGGATGAGAGTATCCGTGAGGGATTTGGCCATTTGAGACCACAGTCGGATTTCGACAGACTGTATATGGCGGGCTTGTCGCGTGCTATCGGCGACTGGATATTGGGAATGAATGCGACACGGTTGTTTACGTTGAAATATTCGCAAGGCAGAAATGTACTGTCGATAGGTCGTGTGCAAACACCGACATTGGCTTTGGTTGTGGCAAGGCAGAAAGAAATAGACAATTTTGTCCCAGAAGATTATTGGGAACTTAAAACGACGTATCGCAACGTTGTTTTTCAGTCAACAAAAGGACGCTTCAGGACAGAATTATCCGCGCAGGAAGTCGCTGATGGAATCAGTGAAAATCCGTTTGTTATAAAGTCGTGTGTCACAAAGCGTGGCAGAGAGTCTGCTCCAAGGTTGTTCGACCTTACATCCTTACAAGTGGAATGCGATAAGAAATATGGATACTCGGCTGACCAGACATTGAAGCTTATACAATCATTGTATGAGAAAAAGTTTACCACATACCCACGTGTGGATACAACATATCTAAGTGAGGACATATATCCGAAAGTGCCGGAGGTGCTTAGGGCAATGCGTCCGTATGCCAATCTGGCAGAGCCTTTATTGTCCAAGACTCTTCCGAAAACAAAGAAGGTGTTTGACAACTCTAAAGTCACCGACCACCATGCCATTATTCCGACCAATGTGCCACCGGCGCCAACTATGACAGTTGATGAGAAGCGGGTTTACGACATGGTAGCCCGTAGATTTCTTGCCGTGTTTTATCCAGATTGCGAGTTCGATCAAACGACTGTTGTCGGAGAAGCCGGTGGAGTTGAGTTCAAAGCCAATGGAAAGCAGATTGTGTCGGATGGATGGCGGGCAGTCTATGGTAAGGCCGACAGCAACTTGAACAAGGATGATGAAGCCCAAGACGATGGCATATTGCCGGCTTTTGAGATAGGCGAGAGCGGACCCCACAGTCCGTCGGTTGTCAAGAAGACCACACAGCCACCTAAATTCTACACCGAGGGAACATTGCTGAGGGCGATGGAAACGGCTGGTAAATTGGTGGAAGACGAGGAGTTGCGCGATGCGATGAAGGAGAATGGCATAGGGCGCCCTTCCACAAGGGCGTCGATAATAGAAACTTTGTTCAAGCGTAAATACATAAAGAAAGAACGTAAAAGTGTGAAGGCAACAGAAGCTGGCATCGCTTTGATTGACACAATAAAGGTGGATTTGCTAAAATCGGCAAAGCTGACTGGAATCTGGGAAAACAGGTTGCGCAAAATAGAGAAAGGAGAGTATGAGGCGTCGGAATTTATCGCCGAATTAAAGCAACAGATTTCGCAGATTGTATATGATGTGCTTAGCGACAACAGCGGATATAAGATAGAAGTGGCGGATGTCTCGAAAAAACAAAAAGAAGAAAAGCCAAAGCGCAAACCGGCGATACGCAAGTTCGAGCAAATTGTATGCCCGAAGTGTGAAAATGGACATGTGATAAAAGGACGTACGGCCTTCGGCTGTAGCGAATTCAGAAAAGGTTGCGATTTCAGGGTTGGCTTTGATGAGCTTAAGTCGGGCGAAGGCACGACCTCGTCGGCACTCAACAAGTATATTGAAAAAAAGTATAAAAAAGATGGCAAAATATAATGGCGCGGAACTGTTTCCAATTGTGAATGAAAAAGGAGATGTTATAGGTTCGGCCTCTCGAAAAGAATGTCATTCGGGAACGAAAAAGTTGCATCCTGTTGTCCATCTGCATGTCTTTGACTCGGAAGGACGTTTGTTTCTTCAAAAACGGTCGGAAAATAAGGATATACAGCCAGGCAAATGGGATACGTCCGTCGGTGGGCATATTGATTATGGAGAGACTGTTGGAGAAGCGCTGCAGAGGGAAACGTTTGAAGAACTTGGCTTTTGTGCAGACAACCCGGAGCTATTGTATAAATATGTCTTTGAAAGCGATGTGGAACGGGAATTGGTGCATACATTCCGATGCGTAGCGGAGCATAGTGACATTAAATTTGCCCCAGACGAAATAGAAGATGGACGATTCTTTCGTTTTGAGGAAATAGAAAGCCTTATTGCGAAAAGTCTGACAACTCCTAATTTTGTCATGGAGTTTAATATGTTGAAACAGCAAGCGTTTTTGAAAACAAAAGAATGATGTCGCTTGTTCTTTTTTCAAATAAAAGATTGTGATGGAAAAAGGAATGATATTTCAGTATGTGATAATCGGCGTTGTCTTTGTATGCATCGTCGTTTATGTTGTGTGGAAAGTCAAGAATGGCGGCAAGACCGGAGGCTGCTCATGTTGCGATATTAAAGACTGCAAGTTGAAGCAGACGAAAAAGAAAGAAGATTGTTGTAAATGTTGTGAAAACGACTGACTTTTTTTTGCTGAAATTTTCGTCATTCAAACTTTAATTATAATTTTGTGGAATTATTAAAACAACTATCTTAACAATCATATTATGAGTAAACCATATGTTGTAGGTATCGATGTCGGTGGAACAAACACCGTGTTCGGTATAGTGGACGCGCGAGGCAATGTTCTTGCAAGTGGATCGATAAAAACAGCCAAGCATGCAGCCATAGAAGATTATATTGACGAGTTGCATACAGAGTTGTCTAAATTAATAGAAGCCAACGATGCGGTTGACAAAATCGCAGGTATAGGAATCGGTGCTCCTAATGCCAATTATTTCACCGGCGTTATTGCCGATGGTGTGAATTTGCCGTGGCCAACTCCAATTCCATTGGCAGATTTGGTGTCAAATAAATTCGGTATCCCTGTTGCTATAACAAACGATGCAAATGCCGCTGCTATCGGCGAGATGACTTATGGCGTGGCTCGCGGTATGAAGGATTTCATCATGATTACATTGGGTACGGGAGTTGGTAGCGGTATTGTTGTCAATGGCCAGATGGTTTATGGTCACGACGGTTTTGCCGGTGAACTTGGCCACGTTATCATGAAGCGCAACAACGGACGTATTTGCGGATGCGGAAGAACAGGTTGCTTGGAAACTTATGCGTCTGCTACAGGTGTGGCACGTACTGCGCGTGAATTCTTGGAAGCAAGAGCAAACGAACCATCGACACTCCGCTCGATGGATGTAGACTCAATCACATCAAAAGATGTCTATGATGCAGCCGTGGCCGGCGACAAATTGGCAAAGGATGTCTTTGACTTTACAGGAAACATTCTTGGTGAGGCTTTGGCAGACTTCATAACATTCTCAAGCCCGGAGGCTATTGTGCTTTTTGGAGGCCTTGCCAAATCTGGAGATTTGCTGATGCGTCCGCTTAAAGAATCAATGGACCGCAACACGATGACGGTGTTCAAAGGTAAGGTTAAGTTGCTTCTTTCCGAATTGAAAGAAAGCGACGCAGCAGTGCTTGGAGCAAGTGCTTTGGGTTGGGAGGCAAAAGCTGCCGCAGACATTAAAAAATAATAGGAATGCAAATGACACAAAAAGCGGACTCTTGATGGTATAGAGCCCGCTTTTTGTGCTTTTTTGTCCGTGAAAAGGTTTGTGCTGTCTGCTAAAATTTATAACTTTGCGACAGATAAAAACCCATGCCTGAATGTGTGGGTTTCATCGTTGATGAATATAAATCATAAACAATATTTCTACTATGGGATATAAAATCATCGTCCTGGCCAAGCAAGTGCCAGACACTCGAAATGTAGGAAAAGATGCGATGAAGGAAGACGGAACAATCAATCGTGCGGCGTTGCCTGCGATTTTCAATCCGGAAGACCTTAATGCATTGGAACAAGCCCTGCAAATTAAAGAACAAAATCCAGACACAACAATTACGATTTTGACAATGGGACCTCCTCGTGCTGCTGAAATTATCAGAGAGGCCATTTTCAGAGGAGCTGACACAGGAATCGTATTGACCGACCGTGCATTTGCCGGTGCGGATACGCTCGCCACTTCGTATGCTCTTTCTGCTGCAATACGTAAGGTGGGAGAGTTTGATTTGATTATTGCCGGACGTCAGGCTATTGACGGCGATACAGCACAGGTGGCACCTCAGGTGGCGGAAAAACTGCACTTGCCACAGGTTACTTATGCTGAAAAGATAGAAAAAGTGGCTGATGGAAAGGCTGTGATTACGCGCCGCATAGAGTCAGGCGTCGAGACAGTGGAGGCTCCGCTGCCATTGGTCGTTACTGTAAATGGCTCTGCAGACGATTGCCGTCCAAGAAATGCCCGTCGCATACAGAAATATAAATATGCAGTAACACCGAGCGAAAAGGCAACAATGTCAGAGACGTTGTCGGCATTGGTCGACGCTCGTCCTTATCTTCAACTCAAGGAGTGGAGTGCAGACTTTGTTGATGCGGATCCAGAACAAATTGGCCTGAAAGGCTCACCTACAAAGGTGAAAGGAATTGTGAATGTCGTATTCCAGGCAAAAGAAAGCAAGAAAATGGACGGCAAAGATCAAGGTGCGATAGAGGATCTTGTGAAAGAATTGATAGCTAATCATACTATTGGGTAGTATCAAAAAACATTTATCATTATGAAAGATAACAATAATCTTATAGTATATTGCGAGGACGGCAATATCTCTGACGTCAGCCTTGAATTGTTGACAAAAGGACGTTCTTTGGCGACCCAATTAGGTGTTAAGCTTGAGGCTGTGGTTCTTGGCGACAAACTTGAAGGGGTTGAGAAACAAATTTTCCCATATGGCGTTGACCGTGTATATAAATTTGAAGACAAAAAGTTGTATCCTTACACATCGTTGCCACATGCCTCGGCATTGATCAACTTGTTTAAGGAAATAAAACCACAAGTTTGTCTGATGGGAGCATCGTCGATAGGTCGCGATCTTGGTCCGCGCGTGTCGTCATGTCTGCATAGCGGTTTGACTGCCGACTGTACATCGCTTGAAATCGGCGATCATACAGATCCGAAGACAAAAACTGAATATAAGAATTTGCTTTATCAGATTCGCCCGGCTTTTGGCGGCAATATTGTTGCCACAATTGTCAACCCGGAATGCCGCCCACAAATGGCTACCGTGCGTGAGGGCGTTATGAAAAAAGAAATCTTTGACGCAAATTATCAAGGAGAAGTTGTAAATCTGAATCCGGCAGATTATATTCCGGCTTCAGACTATGTGGTTTCAATCATCGACCGCCATATAGCAAAGTCGAAAATCAACATCAAGAACTCGCCAATTATTGTGGCTGGTGGCTATGGTGTTGGCAGCAAGGAGAATTTCAACCTTCTCCATCAGTTGGCAGAGACTCTGGGCGGAGAAGTTGGCGCTTCGCGTGCAGCTGTCGACGCTGGTTTTACAGAGCATGAGCGTCAGATTGGCCAAACCGGTGTGACCGTTCATCCGAAACTGTATATCGCATGTGGTATTTCTGGACAGATCCAGCACATCGCGGGTATGCAGGACAGTTCTATTATTATCTCAATCAACAATGATCCGGACGCTCCGATCAATGCGATTGCAGACTATGTGATTACAGGCGATTTGGAAGAGGTGATTCCAGCCTTGATTAAGTATTACAAAAAAAACTCTAAGTAACTATGTCTAATTTCTATAATGATAATCCTGATTTGAAGCATCACCTGAGTCATCCTTTGATGCGCAAAATCGTGGAAATGAAAGAGCGTAACTTCTCGGACGCTGAAAAATTTGACTATGCACCTCTTGACTATGAGGATGCAATGGACTCATACGAAAAAGTGCTTGAGATAGCGGGTGAGATTTCAGGAGAGATTGTTGCTCAAAATGCAGAAGACGTAGATCATGAAGGACCTCATGTGGTTGACGGTCACGTTGTTTATGCGAAGGGCACTCAGAAAAATCTTGACGCATTGGTGAAAGCCGGTCTTATGGGCATTTCCCTGCCTCGCCGATACAATGGCTTGAATTTCTCGTTGGTGCCATATATTATGGCTGCCGATATGGTGAGCCGTGCAGACGCAGGCTTTGTGAATATCTGGGGACTTCAGGACTGTGCAGAGACCATTTATGAGTTTGCAGACGAAGACCAGCGTCAGCGTTTCTTGCCGAGAGTATGCGCCGGAGAAACAATGGCAATGGATTTGACTGAACCAGATGCAGGTAGCGACTTGCAGGCTGTAATGCTTAAGGCCACATACAATGAGGCTGACGGCACATGGCGCTTGAACGGCGTGAAGCGTTTCATCACGAATGGTGATGCTCATATTTCATTGGTACTTGCCCGTTCTGAAGAAGGTACGCATGACGGACGCGGTTTGTCCATGTTTATCTATGACAAAGCTAACGGCGGGATGACCGTTCGTCGTATCGAGAATAAATTGGGAATCAAGGGGTCTCCGACTTGCGAGTTGGTGTTCAAGGATGCTCCGGCAGAATTGGTGGGAGAGCGTAAACTTGGATTGATCAAGTACGTGATGTCTTTGATGAATGGTGCCCGTTTGGGTGTTGGTGCTCAATCTGTGGGTATTGCTGAAGCCGCTTACCGTGAAGGTTTGAAATATGCTCAGGAAAGACGTCAGTTCGGTAAAGCAATTATCGAATTCCCGGCTGTGTATGACATGCTGGCTATCATGAAAGCAAAACTGGATGCCGGACGTGCACTGCTTTATCAGACAGCCCGCTACGTAGACATCTACAAAGCACTGGATGACATCGCCCGCGAACGTAAACTGACTCCGGAAGAACGTCAAGAACAGAAGAAATACGCCAAACTGGCCGACAGCTTCACTCCGCTTGCCAAAGGTATGAACTCCGAATATGCCAACCAGAATGCTTACGACGGTATCCAGGTGCACGGAGGTTCTGGTTTCATGTTGGAATATGCTTGTCAACGTATCTACCGGGATGCCCGCATCACGAACATCTATGAGGGTACCACCCAATTGCAAGTCGTAGCGGCCATCCGCCACGTCACCACGGGTACTTACTTGAACCAGATTCGTGAATACCAAGCGATCGAGTATAAGCCGGAATTAGAGGCTCTGAAGAACAAACTTGCCGCTATGACCGAGAAGTATGAGAAAGTGGTAGCCAAGGTTACGGAGACAAAGGATAACGAATATATTGACTTCCAAGCTCGCCGTATGGTCGAGGCAGCCGCTCATTGCGTATTCGGCTACTTGCTATTGCAAGACGCAAACAAAGATGACAGCTTCCGCCGTTCCGCCGAGGTTTATGTAAACTACGGACAAGCTGAGATTGATAAGATCGAATCCTTCATCAACAACTTCAATCGTGAGGACTTAGCTTATTACAAACAACAGTAAATAGGTTTTCCTAGGATAAAATGAGGCGAGGATCAGTTACAGGTTCTCGCCTTATTTTTTTAACCGCCAAAGTACCCATTGCATACCGCCACGTAAAGACAGATACCAAAGGAAAGCCATCCATAAGGCATGATTCCCCATCGATTGATAAAACAAGTAATACATAATAAAGAAAGTGCCCGAGGCCACAAGCATCGAGTAAAGCATCTGGCGTGTGGCCGTGGCACCGATAAAGATACCGTCCCAAAGGAAAGCGGAGAATCCACATAAAGGAATCGCCAACACCCAATAGAAATAATCCCCGGAAGCTTCAATGACTGAGGTATCGTTCGTCAATAATCCCAGAAAATTCTTCCCTCCCAACGCATAAAGGATCGTGAAAGACAATGAGAGGCCGATTCCCCATAGGAACAATAAGCGAATGCATTTACGTAACCCCACATCGTTTTTGGCTCCAATAAAGCGACCGGCTAATGCCTCTCCCGCATAAGCGAATCCATCCATTATATAAGAGAACAAGGTAAATAACTGCATCAACAAGGTGTTTACGGCTAATATCACATCCCCTTGTCTCGCACCTGTAGAAGTAAAGAAAGTCGTAACAGCGACCAAGCACAAGGTCCGGAAAAATATATCACTATTGACTGAGAAGAAGCGACGCATCGCCTCCCTACCCCAAAGCCCGTTCCAATCAATATACGCTTTCAAACGTTTATAATATTTCAACCAAAGAGCAAACGCCATGAGGAGACCCGCATATTGGGCGATCAGTGTTCCCGTCGCAACCCCTTGCACCTTCATGCCGAACACAAAGACGAAGATCAGGCTCGCCACGATATTCACGACATTCTGGGTGATCGCAATAAACATCGGGAAACGGGAATTCTGCATTCCGATAAACCATCCGGAGAAGCCATACAGCCCCAGCACAGCCGGTGCGCCCCAGATACAGATATTAAAATAGAGAGAGGCCCATTGTTTTACCTCCTCCGTTGCGTCGATCAAAGTAAACGCAACCTTCAAGATAGGGTATTGAAGTATCAAAAGCCCCAAAGATATCAGGAAACCAACCCCGACAGACCGGAATAAGATCCGGGTAACTTCCGTCAAATCCCGTTTCCCGTACGCTTGGGAAGTCATACCGCTTGTCCCCATACGGAGAAACCCGAATATCCAGTAGATAATATTAAACAGCATCCCGCCTACAGCGATCGCCCCGATGTACGAAGCAGATCCAAGATGTCCCACGATCGCCACATCTATCAATCCCAATAAAGGTACGGTTATATTGGAAATAATAGAAGGTATCGCCAGTTGAAGTATTTTCTTATTCATATTAAATAGTGTCTAAATACGATATCGTTATCTCTTAAAACTCTCTTTCAGACTGATCAACGAAGGGATAAAAAAGGATATAATACCTATCAAACATAAAAAGCCCCCACTTATTATAAAGGTATTTCCAAGCCCGATAGAATCCGCCAAAAAGCCGGTACTCAAAAGACCGATCATCGAAGGAAGCATACTAAAGCTCATGTAAAAAGAGAATACCCTTCCCATAACTCCCGGATCAATGCGAGATTGGATAACCGTAGTAAAAGTAGCAAAATACAGGGAACCACAAACACCTCCTAAAGCCGTCAGCACCGCAAACCAGATAAAACCGGATACCGGTAACAACCCGGAAAACAAGAATGTCAATCCCAACGCTATATACATCCCATTAATCAACAGGATCTCATTCCAACGATATTTCTTAAGCCCCAGTAAAGCACCCGCGAGCAAGGCTCCTCCACCCCATGAAACCTCGACCAAACTCACTTGGAAAGCATTTCCGGCAAAGTGATTCAACGTCATCAACGGGAATAAGACACTTACCGGCATAATCACGAATGTAGCCAATATAGACAATAGGAATAACCACGATAGCCCATATTGGTTACGGACTTCCATAATCGCCTCTTTCGCCTCTCTCCAAAGATGCAATTCTGAATTTCGTTCCTCATGAGAAGGATCGGGAATAAAGACAAAGCAGAGCGATAGACAAGCGAACGCCGCTCCAGCCACATCCAATAAGAGGATATTCGTCATCTTCATCATCGTTATGAATAGACCGGCCAAAGCGGGCCCGGCGATATTACACACCGACTGGATCACCTGATTAATCCCAGCTATGCGCATCAACTCTGATTTTGGAGCCAGCAAAGGAACAGAAGCTTGCATAGCGGGCATATGAAAGGCAGAACCTACGGAACGAAGGGCCAATAACACATATATATGACTAATCTTAGCCAAATCAAAATAAAACAAGACCGCCAATATCAACGTACAAAAAGCAATAAAGCTATCTGCCATAATCATCACCCGCTTCCTTTTCCACCGG
>OLWC01000812.1_pt1 | contig 12227 bp, 9 predicted proteins | sample 1673911 | NCBI WGS metagenome assembly OLWC01 (sample SAMEA103958134, study PRJEB25191) | human gut metagenome
CAAGATCAGCAAAGCCTTCTCTAAATTCGAACAGGAAAACGAGCGTCGTCCTTCTCCGGAAGAACTGGCCGATGAACTGGAAATACCTGTAGACAAAATCTCGGACACGTTGAAGGTTTCAGGACGCCACATTTCTGTAGACGCTCCTTTTGTGGAAGGAGAAGACAACAGCTTGCTGGATGTGCTTGTGAACGACGACTCGCCTATGGCAGACCGTTCCTTGGTTAATGAGTCACTTGCGAGGGAAATTGATAGAGCACTCTCTACGCTGACCGAAAGGGAGAAGGATATTATCCAGATGTTTTTCGGTATTAATACGCAGGAAATGACGTTGGAAGAAATCGGCGATAAATTCGGCCTCACTCGTGAGCGCGTACGCCAGATTAAAGAGAAAGCCATTAGAAGATTGAGACAAAATTCGCGTAGCAAGCTGCTTAAGTCTTATTTAGGGTAAGAAAGATTCGGTTTCCGAAAAGAAAACAAAGCACAAGATGGAAGGTTGTTTCCGTCTTGTGCTTTTGTTCATAATATACCAATAATGCCTATCGGTTGCGCTATGTGCCGCATGGTAATGGGCACATCAGCAAATTATTATAGTTAATTAATCTATTACTTTTTCGTATTTGTCCGTAAATAACTACTTTTGTCCTCTAATAAAATTATAAAATTAGAATTATGAAATCCATAAAGATTCTGTGCTCTTTATTATTGGTACTGACGGTATGCTCGGCATTCTCATTGAAAGGAAGTAAATCTGTTTATATAGTAGGCGTATCCGCATCGTTTACAGATTCATTGGTTTATTTCACGGAAATCCAGTTGCTGGACAGTGTGAGTCTGGATAAGAATAAGATGTTGCCGGAACGCTCACAATACAGTTATCAGCTGAAAAATTATCTGGAAAACGAGGAAGGGCTGACGAACCGTACTTGCTTTGTTTATTTCTCGAACAGCAGAAAGAAACTGCAGAAGACCATCAACAAGATGAAGACCAAGTATCAAAAAGGAAAGACCTTGCTGATTCGCGAAGTGAACCCCAATGCGTTCAAGTTCAAGAAACCGGAAGAGTAATCCTTTTCTTATGAAAAAGATTCTATTTCTATTCTTGGCAGCCTGCTTTTTCTTCTCTTGTGAGAAGGAAACAATCGTGATTCCTCAGCAACATGCCGGAAGAACGGTTCTGGCATTCTTTTGGGCGGATAACAGTTTGAATTCCAGTTTGCGTAATAATATTCAGACGATGATGCAAGGACTTCAGGCTATGAAGGATTCGGCTGCTTTATTGGTATATTGGGATGGTGAGGCTTCGGATATCAGTTGGCCGGAGCCTTGTATCGTAGAATATGTAACCAATGGTCAGGGGGGTATCAACAGCCTGTCTAAAGGAACGATAGATGCAATGATGGCTGATAAGAATACATCTATCTATGATTTGATTGGTATTGGTAACATCAGAAAAAAATATCCCCCTCAGACATCGACGGAGAAAACCGTCATGCAGACAGTGATAGGTGATATGATGAGTGCTTACCCGTCGGAAAGTTATGGAATAATCTTTGGATCTCACGGTTCGGGATGGTTGCCCACTATTACCGGCACCCGTTCTATAGGACAAGATGGCGGGCGGTATTCCAGTGACACAGCGTTGATACCGGAATTGGCGGAAGTGTTGCGTACGGTAAATCCTCAAAAGTTTGATTTTGTCTTGTTTGATGCGTGTATGATGGGGTGTGCCGAGGTGTATTATGAGCTGAAGGATGCTGCCAGATACTGTATCGCTTCTGTACTTGATATACCGGCAGCCGGATTTCCTTATGCAAGTGTGATGCCTTATTTGTATGAAAATGCGATCAAGGATTATTTGGGGCCAATCTGTAAAGATTATATAGATTATTATAACTATAATGGTTGGGGAACCATTTCGGCAGTGGATTGCAATCAGATGGAAGGCTTGGCGGAAGCGGTCAGAAGTGTGATTTTGTCCAATCAGGATAGCCTGAAGAACGTGGATACAGCTGATTTGCAGCAATATGGCAAAGGCAGCAGCAACTTCAAAGGATATGCCTATGATATGTTACAGTTTATTGAAAAATTGTGTGGAGGAATGGCTCCGGACGATTTTACGCAACAATTAAAGAAGACGGTCGTTTATACAGGTTATACTCATGATCCCACCTCATCCTTGTACAGAATAGATGGGGATAACTACAGTGGAATGGGTATGTATATCCCCAATTCATTCACCACTCCCAAATATTTGCTTTGGAACAATTATTTCAAGTCTTCCATAGCGTGGTATCATGCATCCGGATGGGCTGAAACGGAATCTATTTGGGGGAATTGAAGGAGAATGCAGCCAGTTGCCTTTTACTTGATCCCGAATAATAGATATAGCGGATGGAAGTACCGAATTTCCGGTATTCCTCCATTTCCACCGAGTTGTCTACTGCATCCTGCAGGGCTTGTTTAAAGGCGGCATAATGGGTGTTCATATAAGTGGCGTTGTCCAGTTCTCCTGTAACACTGTAGAAATAGCTCACACTATTATCTTTCTCATTATAACAGGTGCTGTCCAGTGTAATCGTTTCGTTCATGCGTGTGGGGCAGGACCGGTTGGTCTTTTCGGCTGTCTGTTTGAATTTACGGACTTGTGAACGGTGGTTATTATTACATCCTGCCAAAGTAAGGATGCCTAGGGCCGCTATTATAACTGTTTCTCTTTTCATTATAAATCGGTATTTTGAAGCGAAAGTAAACTATAAGTTTGAACAAAGCAAATGGATTTTTGTTTTTTATTAGTAAGTTTGTGCAAACAAAAAAAGTAAAACATGTCTCGCATTATAGATGAATTAAAACGTACGGATCACAAGCGTTATCTGGGTGGTCTTGATTTCTTTAAATATATTGGTCCCGGATTACTGGTTACTGTAGGTTTTATTGATCCGGGAAACTGGGCCTCGAATTTTGCGGCCGGTTCCGAATTTGGTTACGCGTTGTTGTGGGTGGTGACCTTGTCTACCATTATGTTGATTGTGTTGCAGCACAATGTGGCCCACCTGGGCATTGTGACGGGATTGTGCCTGAGTGAAGCAGCCACGCAGTATTGTCCCAAGTGGATATCCCGTCCCATTTTGGGCAGCGCGGTGCTGGCCTCCATATCCACTTCGCTGGCGGAGATACTGGGAGGAGCCATTGCCTTGCAGATGCTTTTGGAAATTCCCATTACCTGGGGATCTGTCCTTACTACGATGTTTGTCGTCATTATGCTTTTTTCCAATTCATATAAAAAGATAGAAAGAGCCATCATTGCTTTTGTATCCGTAATCGGCCTTTCGTTTCTGTATGAGTTGTTTTTGGTAGATATTGACTGGCCTGTGGCAGTCCGTTCCTGGGTGGTTCCTGAGATACCCCAGGGCAGTATGCTGATTATCATGAGCGTACTTGGGGCAGTGGTTATGCCGCATAACCTTTTCTTGCATTCAGAGGTGATACAGAGCCACGAGTACAACAAGCAGGACGAGAGCTCCATTCGTAAAGTATTGAAATATGAATTCTATGATACTTTGTTCTCCATGATTGTAGGATGGGCCATCAATAGTGCCATGATCTTACTGGCAGCCGCTACTTTCTTCCGTACCCGGACTCCGGTGGAAGAGTTGCAGCAGGCGAAGTCGTTGCTTGACCCGTTGCTGGGCAGCCATGCCGGAATCATCTTTGCTTTGGCATTGCTGATGGCGGGGATTTCCTCCACCATAACCAGTGGTATGGCGGCAGGTTCTATCTTTGCAGGTATTTTCGGTGAGTCTTATCATATCAAGGATATCCACTCTAAGGTCGGTATTTTGATTTCTTTGGGGATAGCATTGGTTCTTATCTTCTTTATTGAGAATCCCTTTTACGGACTTATCATTTCTCAGATGATTCTGAGTATCCAGCTGCCTTTCACGGTGTTCCTGCAAGTAGGACTGACCTCTTCCAAACGGGTGATGGGCAAATATGCCAACTCCCGGTGGAGTTCATTCGTGCTTTATACCATTGCGGTGATTGTCTCCGCATTGAATATCATGCTGTTGCTCAGTTGAATAATGTGCGAATTTGCCCATGTGCCAATTGCCATGCGGGACCATAGCGCAGCACGTGGGCACATGGGCAAATTTTTTATTTCGTTTTGCTTTCCGAGATAATCAGCAGCTTGTCACCGGCGTGCAGTTGCAGAGAGCCATTGGGAATCATGAACTCGTTTCCTCTTTTTATCAGCATCACCAGCATACCTTTAGGCAGGTTCATATCCATTAGTCTGTTTCCTTTTGCCAGCATTTCTTCCGTCAGTACGATATCGCGGAGGTCTGTATTGATTTCCTCCGGTATCTCTACTCCGAAATCATTTCCTGTTTTTTCCAGTGGGGTATCCAGATGGAGTAATTTGGCCATCCATGAAATGGTCGTTCCCTGAACCACTAAAGACAATATGGTAATGAAGAATACGATATTGAAAATCTGAGTAGATCCCGGCACATCAGCTACTACCGGATAAGTGGCGAATATGATAGGTACTGCTCCGCGCAATCCCACCCAGGAAATAAACAGCCGTGAGTTGATGTTCATCTTTTTAAAGGGAAGGAGGCAGAGCAGGACACTGAGCGGGCGGGCGAGGACAATCATGAAAATGCCGATCAAGGTTGCCGGTATGGCGATGGACAACATTTCATGGGGATTCACCAGCAATCCCAGGCTCAGGAACATGATAATTTGGAAGAGCCAGGTCATGCCGCTCATAAAAGTAGCGATCTCCTTACGGTTTACAATGCGTGCGTTACCCACCATCATCCCTGCTATATAGACAGCCAGATAGCCGTTTCCTTTACACAGGTCGGTCATGGTGAATGTGAAGAAAATAAAGCTCAGCAGCAAGATAGGATAGAGTGACTGGTTCTTCAAGTCAATCTTGTTGATGATTGCTACCGCCAGTTTTCCCAGCAGGAATCCTGATGTGCCACCCACAGCAAACTGAATCAGGAATGAAATCAGAATATCGTCTGCCCCCATGCCTGCCGACGTGATGAACTGTATCAGGACGATAGTAAGCATATACGCCATAGGGTCATTACTTCCGCTTTCCAGTTCCAGCATCGGTCGGAGGTTATGTTTCAGATTCATGCTTTGCGAGCGCAGGATGTTGAACACGGAAGCAGAGTCCGTAGAGGACATGGTAGCCGCCAGCAGCATGGCCGTCATCAGGGACATGGTAATGCTGACATTCGAGAATCCGGAAATCCAATAAATAAAGAATCCGGTGAAAATAGTAGTAAGCAACACACCGAAGGTGGAAAGCAGTATGCCTTGTGGCAATACAGGTTTGATATCCGAGTATTTGGTATCCATACCCCCTGAGAACAGAATGATGCTAAGGGCCATCATGCCGATGAACTGGGCTTCGCCCGCATCATGGAACTGGAGTCCCAGACCATCGCTTCCGAACAGCATGCCGACCAATAAAAAAACAAGTAACGTAGGGATTCCGAACCGGTATCCGGTCTTACTCACTACAATACTTACGAACAATAGGATGGAACCTATCAAGAGAATGTTTTCTGCATTAAATATCATACTTCTGTGATCTTGTTTAATTTTTTAATATGATGTGCCAGCATCAGGCAGGCTGTGATAAACGCTAACAGATCGGATACAGGCATACTGAGCCAGATGCCGTTCAGTCCCCACCAATGAGGTAGTAACAGCAGGCAGGGTAATAAATACAACAGTTGGCGGGACAAGGAGAGGAAGATAGAAATTTTCGCTTTCCCGATAGATTGGAAGAAACTGGAAATTACAATTTGTATTCCCACGAAAGGAAACATCAGTACTCCGATTTGTAACCCGGTGCGTGCCAATGCTGTAAGTTCTTTATCGTCTGTAAACATATTAACAACCAAATTAGGGAAAAGTTCGCTGAAAGCAAATCCCAACGAAGTGATGCACCCCCCTGCAATCATGCAATATTTCAAAGTCTGCTTCACCCGGCCGAATTTGTGTGCGCCATGATTATAGCCCACAATCGGTTGCATTCCCATAGTCAGCCCCATGATAACCATTACAAACAGCATCAGCAGACGGTTTAATATGCCGTATGCGCCGATAGCCAGATCGCCCCCGTAGAGCAGCAGGCTCTTGTTGAATATAATGACAATGGCCGAAGCGCAGACATTCATCAGGAACGGCGACATACCTATACTGAAGATATTCTCTACGATCCGTTTCCTTAATTTGAATATCCCTTTCTTGAAGCGGATATAACTTTTTTCCTGCATGAAATGGCTCAGCACCCATATCATGCCGGCAAACTGTGAAAGGATGGTTGCCGTGGCTGCTCCGCGGATTCCCCAACCGAGCCAGAAAATAAAGACAGGAGCCAGAATAATGTTGCATCCCACTGTCAGCATGGAGGACAGCATCGCCTTTCGGGGATAACCGGTGGCACGCATGATATTATTCAGTCCGATCATTACATAGGTGACAGGACTTCCTATTAATATAATCTGCATAAAGTCGCGGGCGTATGGCAACGTGTCATGGCTTGCCCCGAAGAAGAACAGAATCCGGTCCAGAAACAGCAGGGTGATGCCTCCGTAGAAAATAGAATTTATCACACAGAGCACCGTTACGTTTCCCAGCACCTTCTCGGCACCGTCCGTATCCTTCTGCCCCAGGCGGATAGAAGAAATGGTAGCGCCACCCACCCCGACCAGTGTACAGAATGCCACCAGCAGATTCATCAGCGGAAAAGAAATAGCCAAACCCGATATGGCCATGGCGCCGACACCATGGCCGATAAATACACTATCAATAATATTGTACAGTGATGTCAGTGTCATCCCTATGATGGCAGGGATAGAGTACTCTAAAAGCAGCTTTCCGACCTTTTCTGTACCCAGTATGTGCGGGTTGTTTTCTTTCATTCGCGTTTTTGTTATTTTTAAGCTTTGCAAAGTTAGGAATATGGAGGATTATTCGGACCTTTGTGGCGTTAAATCAAACTAAAAGTAATATGAATTCAACAAAAAGCATAGCAGCTTTATTCGATTTTGACGGAGTGGTAATGGATACTGAGACTCAGTATAGTATATTCTGGAATGAACAAGGACGGAAATACCATCCGGAGCTTCCCGAATTCGGCCGGTTGATAAAAGGACAGACCTTGACACAGATTTATGCCAACTATTTTGCCGGAATGGAAGAGGTGCAGCATGAAATTACAGAAGATTTGAACAAATTTGAAAAAAATATGTTATATAATTATATCCCGGGCGTAGAGGCTTTCCTGAAAGAATTGAGGGAAAACGGGGTAAAGATAGCTATAGTCACAAGTTCAAATGAGATGAAGATGAGCAACGTATATAAAGCACATCCGGAATTGAAGCAAAGTGTGGACCGTATCCTCACTGCTGAAATGTTTACTCATTCCAAGCCTGACCCCGAATGCTTTCTGTTAGGTGCGACAGTTTTTGACACCGTGCCGGAGAACTGTGTGGTTTTCGAGGACTCGTTTCATGGACTTGAGGCGGGGAACCGTGCCGGAATGACTGTGATAGGACTGGCTACCACCAATTCTGAAGAGCAAATACGCGACAAGGCAAATGCTGTTATTCAGGACTTTAATGGATTCAGTTTCGAAAAAATGAAGAATATGATGAGGTAATGTCAACTAAAACATCTACCTTTGCAGCCGTTTTTTATAAATTAAAGTAAATATGGCAGGATATATTTCAGGTGATACACGCAAAGTAACTACCCACCGTTTGGTGGAAATGAAGCAGAGAGGCGAGAAAATTTCTATGCTTACCTCCTATGATTACACGACAGCGCAGATTGTAGATGGCGCAGGCATCGATGTTATATTGGTAGGCGACTCCGCTTCGAATGTCATGGCAGGAAATGTGACCACACTTCCTATCACCCTTGATCAGATGATTTATCATGGAAAGTCTGTGGTCCGTGGGGTGAAACGCGCGCTTGTTGTGGTGGATCTGCCTTTTGGCACTTACCAGACTTCCGAATACGAAGCGGTGACCAATGCGATCAAAGTAATGAAGATTACGCACGCCGATGCTTTGAAACTGGAAGGGGGCGTGGAGATCATTGATGCGGTAAAGAAAATCATTGCTGCCGGCATTCCCATCATGGGACATTTGGGGTTAATGCCGCAATCTATCAATAAATATGGAACCTATACTGTACGCGCCAAGGACGAGGAAGAGGCCGAGAAGTTGTTGAGCGATGCACATCTGCTGGAAGAGACAGGGTGTTTTGCGCTGGTACTTGAGAAAATCCCTGCGTCACTGGCAGAGCGTGTGGCCAGGGAACTGACTATTCCCGTTATCGGTATCGGAGCCGGTGGCGCGGTAGACGGGCAGGTGCTGGTAGTATCGGACATGCTGGGGATGACCAACGGTTTCAGTCCTCGTTTCCTCCGTCGTTATGCCGATCTGCATACAGTTATGACGGGAGCCATACAGCAGTATGTGGATGATGTGAAAAAAGGGGATTTCCCTAACGAAGACGAACAATATTAAAAGTTTTTGCTGATATGTATGATGACTTCTTCTTTCCGTATGAAAAGGCAAAACTGTGGACTGGGAATATGTTTTTGTTATCCCTTTCCAATTTTTTGCTTTATGCATCACTATACATGATGCTTCCTGTGCTGCCTTTATGGATGGTGCGGCACTGGTATTGCAGTTATGCGGAAGCAGGAGCAGCCATTGCTGTTTTCGGGCTGGCCATGTTCCTTCCGGGAACATTCAACAGCTACCTTATTGATACGTTCAAACGTAAAAGTGTGTGCTTTATAGCGATATTCCTGTTTGTGGCATCCAGTCTGCTATATCCGTACGTTGCGACCGTAGGATTTGTAGCTTTGGTCAGGGCTGTCCAGGGAGGGCTGTTCAGCGTCATTACCATGACTACGGGCAGTACATTGGTGATTGATGTCACTGCTTCCCGCCGCCGCACGGACGCCAATATCGCTTTTGCCTGGGCGGGTCGTTTTGGAATGGTGGTGGGTCTTGCCTTGGGGATCTATATTTATCCTTATTGGAATTTTCACCATATCATTTATACCAGTATGGCTCTGGGAGCGTTGGCGCTGGTGCTGATTCCGGCGGTGAAAGTTCCTTTCCGTGCTCCGCTCAGCACTTCATGGTTCTCGCTGGACCGTTTTTTGCTGCCGCGCACTTTGTGGCCGGGGATGAATATGATGATGGTGGCCATTATCTTTGGGATATTGGTGGCACATATTTACAATGAATTGTTTTTTGTTTGTATCCTGATAGGCTTTGTCCTGTCTTTGCTGCTTTTGCGTTACGTGCTTTCTCATGCTTCCGGTCGTTCGGAGGTAGAGCTGGGGCAGGCGGCAATGATAGGAGGATTGTTATTGCTCGCTTTTTCCAATAGCTTGATGAACAGTTATATAGCTGGTATTTTGTTGGGGATGGGAACCGGAACCACTGTGTCACGTTTCTTTATAAAAATGATCAGCCTGCCGAGGCATTGCGAGCGGGGAACGGGAAACAATACCTATCAGCTGATGTGGGAGGCAGGAGTACTGATTGGTTTCCTGTTTGAGAATATGTGGACTGAGGGTCATCCCGATACCATTTATTGGATATGTATCGGTATCTGTGTCGTTCTGCTGCTGATGTATGAGTTCTTCACACATCCGTGGTATTACAGAAAGATGGAGGAAAAACAGTGAAATATGGCAACTTACATAAATTAATAATATAAAGAATATGGCAGACGACAAAAAGATTATCTTTTCGATGGTGGGCGTAAGCAAAGCCTTCCAGGCGAACAAACAGGTATTGAAGGACATCTACCTATCCTTTTTTTACGGTGCTAAGATCGGTATCATCGGTCTGAACGGTTCGGGTAAATCAACACTGATGAAAATCATTGCCGGACTGGAGAAAAGTTATCAGGGAGAAGTGGTGTTCTCGCCGGGCTACTCTGTAGGCTATCTGGCACAGGAACCGCATCTGGATGATGAAAAGACAGTGAAAGAGGTGGTGATGGAAGGAGTGCAGAGCATCGTGGACACACTGGCGGAATACGAAGAAATAAACAATAAGTTCGGGCTTCCCGAATACTATGAGGATTCTGAAAAGATGGATGCGCTCTTTGCCCGTCAGGCAGAGTTGCAGGACATCATTGACGCTACGGACGCATGGAATCTGGACAGCAAGCTGGAACGCGCCATGGATGCGTTGCGCTGTCCGCCCGAAGACCAGCCGGTGAAGAACCTCTCGGGAGGCGAGCGTCGCCGTGTGGCATTGTGCCGTCTGCTGTTGCAGAAGCCGGATATTCTGTTACTGGACGAGCCTACCAACCATTTGGATGCGGAAAGTATCGACTGGCTGGAACAGCATTTGCAGCAATATGAAGGTACGGTGATTGCCGTAACCCACGACCGTTACTTCCTGGACCATGTAGCCGGATGGATTCTGGAACTGGACCGTGGCGAAGGAATTCCCTGGAAAGGAAATTACTCCAGCTGGCTGGAACAGAAGACCAAACGCATGGAGATGGAAGAGAAAGTGGCAAGCAAACGCCGCAAGACCTTGGAACGCGAGCTGGATTGGGTGCGCATGGCTCCCAAAGCCCGTCAGGCAAAAGGAAAGGCCCGTCTGAACTCTTACGACAAATTGTTGAATGAGGATGTGAAAGAAAAGGAAGAGAAACTGGAAATCTTCATCCCGAACGGTCCCCGTTTGGGAAACAAGGTGATCGAGGCCAAAGGAGTGGCGAAAGCTTATGGTGACAAGCTGTTGTTCGATAACCTGAATTTCATGCTGCCCCCTAACGGCATTGTCGGTGTAATCGGTCCTAACGGTGCCGGAAAGACTACCTTGTTCCGCTTGATTATGGGACTGGAAACCGTAGATAAGGGGGAATTTGAAGTAGGAGAAACTGTAAAAGTAGCCTATGTCGACCAGCAGCATAAAGACATTGACCCGAACAAGAGCGTCTATCAGGTAATCTCCGGTGGTAACGATTTGATCCGTATGGGCGGACGTGATATCAATGCACGTGCGTACCTGTCCCGTTTCAACTTTGCCGGTGCCGATCAGGAAAAACTTTGTGGTGTTCTTTCCGGTGGTGAAAGAAACCGCCTGCACTTGGCAATCGCTCTGAAAGAAGAAGGTAACGTGTTGTTGCTCGATGAGCCTACCAATGATATCGACGTAAACACTCTGCGTGCTTTGGAAGAAGGTTTGGAAGATTTCGCCGGCTGTGCAGTAGTTATCTCGCACGACCGTTGGTTCCTCGACCGTATCTGTACACATATCCTTGCTTTTGAAGGAGACTCCAATGTATTCTACTTCGAAGGTTCATATTCAGAATATGAAGAAAACAAAATGAAACGTTTGGGAAATGAAGAACCAAAACGCGTTCGTTATAGAAAGTTAATGACCGACTAGTGTAAAATAATAGATTGAAGCATTTCTAATGCTTTCTGTTTCAAAATAAAAGGCTCTGCAAGTTATGTAGAGCCTTTCTTGTTTTATAACGCAATAAAACGTTTATCTCTCTTAAAATTTTGTAGTATAATTGTAACGTAAGTCTAAATAATATTAATTATATTTGTGCACAGTTTTTAAAAGCAAACAATTAGTATAAACTAATCAATTACATTATGTTAAAAAGAACGCGGTCTTTTTTGGTGCTAGTAATGTTGCTAATGACAGTCACAATGAGTGCACAGGTTACCACAGCCACTATGAGTGGTAAAGTGACAGCACAAGATGAACCGATTATCGGAGCAACTATTGTTGCCATTCACGAGCCTTCAGGAACTCGGTATGGAACTGTGACTAATGTTAGTGGTCAATTTAATTTGCAAGGTATGCGTACTGGTGGACCATACAAGGTAGAAATTTCTTATGTCGGTTATCAGACAGCTATTTACAAAGGAATCAATCTTTTATTAGGAGAGAATTATGTTTTAAATGTTTCTTTAAAAGAGAGTTCTGAACTGTTGGACGAAGTGGTGGTGACTGCTTCTAAAGAAAGTAACATGAAGTCTGATAGGGCAGGTGCTATTATGAATGCTAATCGTGATATGATTAGTAACACCCCAACTATTTCCCGTAGTATTAGCGATATTATGCGTCTTTCTCCACAAGGTGCTGATGTTGGTAATGGTTTTGCAGTCGGTGGTGGTAATTATC
>OLWC01000819.1_pt1 | contig 12117 bp, 7 predicted proteins | sample 1673911 | NCBI WGS metagenome assembly OLWC01 (sample SAMEA103958134, study PRJEB25191) | human gut metagenome
TCTATCGTGTTCCCCAACCGGTCAATACCCCTTATACGGTGGACCGTATGAAAGATGTACTGAGCAACTTCTTTGTAGAGAGTTATGTGAATACTACTCCTACCCATTACTATTCGGGCGTTGAGCTGAAGACAGCCACTTGTGCCAGTACTGATGTTGCCGAAGTCGGCTTTGTGGGCCGTACGTTGCTAAATGCTTTCAACGCATTGGAATACGGTTTCCAACAGAACCGTCCTGAACTTGTGAACAGTGCTAACAGTATCTTTGATACTTATCTTTCAAACGGTTTCTCTCCTGCCGGTTTTTTCAATGAGGTTGTCCATTATAACCGTGACTTTAAAGAGTCTAATCTCAGTATCCGCCGCCAATCGGAAGGTGTGTATGCCATTCTTAATTATCTGGCTTACGAGAAGCAATACAAGCGTAAACATCCCGAATGGGAGAACCGTCTGAAGGTAATTCTGGACAGTTTCCTCCGTCTTCAGAATGCCGACGGTAGCTTCCCCCGCAAGTTCAAGGATGATTTCTCTATCGTAGACGGTACCGGTGGCAGTACTCCTTCGGCTACTTTGCCGCTGGTAATGGGATACAAGTATTTCAAAGACAAGCGATATCTTGCCAGTGCCAGAAAAACAGCCGAGTATCTTGAAAAGGAGCTGATCTCCAAAGCTGATTATTTTTCTTCTACACTGGATGCAAACTGTGAAGATAAAGAAGCGTCGTTATATACAGCTACTGCTACGTATTATCTCTCACTGATAACGAAAGGTGAAGAACATAAACATTATGCTGATTTGACAAAGAAAGCCGCATATTTTGCTTTGTCCTGGTATTATTTATGGGATGTTCCGTTTGCTCCCGGACAAATGTTGGGAGATATCGGTATGAAGACTCGTGGTTGGGGAAATGTGTCAGTAGAAAATAATCATATCGACGTATTTATCTTCGAATTTGCTGACGTACTTCGTTGGTTATCTAAAGAGTATAAAGAGAACCGCTTGTCAGATTTTGCAGAGGTGATTTCGACCTCTATGCGTCAGTTGTTACCCCATGAAGGGCATATGTGTGGAATTGCCAAAGTGGGTTATTATCCGGAAGTAGTTCAGCACACTAACTGGGACTATGGAAAGAATGGTAAAGGATATTATAATGATATTTTTGCCCCAGGATGGACGGTTGCTTCTTTATGGGAACTTTATACTCCCGGACGCGCTGAAACTTTCCTGAAAAAATAAAGTGATGCAGGTTGTATCTGGAGAAATCTTTTAAATTATATCATGATGAAACAATTGATTATCTTATTAGTTGTATTTTTAAATTGTTCGTACTTGTCTGCCCAGTGGAAGCCTGCAGGAGAACGAATTAAAACAGAATGGGCTACCAAAATAGATGTTGAGAATGTGTTGCCCGAGTATCCCCGTCCAATTATGGAACGTCCGGATTGGATGAATCTGAATGGGTTATGGAATTATGCCATTGCTCCGGTAGGGCAGGCTGCTCCTCAAAAATATGATGGACAGATTTTGGTTCCTTTTGCGATAGAGTCTAGTTTGTCCGGTGTTGGAAAAAGGCTTGGAAAGGATAATGACTTGTGGTATCAACGCAAATTCTCTGTACCATCAAAATGGAAAGGTGAACGTGTATTGTTACATTTTGGAGCTGTTGACTGGAAGGCTGATATTTGGGTAAATCAAATCAAAATAGGACAACATACAGGAGGTTTTACTCCTTTCTCATTTGATATCACTCCTGCTTTAAAAAATGGAGAGAATGAACTGGTGGTAAAAGTTTGGGACCCTACTGATAATGGTACTCAGCCTAGAGGAAAACAAGTGAATAAACCGTCGGGTATCTGGTATACGCCGGTAAGTGGAATATGGCAGACGGTGTGGCTGGAATCTGTGCCTGCACAGTTTATTACGAACATCAAGACAACCCCTGATATCGACTTGAATAAGTTGGTGGTAGAGGTTGCTACTGATAAGAAGAAGCTTTCGAGCAAAATAGAAGTAAAGGTGTTCGATGGTAAGGAGTTGGTGGCTAAAGGGATTTCTATTAATGGTGTTCCTGTTGAAGTCGCTATGCCAGCTGATGTAAAGTTATGGTCACCGGATTCTCCTTCTCTATATGATTTGGAAATCAGTTTGTTTGAAGGGAATAAGCTGATGGATAAGGTTAAGAGTTATGCTGCTATGCGTAAGTTCTCTACCAAGAGAGATAAAAACGGTATTGTGCGTTTGCAGTTAAATAATAAAGATTTATTCCAGTTTGGTCCTTTAGACCAGGGATGGTGGCCTGACGGTTTGTATACAGCTCCTTCAGATGAAGCTTTGGTATATGATATTCAAAAGACGAAAGATTTTGGCTATAATATGATTCGCAAACATATCAAAGTGGAACCGGCTCGTTGGTATACGCATTGTGACCGTTTGGGAATTATTGTATGGCAGGATATGCCGAGCGGAGATAAAAATCCGGAATGGCAGATGCGTGAGTATTTTACAGGAACGGAAAGAAAGCGTTCTGCAGAATCGGAGGCAACCTATCGTAAAGAATGGAAAGAAATTATCGACTGTCTTTATTCTTATCCTTGTATCGGTACATGGGTGCCGTTTAATGAAGCTTGGGGACAGTTCAAGACTCCGGAAATTGCTGAATGGACAAAGCGATATGATCCTTCACGACTCGTGAATCCTGCTAGTGGTGGTAATCATTATACGTGCGGTGATATGCTTGATTTACATCATTATCCGGGTCCGGAAATGTTTTTGTATGATGCTCAACGTGCTACTGTGCTCGGAGAATATGGTGGTATCGGTTTGGTATTGAAAGAGCATCTTTGGGAACCGGATCGTAACTGGGGATATGTCCAATTCAATACTTCTAAAGAGGCCACTGATAAATACTTGGAGTATGCCAATGTGTTGAAAGATCTGATTCCTCGTGGATTCTCTGCCGCTGTTTATACACAGACTACAGATGTTGAGGTAGAAATAAACGGATTGCTAACTTATGACCGTAAGGTTATTAAACTGGACGAAAAGGCATTGAGGAAGATTAATAGGGAAATTTGTGATGCTCTGAAATAATTGGCTTCAATTATCACATAATATTTATCTGATTGTTGGTATGGGGCGGACTAAAACACTTTTTTAGCCCGCCCTTATAGGATTATCACTAGTTTTCTATCAAACATAATTAAGAATAGATACAATGACTTCAAAAAGAAATTTCTTAGAGAAGGCTGGTTTACTTACTGTTTCTGCTATTAATAATGCATAAAAGGATAGTAGTAGAATCTCTGGTTCCATATGTGATGTATACTTTGCTTACAAGGTGTAGTGATTTTGTACGAAAATATAGTAACTTTGCCTGCATCGTATAATTATAAACTTAAAAAGTCTGTCTATGATAAAGAAAGAGATGAGCGCTCTTTTACTTCTTTGTATCCTGTTGGTTTACAGTGGAAAAAGTAGCGCAATGAATAAAGGAGAGAAGAATATTCCGAACAAAGAAGTGAGTGTTGAGTCAGATCGTCTGCCTATTGCTGATCCATATGTGATGCTCTACAATAATAAGTATTATGCCTATGGTACCGGTGGTACAACAGCAGGTGAAGGCTTCGCCTGCTTCTCCTCCGATGATTTGAAAAATTGGAAACGGGAAGGGCAAGCACTGTCGGCTGCAGATTCATATGGAGAGTGGGGCTTTTGGGCTCCGGAGGTTTACTATATTAAATCAAAAAAGAAGTTTTATATGTTCTATTCTGCGGAAGAGCATATCTGTGTAGCTACTTCTGATTCCCCGGCAGGTCCCTTCCGGCAAGAAGTAAAACATCCTATTTGGGAGGAAAAGAGCATTGATACCTCTCTCTTCATAGATGATGACGGTATCCCGTATCTTTATTTTGTACGCTTTACAGATGGAAATGTAATTTGGGTGGCTCAGATGACCGATGATTTGATGAAGATCAAGACGGAAACTTTGTCGGAGTGCATAAAAGCGGAGGAGCCGTGGGAACTTTTGCAGGCTAAGGTTGCAGAGGGACCTTCAGTCTTGAAGAAGAATGGAACCTATTACTTGATTTATTCAGCCAACCACTATCAGAATAAAGGTTATGGAGTAGGTTATGCTACGTCTGAATCGCCAATGGGACCATGGATTAAATATAGTAAGAATCCGCTTTTACAAGGCGTTGAGGCGATAGGATTGGTAGGTACCGGTCATGGTGCACCTTTCCAATGTAAAGATGGTAGCTGGAAATATATTTTCCATGCCCATTGGAGCAAAGAGAAAATACATCCACGTACTTCCTTTTTTAAGAATTTTGCTATTTCAAACCAAGGAGCCGTTTCTATTAGTGGGAAGGTAATTGAGCCAAGAATCGTGAAATAACAACTCTGATAACTGAAAACGAATCGGGTACTTGACAAATGTTTTTAAATGTTGTATATTTGTAGTTCTAAACCTGAACAGAATCATTTAAGAACGGCAAATAAAATGAGAAAATTAGTATGGAATCATCTTCTATGGTGGTATAATATAGTAACAAATAGTGCTTGTCCCTTTGGTGTATATTAGGGGATAGGATGCTTTAATATAGGAAAAGGCTGCAAACTTTATGAGGTTTGCAGCCTTTTTTGTCTTATAAATTCGAAGATTATTCTGTCGATTTCTATTTTAGAGTAACAGGGACGTTTATAATAAACGATCACAGTATTTATTATAAACCCGCCTGTCGTTTATGTGCTAACCTGTCGCTATTTTTTGTATGAGTAGAGTGCCCGTTCTCTGATGGTGGCTAGAAGTAGTAATTATAGCCACCATTGGAAGTCGGTAATCTAACGATATAAAGTCCTTAAATACTTTATTTATGCATGAAGTTCCAGAATAAACCGGCATCCCTTTGTATAACTTGTATCCAACGTCAGGCTGCCATTCATTTTCGTGGCGATGAGTGAACAGATGGGTAATCCCAGGCCATCACCTGTTGTCAGGTCTTTTACCTGTGTGAATGGTTTGAAGAGATTTTCTTGTTGCTCTGCCGAAATGCCTGTACCTGTATCGGTTATGATAAACTGATGGGTGTGTGCGCCGCGTTTCTTGAAGTCAAGGCTGATACGTCCCTGTTCTGTGTAGAAAGCGGCATTTTTCAGCAGGTAGAGAAGAATGCGTTCCAGTTGCTCTTTATTTGTTTTTACTTGGAGCTTGGGTGCGTTTACAGAAGGAGTGACGTCTGGTTTCATAAATTCTTTCGCCTTCTCCATCACGTTCTCGCAGAAAGTGCCTGCATTGACTTCTCCCATTTCATAAGGTTCAGTCAGTGAGTTCTCCAAAAGGGAAAGTTCCTGAATATCGTCGCTGAATTGCTTTAAGGCAGCTACTTGTGCCTGCATTTGCTCTGCTTGCTGAGGAGCTTTGGCAGAGAGATCCTTGGCGGAGGCTCCTAAAGTGTTCAGAGTCGGTTCCATCTGCGAGGATATATTCTGAATGAATTTAGTTTTCAAATCATTGTGCTCATTGGCTATAATTACACTCTTTTTAAGTTTGCGGTTACCGGCGATAAATCTCAATAATAAGATGGCGAGTACTATCAATGCGGCTATGAGGATGGCCACAAGTGTACAGAGTCCTATGATGATATATTGCTTGGCAGATAAGGTACTGTCTTTGTCTTGTATAGTCAGCAGGCTTTCATCATATTTCCTTTTCAGGACATTCAGTTCATCCTGAGCAGTCAGGGCTTTTACTGAGTCGGTCCAGACGATATAGCTTTCGTAGGTACGTTCCATTAGTGAAGCATTGTTGGCTTTACGTGCGATGCCGATTAGGGTCTTGTAGCAGTCGCTCACTTTATCGTAATCCCTCTTTTCCTTGTATTGGTTGATGAGTTTGCGGAAACAGGCATCCCCTTGCGTATTTTGATTGAAAGTATAGTAATAGTTGGCTTTCGTGTAAAGCAGCACTTCCATTAAGGAGTCATTCTTGGCGAGCTTGGCCATCTCTTCCAGCTTGTCCAGTTGGTTTTTGGCTTGTGCAGGATTTTTCAGTGCAATGTACATCTGCAACCGTTCCTTGCTGATAGGGAACCGTAAATCATAAAAGACTTTTTTCTGTTTCTGTTCGCCTGTCCAAATGAATTGTTCCATGTCGCGGCATAGTTCGAAGCCTTCCTTGTAGAAGTTCTCTCTCACATATAAGGCGTTGGCCTGAATACCACACTCTATAGCCTGTGGATAGTTTTCGCGTGCAGCAAATGCCTCGTACGCTTTCTTGAACAGATAACGGGCTTTGATGTAATCTTTCTGCTTCAAGCTACTCAAAGCTTGTTCCTTTAGCTCTGCAGCTTTGTCTTGAGACGCTTGTGCATAAGCTGACAGGTAAAAACAAAATGTGATCAGGAAGGTTACAATGGACGTTTTCATATTGTTGCTTTTTTGTTTATCACAAATGTAAAACAAATATATGAATAAAAAGAGATTGGTGGCAAAAAAGTTTTTGCTGTCCATACGGAGACAGAGGATGTCAGCGTGTGGACAGCAGGAGAGGTTATCTTTCGAATGTGTAAATACTTCTGTGGAGATACTCTTCCCCCGGCATGAGCAGGCAGGAAGGAAAATGCGGATGCGAAGGGGTATCCGGGAAGTACTGCGTCTCCAGGCATACACCGATATCCGGTGTGGGAGTGAGATAGCCGGAGGTATATAATAAAACACCGGGTAAGTCAGTCCTGACAGTTAGCTTTCTACCGGAAAAAGGATCGGATAATACGGCGGCTGTCAATAACGTGTCGGACGATTCTTCTTTCAGGATATAGCAATGATTGTATCCCTTGTTCCAATGTAACTGTTCGTCATCATCGTAAAGATGCATTCCGATACTATGACTGATGGTAAAATCAAACGGACTGTCTTTTACGTCCTGCATGTGTCCGGTAGGAATAAACTGTGAGGTGGTTTCTAATATCCGGGTAACAGGTATCATGAGTTGGTGTTCCGTTATTTTTCGTTTATCGCCGGACAGATTGAAATAGGCGTGATTAGTCAGATTCAGATAAGTGGGGCGATCTGTGATTCCATAATAACTGATTGTCAGTTCATTGGTTTCTGTGAATTGATATTCTATTTTTACGTGTACATTGCCCGGATATCCTCCTTCCATATCCGGAGAGTGGAGAATGAAGCGGATACCGGAATCAATTTGCTCCCATTGCCATATCTTCTTGTGAAAACCGGATGCTCCGCCATGATTGGTGTTTTCTCCATCGTTTTTCTCCAACTGATAAGTAGTGTCTTTGATGGAAAAAGATGCCTGATAAATGCGGTTAGCGAACCGGCCTACAGTGGCTCCCATATAATAGGTGTCTTTTATATATCCTTCAGCGTTATCGTATCCCAACAGAATGTTTTCAAAAATGCCATGTTTATCGGGCATATGGGCTGAAACCCAGCTGGCTCCCAGATTGGTAAGTTCAATGGACGCTCCGGAAGCATTGGTCAACCGGAACAGATAAATGGATTCTCCCGATGGAGTATATCCCCAATGTGTAATAGCGGTATTCATGATTTACTTATTTGATGTGAATCTTTTGTTTAATATCCTTAACCTGCCCAGTTCTCTCTGTCCAAATTACGATAACTGATGGCTTCGGCCAAATGTGAAGGTTGAATCCACTCCATATTTTCCAGATCGGCAATAGTACGTGCCACTTTTAATATACGGTCGTACGCGCGTGCAGAGAGATTGAGACGTTCCATCGCGTTTCGTAGCAGAGAAAGTCCTTTGTCATCCGGATGTGCATAGATGGATAGTAGTTTGCTGCTCATCTGCGCATTACAGTAGATACCGGGGTAATCGGCATAACGCTGTTCCTGTATCCGGCGTGCCCGAATCACTCTTTCCCGAATGATGCTGCTTGCTTCTCCTTGCCGCTGGTCGGATATCTTATCAAAAGGTACAGGAACGATTTCTATCTGAATATCAATGCGGTCCAGTAATGGGCCGGATATTTTGTTCAGATACTTCTGCACCTGTCCGGGACTGCAAACACATGCTTTGGTCGGATGATTATAGTATCCGCACGGACATGGATTCATGGATGCGATGAGCATCAGATTGGCTGGATAACTGATGGTGCTCTTTATACGAGAGATGGTTATCTGCCGGTCTTCAAGTGGTTGGCGCAATACTTCCAGCACTCCTCTGTTAAATTCCGGTAGTTCATCCAAAAATAAAACTCCATTATGTGCCAGACTGATTTCTCCCGGCTGTGGAAAACTTCCGCCGCCGACCATGGCTACTTGCGATATCGTGTGATGAGGATCACGGAACGGGCGTTGGGAGATCAGTGAAGAACCCCGGTTTAGTTTTCCGGCAACAGAGTGTATCTTGGTCGTTTCCAGGCTCTCACCCAGGGAGAGAGGAGGAAGAATGGAGGGTAACCGTTTAGCCATCATAGATTTGCCACTGCCGGGAGCACCGATCATTAGTAGATTATGTCCTCCGGCAGCTGCTACCTCTAATGCTCTTTTTACATTTTCTTGTCCTTTTACATCTGCAAAGTCCAGGTCAAAGGCTGTCTGCTGTTGATAAAACTCTTCCCGTGTGTTGACTATTGTCTGCTCCAGTTCTTTTTCGTTATTGAAAAATTCTATGACTTCTTTGATATTGCTGACACCATATACCTTCAATTGATTAACGACCGCTGCTTCCCGTGCATTTTGCTGAGGAATAATGAGTCCCTCAAAACCTTCTTCGCGAGCTTTGATGGCAATAGGAAGTGCTCCTTTGATAGGCTGGATGCTCCCGTCAAGGCTAAGTTCTCCCATCATCAGATAACGGGATAACTTCTCAGACGATATGGTTTCGCTGGCACCCAGCAAGCCGATAGCGAGAGGCAAATCATAAGCCGAACCTTCTTTGCGGATATCGGCAGGAGCCATATTTACGACCAGATTGCTGGTCGGCATCTTATAGCCATTGACTTGCAGTGCGGAGATAATACGTTGGTGACTTTCCTTAACCGCAGAATCCGGAAGACCGACGAGATAGAACATACAGCCACGTGAGCTGTTGACTTCGATTGTGATGAGTGTTGCATCAATCCCTTGAACAGCCGCTCCGAAAACTTTAATTAGCACGTTTGATGATCGTTTATTTTTTCTGTTTGTTTTTCTTTTCTTTTTCTGCCGCTTCTTCGACAATCTTTTCTATTTTCTTTTTCAGTTCTTCCCCCTGAAGATTCTTGGCTACAATCTTTCCATCTGACGAGAGAAGTATGTTGGCAGGTATTTTCCAGACGGAATATTGCTTGGCAACTTCAGAATTGAGTCCGCCGAAATCACATACTTGTTCCCATTCCAGCGTATCACGCTTGATGGCGTCTTTCCATTGCTGTTTGTCTACATCCAGTGAAATACCGAGCATGCCTATATATTTGTTCTTCTTATACTTCTTGTAGATTTCTCTTAGTTCGCTATTGTTCTGTTTCCGGGAGATGCTATCGTTCCAGGAAGCCCAGAAGTTAATTAACAGGCTTTTTTGCTTGAATGCATCCGATGAACGGGTGATCTTTTCTCCTTTGGCATTGGGCAGGCTGAAGAAAGGCGCATATTTGCCAACCTCTGCTTTCTCCGCTTGAGTGATCGTTTCAGTCAACCGTTCGACATATGATTTATCCTGTAATACACCTGTCATTACATTAACCAGCTTTTTGATTTTAGTGAAATCCGGTGATTCTTTCTGAACGAAGTATTTATCTAATAAGTAAAGGCTGACATAAGAGGAGTGGTGTTGCAGGATGAATTCTTCCGCTTTCTCTTCAGCAGTTTTTGTTTCCTCTACATTTTTTGTCTTATCAGTTGCTTCTTCACCAATCTTTTCCGAAGGATTGACCGGCCCTTTCAGTTCTTGCTGAAAGTCTGTAAACTCTTCGTTGTATATATTTCCAGTGACAGTCAAGAGATTAAGGTTGATTGTATCTCCTTTTATCTTGATCTTGTTTCCTTTGTCCAGAAAAATAGGATATTCTATTTGGTTCTTGAGCAATAGATAGGCAGAAGTGATCGTATCTACATTGGTGGTGTAAGAGAACTTGTCATTCTCTGCATAAATGGTGTCTATCCGGTCGTAGAGTTCGTCCATGCCGTACAGATAAAGTGTATCAGTGCCGAGTCCTTTGATCTCTCCTGTGATGGTTGTCTCGTTGGAGCTCTTTTTGCATCCGGCCAGACAGATAAGTATGAGGATTAAAATGCTGCTCTTTTTCATTGCTTTGATTTCTTTTCTGCGAAAGTACGGTTTTTTACAGATAAAAAAAAGAATTGCCCGTCATTTGTAATGACGAGCAATTCTCAATATTTAAAATAGAGTGGTAATTCTCTTATTTAATGATGCTCATGAAATCTGCATTTGTGAAGAACTTAGAGAATTCCAAGTCTGTTGCAGCCTTCTTAGCCAACGCAGGTTCTTTAGCAATAGCGCTCTTCAAGCTGCTAGTTACCATAGAAGAATTGTTAGTTCTAGCACCCAGAACCGCCATCAGGTAGTCTGTGTAAGCATCAGGTTTTTCTACGCCTGCCAATGTGTTTTTAGCTTTGTTGTAGTCCTTAGCAAGGATCTGAGCCAAAGCAGCACTGTTAGTTTTAGCGTCACCGAATGAGTTAACTGCTCTTTCATACTGACCTTGAGCGATGTACAGGTTACCCATAGATTCGCCAAGTTCTTTTGTACCTGCAGCTTTACCGAAGTAAGCTTCAGCAGCAGCTTTGTCACCCTTGATCAAAGAGATCAAACCTAAGTTCATGTTAGCGGAAGCGTTATTCTTAATAGAGTTAGACTTGTTGAACATTTGCTCAGCCTTAGCTAAATCACCAGCCTTGAATGCCATCATACCGATGTTGTTCCAAGTACGGTAGCAGTTAGGATACAATTCAGAAGCTTTTGTATAGATAGCCATCTTCTCACCGTCGTTGTTAGTCAATGTAGCGGCGTAAAGGATTTCCTCGATATTCAACTCAGAAGGATTGCTCTTAGCCAAAGCGCTGATCTCGTCGTCAGACTTACCGATGATCTCGATGTTAGCAGTCAAACGAGAACGACGTAATTGCGGAAGGATAGTCTCAGCCAAGTCAGAGTAAACAGCGGAGATATTCTTGATTTCTTTCTCTCTTGTCTCAGGATCTTGGTACATAGAGATTACACGCAATACTAAGTCTTTATCTTGCAAGTTAGAAGCAGAAACTAATTCCTTGAAGCCTTCCCAGTCTTGAGCTGTGTAACGAGCGTCAACCGGAGCATCAACCTTCATCTTCTTCAATTCCTTGTTCAAATATTTCGTAGTGTTTCCTTCACGATTCTCAGCCAACGTGTTGTTCAATTTGAAACCACCATCAGGAGAAGCGTAAGCGCTGATCTCGATAGCTACATTCTGGTTCGGAGCCTCGTCAGCGTTCTTAACAAGATCTTTCCATTCTTTGATAGCGTCAGAATTCAATTCTTTAGCGCGAAGGTTAGCTTGTTGGATCAAGAACATGATGTTAGCGTCATGAGCCTCTTTGATAATACGTTGGAATTTATCAGCTGCGATAGCTGCTGTAGCGGTAGCTGCGTCTGCCAATTCGGAAGTAGCGATAACGCCTTCACCGATCTTTACGTCCGGCAATTTAACAGTCTTGTTTTTGATCTTCGCATCGAAAGTCAAATACAATTCTGATTTTTTCATCTCGGGTTTGTAAGTGAAAGAAGACTTCATAGTTACGTTAGCGCCTTCTTTTTGAGGGATTACTTGGTTGTTACCTTTTACTTTCTCACCTTGGTAAGTGTAAGAAGTGCCCCAAGCTTCGCCACCCTGGTAACGCAATACCGGAGTTACAGTTACAACAGCTTTCTTGTTGAACCATTTAGCGGGGAAAGTTGCGTTGATCGTTACAGGAACTTTGCCTCCGATAGCCTCTAGCGGCTGCGGCTCTGCTTTAATGTACTGTTCTGCCAACGGTTTCAACTTGTTTGAACAAGAAGAAAGAGTTAAAATGGTTGCCAATACGAAGAATGGCAATAAAAACTTTTTGTTCATAATCTTGATGTAAGTTTAAAATGTTACTATGTTTATATATTCAC
>OLWC01000821.1_pt1 | contig 12097 bp, 7 predicted proteins | sample 1673911 | NCBI WGS metagenome assembly OLWC01 (sample SAMEA103958134, study PRJEB25191) | human gut metagenome
TTTTTTGCGTCCGGCTTCCGGCTGCTTTTTGTATTTGGTATCAAAAGGTCGTTCTACAGGGTGTGCCAGGAATGATAATTCGGTATCAATTTCTTTCCCTACAGTATATCAAAAAAGCATAGGGACAAAAACCCAACTTTTTAAAATATGTTTTTTTTAGATAGGGACAAAAACCCAACTTTTGATTGATTATTTGTATCATATAGTGTCTTTTTTTGTTAATAGATGTTCTTTTCCCTAAAGTTTGTGTTAAGATTATGAGAAAAGTTCCTTTTTTATGGGTTTATGTAATAAGAAAAGTTCCTTTTTTGTGTGTTGGTATGATTATCAGGTTTTTTTTTATCAGCTAGTGATGGTAGTACCCTTAAAAATGAAAGGGTAACTATCTGAAAAACAACAGATAATGGTAAAAAATCAGGGACAAAAACCCAACTTCTTAGGGACAAAAACCCAACTTCTTAGGGACAAAAACCCAACTTCTTAGGGACAAAAACCCAACTTTTAGACCCCTCCTAGGGACAAAAACCCAACTTTTATTCATCTTCTTTTTCTTCTCCAATCATTCCGGGGAGTATTTCTACTTCTTTTAATAATACGGATAAACAATATTCTGCTTTATTTGAAATTTTATTCCAGTTATCTCTAACATATTCGCCTAGATAAAGCATCTTAGTTACTACTGCTTTATAGTTGCTTAATGTAATCTGTGGAATAAACTGCTGCAAATGCTCGTCCTTCATTGCAAAGTGCAAAGAACAAAAATTCGTTATCATCTTCTTTTGTCCTTTTAATAGTTCTTCTTCCTTCTTTGATAATGCAGACTTAATAACTTTGAAATTAAGTTTATAAGGCTGTGTATCGCCTGAATTACGATAAACTTCTGCCATTTCAAACCAGCAATCAGCCTGTTCAAACAAATCATCGTAAACAGGGCGTATTACACGTTTATACAAATCTTTAAATTCGGGGTATTTATCTTCTAATTTTAAGAATTTCCGAAATCTATCCACATAGATAGAAAAACCACCGATTCTGCGAGGCAGAGATATCAAGAGATATGGATATAATTGGGCTGGACTATATTTGATAGCTACTTTCCCTTCACGCCATTACGACATCGAGCAGTACCCTGCGGTGAAGAATTATCTCCTTTCGTTTGGCATTGAAAGGCTAGAGCAAACAGGCAAGGAGCACAATATGAATGGCGAAAAGATAAAGGCTCGTAAGAAGACTAACAATAAATGGTTTGAAACCCAGGATAGCATCAGCTATTGGGAGGATTTTTCTAAGCCAAAAATCGTCTATATGGAAATACAAACAGATAATCCAAAGGAAGGTTATCCGTTCCCGTGTTTTTCTTTTGATGAAAGAAAATCTATTGCCTTGAATACAGCGTATATTATGTGTAGTGATACTGTTGATGTTAGGTATATTTTAGGCATTCTCAATTCATCGGTAGGGCGTATGATTGCAAGGTTTTATGTTACACAACTTCAAGGGCGTCAGTTTAGAATGCTTGCACAGTACTTAGTGAAATTCCCAATTGTAAAAGCGACAGAAGATGTTCAGGACAAAATAATTGAATGTGTTCAAGAAAACTTGGTACAAGAAAGCAAAGAACGAGAAGATAGAATAAACTATATGGTTTATCAATTATATAGTTTTGATAATAGGGAAGCAGATTATATTCAAAGCATATTATAGTTATTTTAGAAAGATAGTCCGATTCTTCATTGGTTAATCCGAATACGTCACAAATTAGATTTTGTAAGCGATTTATATTTTCTTCGGAATATTCATTCAACAAACTTTTCACTACAAATATTATTTCTCCATCTTTTTGAGTTTGTTTTGGAATAGGAAACAGAATAATATTTTGCGCTCCCACTTGGGCATCTCCAACCCCCGTTTTATTCATATTCGTTATTTCGCTATACCAAATAAGTGGCGAAGAATTCAAAAAAGCCAAAACGTGAAGAAGGCATTCTCCTGTCATCAGATAGCAAGCGTTGTTTACAATATAGCCTTCCTTATCCATCGTAAATGCAAGGCGACTCCCTATAATTTTCCATATTATTTTTGGCTTAGAAAAATCCTCAAATAAGCGCAATTCCTGAGGTTATATGGTGTTTCTCCTTTGTCGGCTCTCTTTGAAATTTTATCCCAATATTGATCAAGATGAGCTTTAACAGCAGGGTAATCCTCAATATGTATACGCTCTAACTTGCCTCGAATACCGTTGTGAGTATTAATTAGCCACAGGTTTGCCCAATTATATCCATATCTCTTGATATCTCTGCCTCGCATACAATAAGAATGTATATGCTGATTAGCTCATGGAAAGAAAAAGGTCGTATAAGTTCAGCCGTCCGCTTGCGCTCGTCTTCGGACTGGCAGTTGGCAAGAATCTCTTCTCGTTTTTCCGTTGATATGATAAAAGCATCATTGCAGCCCGTCTTGATGCCGTAGTTGATTTGGACATCCCAGTCCTTCAACGGAGTACCCACAGCTTCAATTTTTCGTTTGATACTCTGTTCAATTGGCGAAAGAATCACCCATGAATCAGAACCGCTAAATTCACATTCTGTTCCAGTCTGCTGCACGAAAACGCTCAAATTCTTTACACTATCTTTGTTCTGCTTGTTTGTGACGGCACACCAGGTCTTATGCTCATTGGCGGCTTTGGCAAAGAGAAGGACATTAGTGTCAACTGTTGCGCTCTCAAAGATTTTTACCCCTGCAAAATCAATCAAAAGCATCGGATTTGTATTCTTGGCAAAGAAGTCTCGTGTCTTTTCTCCATACCCGGCACGCATCCACTTGTTGGAAGTGATGTAGCATAGATGTCCATTAGGCTTCAAGAGTTGATAACCACGCTCGTAGAACAGACAATAGATATCGCCTATACGTGCAAATGTCTTATAATTGCAATCGGCATACAACTTTGCCAATTTGCCACTATCATTCTGAAGCTGAATATACGGCGGATTACCTATAACAATGTCGAAGCCATCACTGATGCCAAACATCCATTCAGGATCGAAGAAGTCGGCAACTGCATTTTGGTCATATGGATTCCAGTCCGCAAGTTGCTTTGCATCAGCAGGTGCGAAGTCTTTATCATCAGCTAACAGACGAGCCAGTTTCTCGCGAAGCTCTTTGTCCTTTTGACGCAATGTGCTTTTGCGATTTGCCGTCTTTGCTGCAAAATGTTCATGACGAATTTCCGTTAAAGCCTGTTTTGTTGGCTCTATTTCCGGATTCTCAAACAGGCTATTACAAGCCTGTCTTTTCTTGGCTATCAATGAGTTTGCAGCAACAAACTTCGTTTCAAGGTTTGGTAACGTAGGAATGCCATGGTTAGGTTTGCTTGCATCTTTCTCACAATTGCAGATAAGCGAGATGAAGAAACGCAATTTTGTGATTTGTGCGGCAATGCGCTGAATGTCGCTGCCGTATATGCAGTTCTCGATTATATGCAGTTTCAAGTCGTAAATATTCTCGTCTGGAGAAATATGGCTAAGAATCTCTATCATGCGGTTAAGCAATCCCATCGGGAATGCTCCCGAACCACAGGCTGGGTCGAGTATCTTGATAGTCTTCAGTTTATCAGAAATGGTTTTATAATCATCTGCCTTTGTCTTGTCGTAGCTAAACTCAGGTGAGAAAAGTGAGCGTACAAAAGCAGTATTACCCAAATAAGAGATAAGGCTTTCGTCAACCATATAGTTCACAATCTCTCGTGGAGTGTAGAACGAGCCACTTTGGTTGCGCGCAGTTTCCCTTGTCTCGGGGTTATAGGCGCCCAACAGGTTCTCGAACACCTTGCCAAGCAGCTCCGGATCGAGCGCCACTTGCTGTTCTTCGGGCGAATTTTCCTCAATAGTGAAATTATAGCGGCTAAGTATTGATATTAAACCTTTCTCCTCATCAAAGAAAAGAATATTTGGCACTATGGCACGATTGCGGTAGCGTCCGTCTGCAAATTTATTGTCATTGCGGCTGAAACCGTCGTAATTGTAGGCTTGCTCTACACCGTCTATAGTTCTTGTTTTGTCAAGACATTCAAATAAGCCACCATTGAGGAAAGGAACCTCTGAGAACATCTTTATTACCTCATCCTCACCGATTTTGAACATTTCTGGATAGCGGTAAAGAGTCTTTATGTCCTTCTTCACATTGGTAGCAAAGCGACGTTTGTTGCCCTGCTCGTCTTCTATGGCACGGTTGAGAGTGGCGAAGAAAAGGTTTTGAAGAATAGCATTGTAGTAGTTGCCCACCACCTTACTTACTGGGTCAAAGTCTTTCAGAATAGTGTCAAGAAAATCTACATCAAAGATTTTGTTTGGCACAAGTTCTTTCTGCTTGATGAACCATACAAACATGATTCGGGTTATCATGCGGATAATTTTAGTCTCAATATCCTCACGATCATCATCTTCTGTTGATGTGTTGTTGGGGAAATATACACCCGATGCTGAGTCTACCGCCCATTGGTACCAGTCAAACAGATCCTTATAGAATTGCTTTGTAAGAGCTTCAACTGAGAAGGCTGCTGTAACATCACTGAGAGACTGCTTGCTGTCCTTCAGTGCGTTAAACTGTTCAATGGCGGTACGGCATCCGCGACCTTCTCCAAGGAGATAGGTGTATCGCTTAGTATTGGTCGACAACTTCTCATAATCGCCTTTTTTATTGAATCCCCATGTTTCGCTGACATAAGAGAAACGCAACACGCTCTCATTCTTGCGATAGCAGAACATGAAGGCACCAGCATGTCCCATATCCTTCCAGTCTTTTGTAAGCATATCTCTTATGCCACGCTTGTTGCGTTCAATGTCCACTTCATCAACAAGTTCTACCTCGTAGACACCAAGAGACTCTCCATCAGAAAGAGAAATTATTCCGATGTACAACGCACTTTTTGCAAGCCGACTGTTTACTTTCACCTCACTGGTGCTGCGGTAGAATTGCACTTTGTTAAGGAATATATCGTGGAGTAACTGCTGCCAGGCTTCACGATTGTATTTTGCCTCTATTACTTCTTTATAATTCATATAGTTTACCTAAATGATTCTGATAATATTATCTCGGCATTGGTCTCCTGCTCGCTGAGTTGTGATTCCTGTGCCATAAAATATGGTGAGTATTTCTTTGCCATTTCGACGATTTCAGCCAATGCTTCATCGTGTGTCATACGCGCTTTTCCTCCGCTTCGTCGCAAATCCTTTTGTATTCGCTGTAAACGTTTCGGGATATATGTTATAACTCCACGCTCTGCCAAAGTTTTCAGTTGAACTATCTTCATATACAGTTCATTATCATCAATTTCACGAATAAAGTTGTTCAACAGACTTACTGCCGTGCTAACCTGCGCACCAAGTGTATTTTGCACATCTTCAGCATTTTCTTGATTGCGCAGTTCTTCATCCTGCATAGCACGGAACTTCTGCAAAGCCATATTGATGTGCTTGTGATGTTGCTCTATTCGCTCAACTGATTGCTCCCCTTTTTCTGCTTTAAAATATTTAAGTGCATCAAGTACCGACAGTTCTTGTGCTGTTTCCGAAACGAGAAAGAACACCTTACGGAAATTTGTTTTTAAAAATACGAGGGTATCTCCCGAAAGGGTTACGCCATCTACACGCATTGCGTCTCGTCCCGTCCTGCTACGCAAAGAAAGTTTCTCTATGCGATTGTATTCCCTGCGATTTGTCTTGTAAAGAGTTCTTAGCTCCTCGTAGAAAGGCAATTCTTGGTTGCTCTCTTCCTTTTGTCGCTTCATGCCTTCATCAAATAATTTGGTAAGGTCACGGTCAAGAATCTCCTCTTGTGAATAGATTTGGTTGTCCTCACCAAATGTAGAATGAAACGTTTGTATCTTACTCAATGCTATTTGATTCAGATTGATTTCCCTGTTGCCTTCACGCGATGGGTAGAATACATAGTTGTAAATGTGATTCGACGATGAACCGATACGGTTAACACGGCCAATACGCTGCATCAAGCGTGTACTGTTCCATGGTGTATCATAATTGGCTATCACATTGGCACGATGCAAGTTGACACCTTCTGCCAAGACATCGGTCGTGAGGATAACATTGTATTGATTAAGTTTTGTTTTATAATTTGCATCAAAATTCTCACGAATTGTTTTGAACAACTTGCTTCGGTTTTCGGCAGATATAACTAGTACGTCCTTTCGGTTAATACGTCGTTCGAGATATTTTACCGTATCAACAGACTCTGAAAACACCACCAGCTTTTGCTCTGGGTTACGGTCGGTCTTAAACAACTCATGCTTGAGCAGTTCGTTAAATTTGGCAAACTTGGAATCGTCATCATCGGATATATTTTTCCAATCACTGCACAACTTTTCAAGGATTGCTTGATCTTTCTGGAGCATTTCTATATACTCTGGTTTAAAATCTTCAGCCTTAAATATGGAATTCTTTGGGTTGTCGTCCGCTTTTGCATTCAATTTTTCTTCTATTTCCTCATCCGACAGACCTGCCTCCAATAAGTTGTTTATATCAAGATCTGGCGCAATAAAGACCTTGTCACGATTAAACATATCAATCATGTTTTGGTTTGCCTGACAGAAATTGTTCAACGATATTTGAAATGCATAGAAACTGCTTTCAAGTCGTTTTACCAGTCCATTTTTACGGATTCCTGCCAAACTGCGACTTATCAATTCGGCATTGTCGTACAAGCCGTTTGCAACTTCGGGTTTCAAATAAGCAATAGCTTGATAACGAGCATATGTCAACTTTTTGTCAAGAGTCTCCATAGCTTCCTCAAACAGATTGGCCAGATGTTCATTCAGTTCATATCTGTTTTCTATCGGACGTTCAACTTTTGGAAATCCATTTACATCCTTGTTATACCGAGCTATATTTTCAATGTCGGTTCTTGTACGACGGACGGTCAACGGTTTTATGATACGGTCGCGCACTCGCTCTGCCAACTTTTTGAACTGCGTAACATCAAAGTTAGGATCTCTTCTTAGTTGCTGAAACTCTTTGATAAGAGGAGAGAAAAAAGCTGTCAAATTTGCCACACCATCTATCGTACAACGTCGAGGATCTTGAAACAATTGTATCTCATTGTAAATGTCGGCAGGCGTATTGTTCATAGGTGTTGCCGAAATGAGCATAACCTTTTTCTTGTATCCAGGAATATTGCCATTCTCTATGCGAGGCATTTTGCAGATTTCCTGCAGTTGCTCAAAAGCAGCAGTAGTATGTGAACGAAACCTATGGGCTTCGTCTACTAATATCAAATCATATTCGTCTGCATTCCAATAGTTGTAGTTCTCCTCATCAAGAATCTTTGACAAACTTCCATTAGTTATGAATTTAGCGTATTTGTCTATTCCGAAGTCCTTGAATGTCGCTTTCCAGTTTTGCTCTACCGCTGGAGGATAAACTACTAATATTTTCGTTTTGTCGCGACCATTCTCAATCAAAAATTTCTTAGCAATCATTGTTGCGACAACTGTCTTACCAAGACCTACGACATCTGCAAGAAAAAAGCCGTCGTAACGAATAAGTTTCTGATAGCCCTCTACTACAGCGTCCATCTGATAGTCATACTTCGTATACCCCTCTGGCATATCAAACGGATTATTGTTGTCCGTTGCCAATACACGATCAGAAAAATACTCCATAAGCATCTTGATATACAAATCGTATGGAGCAACATCGCCTTTTAAATAAGTTCGGTCAATGGAAGTCTTCACATCCTCGGCTGTAATTTCACATCCTTCCGCCTCTTTCCACAACAATTCAAATTCATCCTTTGCGAATTTAACATCATCAAATCGGTCAAGCTTGACATTGAACTCATACTGCTTATCCCGCGAAATACCAAGCCCATTGCCCGACAAATTGCTTGAACCAGTTATGGCGATACCATGTGAATATTGATTGAAATCATCGGGATAGAGAACATACAACTTGGCATGTATTCTCTTCGATGGATGGGCACGAAGTTCAAGTTTACCATCTACAAGGTCTTGAACCATCTGGAGCATACCATTCTCCACTTCTTTTGTATAATTGGAACGCTCTATATCCCTGCGGATATTACGCAAGCAGTCTTCTCTCACTTCTTCTTCCGCCCCAAAGAATATTTTCCCTTGATTTGCCGCTTTTACTATATATCTGTCGACATCGATACCTATAAGTACTCGCACTTTGTTAATGCTGTCCAAAAAAGGACGCAACGAGAAATATCCTGACGCCCGCAAAAATCCTACCACAGCATCCAAATTTTTGATATGGTTGTTATGTTGCAACACTCCCTCAAATTCTTTCATCAAAGTATTGCCATTTCTATTCGTAAAAAAATTTGAATGTATTATCTGGTTCTCTGTTATATGTTCTTCCATATGGTTGCTTTATTATTTCAATTATTCCAGTTGACTGGTATACACCTTTTCCAAGTCTGTGCAAAGATATGAAATATCTTTTAACTAAAAGTTAAAAACGATATGATATTCATGTCATTGTTGTTTTTAAGTGTGCTTTTGCCGAGGCTAAAGCCTCGTTAAGTTTCGTGAAGATTTTTTGCACATTGGTTGAAAGTTTAAGTCAAGTTTTTATACCTCGTTAACAATTTTTATTAGTAATTTTGTAGTCAGAAAAAATACAAAATCAATACTGATTATGACTCTATTTGAACGACTTACCCAACAAGCCAAAGCAAACAAACAACGCATCGTCCTCGCCGAAGGTGCGGAAAAACGAACGCTTACCGCTGCCGACCATCTTATCGCCGACGGCATCTGCGACATCACTCTAATCGGCAATCCCGCTGAAATCAAACAACTTGCAGCGGAATTGAGTCTAAAAAACATTGAGCATGCCACAATCGTCGACCCTGCCGACGAGGCGTTTACTGAGAAATATGCGCAACTCTACTATGAGCTGCGCAAAGCCAAGGGCATGACGCTCGAGGGCGCGCACAAACAGGTGCACAACCCGCTCTATCTGGGCTGTCTGCTCATCAAGAACGGCGATGCCGACGGTCAGGTCTCTGGTGCGTTGAGCACCACAGGCGACGTGCTTCGTGCCGCTTTCCAGATTATCAAGCCCAAGAAAGGCATCAGCGTTGTTTCCGGCGCGTTCCTTATGCTGCTTCCCGAAGGTTCTCCTTACGGGACTGACGGCATGATGGTGTTTGCCGACTGCGCCGTAGTGCCTAATCCTACGGCACCGGAATTGGCACAGATTGCCGTATCGGCGGCAGAGACAGCCAAGGTGCTCGGCGGCTTTGATCCGCGTGTTGCCATCCTCAGCTTCTCAACCAAAGGCAGCGCAAAGCATGAGATGGTAGACAAAGTTATCGAGGCTACAAAGATTGCCAAAGAAATGGCTCCGAAGCTGGCTCTCGACGGCGAACTTCAAGCCGATGCAGCCATCGTGCCTTCAGTGGGCAAGAGCAAGGCTCCGCAAAGCGACATCGCCGGCACTGCCAACGTGCTTGTGTTCCCGTCGCTCGAAGTGGGCAACATCACCTACAAACTCGTGCAGCGACTCAGCGGTGCACAGGCGGTGGGTCCTATCCTGCAAGGCTTGGCAAAGCCGGTCAACGACCTGTCGCGCGGATGCTCTTGGGAAGACATCTATAAAACTGTTATCATCACTTGCAACCAAAGCATAATAGCAAATCAAAAATAATGAAAATCCTCGTACTCAACTGCGGAAGTTCATCGGTGAAATACAAGCTGATTGAACTCGACGACAACGCGCAAAACGTCCTCGCCGAGGGCGGCGTGGAAAAAGTGGGTCTGCCCGACTCTTTCCTGAAATTCAAATACAACGGCGAAAAGGTGACAATCACCACGTCTATGCCAAACCATAATGTGGCTATCCGCATCATCCTCGACAATCTGACAAGCGCTAAATATGGCTGCATCAAGGATTTCGGAGAAATCGACGCCGTAGGCCACCGCGTGGTGCACGGAGGCGAGAAATTCAATTCGAGCGTGCTCATCACCGACGAGGTTATCGCCAAGGTGAAGGAATGCTACGACTTGGCTCCGCTCCACAACCCAGCCAACATCGTGGGCATCGAGGCTATCAGCGAGATTATGCCCGACGTGCCACAGGTGGGCGTGTTCGACACTGCTTTTCACCAGACAATGCCTGCCCGCGCATATATGTACGCTCTCCCGTATGAGGTATATGAGAAATACGGAGTGCGCCGCTATGGCTTCCACGGCACAAGCCACCGCTACGTGGCACGCCGTTCATGCGAATTTTTAGGGTTGCCTTACGAGCAGCAGCGCATCATCACCTGCCACATCGGCAACGGTGGCTCAATAACCGCCGTAAAAGACGGCAAGTCAATCGACACTTCGATGGGTTTGACTCCGGTAGAAGGCTTGATGATGGGCACCCGCTGCGGAGATGTCGACCCTGCTGCCCTGCTCTACATCCAGGAGAAAGAACATCTCGACAATGCCGGAATGCAGAAACTCATCAACAAGCAGAGCGGTCTGACCGGCATCTCTGGCATCTCTTCCGACATGCGCGACATCGACGCTGCCATTGCCGCCGGCAACGAGCGTGCGCGACTGGCTCTCGACATGTACAGATACCGCATCGTTAAATATGTTGGTGCATACACAGCAGCGCTTGGCGGTGTCGACGTGATTGTGTTTACAGCCGGTGTGGGCGAAAACCAGATTCAGCTGCGTGAGAGCGTATGCAAGCAACTGGAATTTCTCGGCATCGATTTCGACCCAGAGCGCAACAACTGCCGTGGCGAGGAGGTTGAAATCACACGTCCCGGCTCGAAGGTGCGCGTAGTTGTCATCCCGACCGATGAGGAATATATGATTGCCTGCGACACGAAATCGATTGTCGAAGGCGCGAAGAAATAGAAAAAGCTATCAATGTGCTGCATCATTGTCCCGCTTTGCGTAAAGCAGGCTTTGATGCAGCTTTTTTCTCAAACAAAATGGTCAGGAAGTTAACTTTCGGCATCTTCATGATGCTCTTTGGCAAAATCATTCTCGGCTTTGTGCTGCTGTCGGTGGTCAGCGTGGCCATCTACCGATGGGTGCCTGTCAGATACACGCCTCTGATGGCGATACGCAGCGTTGAGCAGATGCTCGACGGACGCAAGGTGCGCTGCGAGCATAAATGGGTGCCGCTCGACGAGATGTCGCGACACATGCCGATGGCTGTAATCGCCTCTGAAGACAACCGCTTCGCCTCTCACCACGGATTCGACTTCGTGGAAATCAAGAAAGCCGTGCGCGAGGCTGAAAACGGAGGCCGTCACCGCGGTGCAAGCACGATAAGCCAGCAGACGGCTAAAAACGTGTTTCTATGGCCGTCGTCTTCGTGGGTGAGAAAAGGCTTCGAGGCTTATTTCACTGTGCTTATAGAGGCTCTGTGGAGCAAGGAGCGCATCATGGAGGTGTATCTGAACTCTATCGAGACCGGCGACGGACTCTACGGCGTGGAGGCTGTGGCTGAACAAAACTTCAACACCACCGCCGACCAGCTGACCGCCCGCCAATGCGCACTCATCGCCGCCACTTTGCCCAATCCGCTGCGATTCGACTCCGCCAATCCTTCGTCATACATGAAGAAGCGCCGCTCGCAGATTCTGAGGCTTATGCGCCTCGTTCCGAAGTTTCCTCCGGAGGAAGACTGACAACAGGCAACAAAAAAACGGGAAGCTTGGCGGCTTCCCGTTTTTTTTGTCAAGAACAGCAATCACTATTCCACAACAATCTCTTTTGTCACTCTCGCTCCGCGTTTCACGATTACCACAGTTCCAGGCTGCGGTTTTGCAATCCGCATGCCCTGCAGGTTGTAATAGACAGGCGCAACATCGGCGTCGTCGACAGTCAAATCATATACGCCGGCGTCGTTGAAATGCTTGTAGCGCGTCTTCATCGACGGGATTTCAAGACGATAGGCAGTGTCTTTCTTTCCGCCCGACAGATTGAGGCGCAACGAATTGAGACGTATCGGGAAAATGCCCACATTGTCGACATCGGCAATTTGCGCAAAGTCAACCGTATAATCTTGAGCGTCGCCCGACTCAAATCCCGACAGATTAGCCGACACAT
>OLWC01000830.1_pt1 | contig 11947 bp, 9 predicted proteins | sample 1673911 | NCBI WGS metagenome assembly OLWC01 (sample SAMEA103958134, study PRJEB25191) | human gut metagenome
GAGTGCCCTTTTTCGTTCACAATAGATTCTGCATTGCCGCGTCGATTTGGCTGTTTTCAAACGAATCCAAGTAAATCTGTGTCGTGGATAAGTCGGAGTGCCCCAGCGATTCGGAAATGATTGCAATATTCACTCCCGACCGCTTCAAAACCGTTGCGAACGTGTGCCGAGCGACATAGGTAGTCAATGGCATTTCCAATCCTATCTGCTCTCCCAGCGTCTTTAATTCCCGATTGACTTTCCGCAGAACCTTGTGTGTGCGGTTGAAAATCTGTTGTGCTGTTTTGTGTTCCGAGCGGTCGAGAATAGGGAAGATATAATCTTCCTGTGCGTGGTTGGCCTTGCTGTATTTCTCGATAATCTGCAAGGCGTTCGGTACGAGTTGAAAGGACAGCAATTTCTGCGTTTTGTGGCGGGAATAGTAAATTCTGCCATCCACAATATCGCAGTAGCGCAGGGTAGCCATATCCGTAAAATTAATGCCTGCCGTGTAGTAGGAGAACAGAAAGATGTCTCGTGCAAACTCGGCATAGTCCGTTCTATAATTAGGGGCTATCTCCAATGCAACGAGTTTCTGTATATCTTCTTTCGTGATGGCTCGCTTTCTCGTCCGTGTCCATAGGCTCCCAACCTTGTATTTGGTGAATGGGGTAGTTTTAGGCACGAATAAACCCTCGGCGAGTGCCTTGTTATAGGCGGCCTTAAAGATAGCGTATTTGGTGGCTATGCTGTTGTTTGTGTTGCCCTCTTTACGCAGGAACAGTTCAAAATCGTGAAGATATGCAAGGTCTATTTCGTCAAATCGGATATTCAGCGATCGAAATTGCGAAAGGCGGGATAACAAAGAGCGGTGTTTGGATGCCGAGCCGTATTTGCCGAGTGTTTCCAGCCGTTCAATGGTCTGTTTCAAATATTCGCCGACCGTGCAGTTGATTTTCCGTCCGTTGGTTTCTAAAAGATTATCGAGAGTAACCTCTACCTCTAATGCTTCCAAGCGTTTGATTTTGCGGCGGAGTTCGTCGATTTTGGTGTCGATGCGGAGTTGTAACGCCTGCAATTCGGGAGTTTGGCCCATAACACGTTGATTTTCAAAATCCCATTCATTAATGTTGAGTGTTACACCCGTGCTGATGTGTTTAAGTTTTCGGTTTTGTGTTAAACGCAGGTGAACGGGCGCGGCGTTTTGGCTGTTCAGTCTGTCTTTGCGAAAGACGGCGTTAATGCTGATATTCATTTGTTTGCATTGTTGCGCAAACAAGTTTAACCGACTGATTTAGTGTTAAACATTTCCCCGAAAACACCCTCTTTCCCGCCCGAAAATGCCTGATGATAGGGCAGACGCACAAAAACAAAAAGACCGATAATCATTGATTATCAGTCTTTTGCTTTGTACCCCCTCAGGGGCTCGAACCCTGGACCCCAACATTAAGAGTGTCGTGCTCTCCAAGCCACCAAAACGCTCCGCGTTTCGGCGTAACCAACTGAGCTAAAGAGGCATCAATCGTTATCCGATTGCGAGTGCAAAGGTAGCTATAAGGTAAGTGTTAAACAAAGTGTTAAACAATAAATGCGGATAAACCTGCTTGCAATTAATATATTAAGTGAATTAGTATTATTGTAGTCAAAGGAAAACCGCATTTTTTCGGCCTGCCCTTAACCTTTTAAGATATATAGTATATATAACTCCATTTTTTGTGGAGTAATATTCTTTATCTCTAATACGTGCGTCTGTTCCGTACTACCGTACGGTTCCTGCCGCTACTTTGCAAACTGCATCAGATAGTTTTCGCAGAATCCCGCTAACGGGAATTTCACCATCTCGTCCCGTCCGTCGGGCGTGGTGTAATGAAATATTATAGCGTTCGCTTTGACAAGGCAGTCGAATAAATTTACCGTTTCGCTCATGCCCTCCATCTTCATCTCGTTGGCGATTATTATTCCTATTATATCGTTTATCTCTTCAAGGTCGCTTTTCCACCCGATTATTCATTGTTTGTTCTTTACAAGTGCGATTTCAACGGGTTTATTTATGTCCGCTGTTTCGGGAGAGAAAACAAAGTAAAACATTTCGGGATAAATCTCATTTTGAGGTTTTATGACAATTAAGCCTATTCCCTCTGTCTTGCTCCATTCGACCAACTTGCAAATAGCTTGTTTATCCTCTCATGCTTTGGTCATTCATTCCGTTTTCGGTTGTTTGTATTTATTCATCATTAACGTAATTTCAATTATTATTAAGTAATTGTCACGATAATCCTTAATTACCATTCTATGTTACCGCGACATTCAATTTCGGCCTGCTCCTCCCAATCTATCTCATAAGGATTACTACTCTTTATGTATTCTTTTGAATCTCTCATATCACGTTCATTCCGTTGTTGCCAATATTTGGCAGACGCATTATCCGTGTGTTTTATGTTTATGCGCCATTCATTTTCTTCAAATATCCATTCCCAATCTACTCCCTCTTTCAATCCTGTTTTTATTAATCTATGTGCTATAATATGTTCGCTCAAGTTATGATTTAGCATTGTATCAATTATATGTTTTGCTTTTTCACTATGGCCAATCAAAGAGTATGGTAGCCAAATCCCAAAGAAATTAGGGTTGTCGTTAAGAATGCGAAGAAGCTCATTTTTTGAACCGCGCGAGTAACCTTCATATCGTTCAAGGTTTTCATAATATATTTTTCGATAACGCTCTAATAAATCAGCATAATCTTTTTCTGAAATATAGTATTGTTGTTTTTCATAATCTAAAGACCATCGCAGTACAGACATAGTGTTTAATTTTTAGAGTGTTAATCGGTTGAATGTTATGTAAATATAGTGAATATTTCTCAATATAGCAAGTAATATAAAAGTGACAAACTTTGTAAAAGGGTCTTATAAACTTACCTTTTCACAAAGTCTGTCACTCGGAAGGTCAGATGAAAATTCAACTATTCGCTAATTTTTCTTCTAACTTATCTGCGTATTTCAGCACGAATTTTCGGAAATCATCGAAACTTAATTCCAGATCAAATGTAATAGGTGCATTTACATCATCTCCGCTTTTATCCATAATATGGATATTCTCAATGTTTTCTACATTGCAATTCATTATATCGAACCGATAGTGGCATATTGAGTTACGGATATGATAGGCTATATTTTCTATTGAATTCTTATCAACTCCTTTTCTGTGTTCATTCGCTGTGATTTTGGTTGTATCAATTCCCCAGTTTTCATAATCAACTAATCCATCTACGGATATATTTTTGTCATGGTCTGCGCATTGTTGCGGCATAATTAAGAGGCCCACACAACAATTCATAAAGAGGGTCTTTTCAGAGTTGCAGTTGTGTTCGTATTGAACAAGAATTTGTCGCGTGCGGGAAATAAAATCAATGCGATTTTGATAGTTACTCATAAGTTCTTATTTTTATTCATCTAATCCCGTAATGCTTGCAAATTTTTTCCATCCTGTTGCTTTTTTATATGCATCAGTGCATCCTGACGGCACTTTCAGCACCGAATAAGGATTAATGTTGTAAAAAGTATAATCTTTACATGTCGGCGGTATTTCTGTACCTATTTTGAATAATCGAAGGTTGGAATTGCCATAAAAAGTGTATTCATCTATTCTTTTGACTTGTGTACATTCAGACATATCAACGGTCGTAAGATTTATTGCCCCATCAAAGGCTCCCAAATCACGAACTCCTGAGATAGATTCCAATTTTGAACCTTTCTCAAACGTAATCATTTCTAATGATGAACAACCTTTGAATGCGGCAATTTCAATCGTTTCCACACTTGCGGGAATCTCGATGAAGGTTAAGGCTTTGCAGTCTGAAAGGGCACCCGAATAATTATCTTTGTTCTGATAACCTCCTGTGATAGATTTCAATTTTGAACCTTTCTCAAACGTAATTGTTCTCAATGATGAACCCTTGAAAGCTGTTCCAAGGCTTTCTACGCTTGCAGGAATCTCAATAGTAGTTAAGGATTTGCAGTCTAAAAAGGCACCCAAAATCTTATAATTATTATCATGTCCCCCTGTGAAAGCTTTTAATTTTGAACCTTTCTCAAAAGTTATTGTTTTCAATGAAACACAACCCTTGAAATTATTAAAGGTCATCGACTCTACATTTACAGGAATCGTCACTTTCCATAGATTGGAACAACCGCTGAATGCATCATCAAGAACTGTCAAACCTGTAAAGTGTTTCAATTCATTAAAAATCTGAATTTCCGAGTTTCCTGTGAATGTTGTGCCAAGTGATGTAACCGTTGCGGCTTCGTCATAGGATAATTCAAGATCTCCATTAGTGTCCCACATTCCCACACATAGTTTCTTTACATTTTCATCTGCGAACTGAATAATATTCGGGTCTACCGATTGTCCCGTTTTGGAAATCGTGATTACCGTACCATCTGCCAATTCAAAGTAAACATTGTTCTCATCCTGCGTGATTTTGATGCTATCTGCATCCTTGCCGTCCTCTCCCGTAGCTTTGCCTAATTGCGTCCAATTCGTTCCGTTGTCATAGGAAATCCACCAATAGCCCTCTCGAATTTCGAGTTTTGGCGTAACACCGTCTGAACCATCCGTGCCATTATTACCGTCTGTCCCTTGTGCTTTTATCTTCTGTCCGTCCACAACGATAAACTCTCCGTCCAACGTCCAATAATAGATGCCGTCCGTGTCTTTCTTCACTCCGATAACGGGAGTGTTTCCATCAACACCATCCGCACCGTCCTTGCCGTTGTAAATCACAATCGGGTTGCTCTTGGCGAACTTAATTGTATAGCCTACCACCTTGCCGTTCTCGGTCAGCGGGTCTACACTCGTGATATAATCGTTGTTTTGGAGTGCTGTCACAATCGTTTGTAATGCCGAAAGGTTGGTATTCGTTTCGTTGCAAAGACGCTGTAAGGCTTCAAAAGCAGACCATGTAGGCAGTTTGATTTGCGTACCGTCAGCCAATGTAAAGATTACATAGTCGGTGCTGGTTTTATAATCCACGCCCGAAAACATGGAATCGCCACCAATGCCATCTTCACCTGTTGCTTTACCTAACTGCGTCCAATTTGCTCCGTTATCATAGGAAACAAACCAATAATCGTTTTCGATTTTGAATTGCGGGGTCGTGCCGTTGGTTCCATTTGTGCCGTCTTTACCCTCGGCTTGGATTTTTCCACCATCGACCATGATAAATTCACCGTTCAACGTCCAATAATAGACACCATCAGTATCTTTCTTTACGCTGATAGTGGGTGTTATCCCATCTTCACCGTCTTGTCCGTCTTTACCGTGGTAGATGGTAATAGGGTTACCTTTGCTGAAAGTAATTGTATAGCCGATTTCTTTGCCGTCTTTCATAAGAGGTGTAGTCCCCGTAACATAGACGTTGTTTTGTAATGCTGTTACGATAGTCTGCAACGATGAAATATTTGTGTTCATCTGCTTGCAGAGTTCCTCTAATTTTGCGACACGGTTTTCCAATCCGTGAACGCTGTTCCAAAGGTCATCATCATCGTATTTACACGATGTGAGCGCAACCACCGCAAATAATGCGGCAAAGGCCAATAGTTTTTTCATAGTAAGATTTATTTAAGTTGAACAAGTGTTTCAAATCTTACTATCCGTCCCTCGATAGTGGCTTATGTGCAAAAGAAAGCGCAGGACTGAAAGCCTATTATAGTTAAGCGGGTTCTGACAAAACCTTGACAATATAATAAGCAACAGCCCCACGCCTATCCGTAAGGATATGACGCGGTAGATGTTCGCCTATTCTCTTGTCTTTTGAACTGTCAGATTCGCTTAACGAGAACAAGCTACACTTTCCGTGTATTCAATATGTTACTGCAAAAGTAGCATATTCGGCGGAAATTGCAAAACATCTTGCCCTTTCGGGTGCTGTTGCCGTATTTAATTGTGCAAAGTTCTTGAAAACAAAGTTTCTATCCAATAGCAGGGAGTATGGAATCGAAACTTTGTTAGTTGTAAGTTGGGTTAATCGTTCCCGCAGATTTCTTGTATTACGCCGTCCATGTAAATCGCCTGCCCGCTCGTCAGCCGTCCCCACCAACGACACCCTAATTTGTCAATGATGATTTCGCCCTGCTCTTTCAGTCGTTCGGCCAGCCACGGAGTAACAAGCCACCATTCCAGCACCTCGTCCCCGTTAAAGGGATAGATATATTCCTCGTCGATTTTCCCCGCTTGGATCAGCTCCTCGATAACCGTGCTTTGTCCCCATAAAACATGGATGTCCGTAATCCGTTTGGCTCTCTCTTGTGTTTCGTACATAGCGATTAAGTTTTATTCTTCGGTTATTAGTAGTAATCCAACTTCATGTAATATCAATAATCTTATGCTGTTAGATGGTTTCGGGCATGAATAGGGGGCGGTCTGTTTTATGTGGAATCCTATTATATGTAATGGATAAAAATTCGATTTTCCATCTGAAAAGGGGGAGGGGTGAAAAAGTGATAGTATCTTCATGGTCGGCCTATCAAAGCAAAACGCCCCGACTATAAAAATCGGAGCGTCTGAACGAAAGTATATTATGTGAGTAGAAAAGATTGTAAATGTAGCTTATTGGCCTTTATCGGGTCTTGGGTGCATAGCACCTTAACGAAATAAGCCAGCGACACGGATTCGGGAATCATCTTGCACCGTTCATTTAGGGCATAAGTAACCGACAGCGAATTATCAGCCGACAGATTCGGAATGTTGTATTTAGTAAGAATCCGATTCATTGCCCGTTCATTTCATTGCGGCGGATTTGTTCCCTTTGTTAGGCAGAATTGACATATTTCATTATAGACGGCGTGTGCCGTATCTTTCTGCGGCGGATTTACAAAGCAATCATCCGTTATTTCGTAGCCGTTCGGTAGGGCCTTAATCAGTCCTAATCCGTTACTCTCTTTAATAAGAGTGGAAACCGTGTTGCGGTTCATTCCGACAGCATCGGCAATCTGTCCGATATTTCAAAGGATAGTATTCGTATTATTAAGACATATAGCCTTTAATATGAGTAGAAAGCCCGCGATTTTCGGCGGATGGTTCTTTGCAAAGAATCGGTTATCCACGAAAAAGAAATCCGTTTGGGGATTGGCTATATAATAGGAATTACGGCGTTTGCATCCGTCGATTATGCGGGTTGTAACCTGCATTGCTCCGCACTCCTCCAATCGTTGGACAGACCGTTTGACGGTACGGATATTTACTCCTGTTATTTGGGACAGCCTATCTTCCGTTATATGGCTTGTTTGTGTCTTGTAGTCCGATTTGCATTTAATCGTTGCTCAAACGTAAATGTCAGTCGGTTTGCCGTTGCCCGTCTGAAGCTGGCAAATTGATTTTGGAATCGTTGTATAATTCATCGTTAGCGACGTAATTAGTAAATAGTATCTCTTTTGTTTTTAATAATTTCCGAAAGCAGGCGGAGCCTAACGCGGCTTTGGCGGCTTTTCGGTTGTCGAATCATTTGTGTTGCGTTACATAGTACAGCATAGTCTGAAAATCGGGTTTGAGGCTCTTCAGAGCCGAGAGCCTAAATTAGGTGTTGGTTGGGTAGGTAGTGGTATAAGTGCCACTTTTGAGCACGAAGCAGGGGACAGATTTAGGCATCGCCCTTATCCCTCTTGCTGGCTTCTGTAAAGGTACAGAGGTTATTTTCAGCAAACAAATGAATCGGGGAATTCTTTATCGGGAGCCGAAATGAGGGCTTTTCAGCGAAATTCGCTAAATTTGGAAATAAAATAATTTGGATTATGAGTATTAGAACCGACGATTTAGGATTTGTCTTTTATGAAGCCGACGAACAAGAAGAAAAAGAGTTGGAATATGTATATGCGATTACCGATTCTTGGAATTATATGGGTGATGAAGTCATAGACACTTTCCCACGCAGATTTTGGGATAGGGTCTGTCAGGAGAAGATAAAAGCCCCGTTTACAAAAGAAATGTTTTTGCAGGAAACGGATATTATAGCGACAATTAAAGGCTTTGGATTGGACGTAAATAAATTTTGGTGGGCTGTGCTGTTTGTTTATGATTGGTCGATTGAAAAGTTTACCAAATGTTTTTGGGTTAAACTCCCGCCAAAATCATTAACCAAAATATTAGACTATATCGGAGATTCAAAAGATTTTGAGATTACATTCCGAGTAAAGGGTAAAAAGAGCCGCGAAGCAGACCCAAATGTAAAAGCAGCAGTTATGTATGGATTAAGGCAAAAACTCAAAGAGTGGAAAGACAAGGAGTTTTACCGCATAATAGATCATTCTACCTACACAACGACATTCACAAATTCATCCTATTATATGTGCTTTGCAGCGGATAAGTTCAAACATCTGTTCGATGCTTTGAAATTGCCGAATCGAGGTGCGGCGAATGAACACAGATGCGATAAAGAGGTATCTTATAATAAAATGTTGCTTATTTCCCGTCTGTTCTATTTTATGCGGCTGACACGAAATGTAAACTTTAAGGATAGCGATGAATCGCTGAAAGGAGTGCTGAAAACCTATGCAAACAAGCTGCCGCATACTGAATCCGCTATCTATGGATTTTAGGGAGTAGGAAATGGGCTGTTTTTTACTCCCTGCAAAGGGTCGCTGGCAAATAGTACTTTTGCAGTGTCGAAAGGGATAACCCCGACGACCTGCAAACACTTGGGCAAGGGATGCAGCATAATTTAAGCCTCTCCCTAACAAGGAGTAAGAAATATTATGAAAAACTTAAATGTTTTTGAAATTTTCAAATCTTCTCAATTTGCTTTTATCAAAGGCAATCGTCCTACCGATGAAAAAGCGATTAAGGCAAAAAAGGATTCTCTTGCCGAATATGGGATGTTGTGTCCCATTACGGCGGTGAACGGTAAAGCCATCATAGCATCGGGCGGTCACCTGACCGATTTGGACGGCAACGATATTGCCGATGAACATGCAAAGGATTATTACGCTGTTTTGGACGGTCAGCACCGTCTGAAAGCCTACCTTGAATTAGGCTTGCCGCTTGAAGATTTGGTGGTCATTGAGCCGCTGAATAAAGGGGTTGCCATTGCATTGCTCATTGCCGAAATGAACATTTGCACGAAAACGTGGAAAGGTTCCGACTACATGGCAGCCCCCGCAATGGCCATTAAGGAAACAAATGCGGCCTTTGATTTTGCTATGGAATTGCAACGACGCAATTTCCCGCTTTCGACAATCTCGTTTTGGGCGTGTGGCAACAACAAACTCAAAGCCAAAGATTTGGTGGCAAGTCTTAAAACCCGTGAAATGCCCCAATGTCTGCAAGAGGCTGACGGGTGGTGTGCCAAGAGCCGCAAATGGTTTGAAGCGGCAAGTGAAAAATTCACGGCTAAATTCCTCGCCAAAAAGTATTTGATTACATTCATCCAAGACGGTTATAATGCTGCCGATGACGCATCCGCCTACACTTCTGAAATGGAAGAAAAATTAAAGAATCTTACCCAATGGCAGGCGGATAAAATCCAAAATGCCCGCAAAACCTCTACGCAGACACAAGAACAGATAATCCTTGATCTGTTACGGGAACATCTTTAATTGTTCGGTCGTTTAACCGAACCGAAAAGGGGACGATTGCCATTACAGCAATCGCCCTCTTTTTTCATTCCGTTATCGGGATCTCGTATTCTTCGACGGGCATGGCCTTGAAAAATTCGTCGAACGTGTAGCGCAAATTCATTGGCTGGGCTGAATAGGGATTATCCTTGTCGGTTCGTAAGGACGGAACGATAATTTGTTTCCGTTCCATGTCGCCTTTGAACGTATCGGGCAAAAGGTAGGTTCCGCCGTTTCGGTGCTTTTTAATCAGCACGTAACGTGTCATGCCGTTCTTAAAGATTATTTCCAAAATGCCACGCATGGCAGAGAGGGAATGATAGACGGCTTTTTGCAATTTTTCCTTGTATAAGGCCGACTGCTCCATTTTGCTAAAATCTTTCTGCTCCACATTCCGTTTTATTTCGGCATCGTTTTCGGCTATCTGTCCGTTCAGTTCGGAAATTTCCTGCTCGGTTTGCTTGATTTGTTTGCAAAGCACGTTATAATCGGTTTCCAATTCATTGATAAGGTCATCATTATTCAGTTTCTTGATTTTGGCAATCAACGATGCCGATTGCGTTTTCAGTTCATCGACGCTATTGACTTTTCGGGTGATTGTTTCCCGAATCTGCTTGTTTATCCCCTGCAATTCATTTGCCCGCTGGGTATTGAAGCGCTTGTATTCCTCGGTGTGCAAGGTTTCCTTTACACAAGTCCAAACGGACGATAGGATATAAGCGCATTTGACGCCGTAATTTTCGCATTTCTGTTTGTCGTTATAAGCACTTGAACAACGATAGATTAGATAGCTGTTGTGGTTGGGTTTCATGTAAAGACCGCATCCACACGGGCAAAACAGCAAACCTTTCAGCGGATTATAGTATTTCGGAGCATTGCTTTGAAACAGGCTGTTTTCACGCATCTGTTTGTTGGCCTTGTCGAAATCTTCGGGCGTGATGATTTGCAGTTCGGGAATTTGGCCGTACAATTTTCCCCGTCGGTATATCTCCCCTTTGTATTTGGGATTGCGGATAATGCGGCAGATGCCCGAATAAGAGAGTTTGTAAGGGTATAATTTATTGTAAACCCTTACAGTCTGCCGTATCGTATTGCCGTCGATTAGCTGCTGAAAAAGGTATTTTACCGCTTCGGCTTCTTTGGCATCGACGACAAGCAGGTTTTTAGGCGTTTGGTTCAGTTTGTAATCGGGATTGTGAATGACTTTGTAGCCGAAAGGAACCGTACCGCCTGCAAACATATTGCTAAACTCGGCCAGTTTGGAGCGTAAACCCGTCTGCATCCGACCTGCAATCTTGTAGCGTTCGTCGGCACTTGCTTTGGCTTCTACTGACAGCGTAATGATGTCGTAAAGGGATAAAATAGTTCCAGCCTTATAAATGCGGTCTTGCTTATCCAAAAACAGAATATCGACACCTTGTTTCAAAAGTTCGTTTATCGTTGAAAGAACGGATAAAATATCATCTTCACGCGATAAACGGGAGAGTTCCGACACGATAATCATATCGGCGACCGCATCGTCCACATCTAAAAGTTCATTTAGACTTTTCCTGTCCTTTCTGGCTCCCGAAATTTTCTCTTGAATGATTTTGATTAGATGATAATTTCGGTCGCTACAATAGGCCGTAATAAGTTCAATTTGACGGGTAATGTCTTGTGCCTCCGTCGAAACACGGGCGTAACCGACTACTCTTTTCGATTTTTCCATAACGCTGTCAATCAATCTTTAGCGCAAATTTAACGTTTTTTTGTTAATCTGCGACAAAATTGATTACTATATGTACAAAGATGCGATGGAGGCCAATTCGCCCGTCGTGCGGGAGAACTGTTGGGAGTGGTACACCTCGGTCGTGAAGACCCGTATGCACAACTTCTCCGGCGAGTTGATCGTCTTCACGCGCTGGCACGAGGAGGATTTGATCGGCACGCTCTGCCGCCGGGAGCCTTTCGTCGAGTTCACCGACTGGGCGCAGCTCGATACGCTGCCGCCCGATACCTGGCTCTATTTGAACTTCGAAGCTCTCAAAACGCGTCCTCCGTCGCCGGTCGATCCCCGTGAACCGGGCGAAGCGCTCTGGGAGGAGCTTCACGGCGCGGAATTGCTGCGTGGTAAGCGGCGGCTCGATCCCGTGCGGTTCGAGTGTATGTATCAGGGGCGTCCTTCGGTGCGCGAAGGGCTGCTCTACGGGGATAATTTCCTGACTTACGAGGAGCTGCCCCGCGACATCGTGCGCCGGGCGAACTATACCGATACGGCCGATACGGGCGACGATTACCTCTGTTCGCTCTGTTATGTCGTCGATCCGGACGGGGTGATCTACGTTACCGATGCGGTTTATTCGCGCGAACCGATGGAGATGACC
>OLWC01000832.1_pt1 | contig 11945 bp, 7 predicted proteins | sample 1673911 | NCBI WGS metagenome assembly OLWC01 (sample SAMEA103958134, study PRJEB25191) | human gut metagenome
CGGAAGCGAAAGTTTCGCAACTTGAGGCGGAACTGAAAGTTGTTGAGGACAAACTGGCTGCCGGTGCAACTGACAATGATCTCTTTGAACGGCATGGCGAAGTCAGCAAGAGTTTGGATGCGGCTATGTCGGAATGGGAAGATGCTACAATGGAATTGGAAAATTTGAAAAACAATTAAATAAAAGGACATTATGAAACTAAAGTACAGTTTTATGTTGTTGGCTTTGGCTGGCGTGATGAGCGCCAATGCCGGTGAGCCGAAGACTGGTGTGTCGAGAGAGAATCTGGATGAGTCTGTTTCTCCTTGCACCGATTTTTATCAATATGCATGTGGCGGATGGCAAAAATTGAATCCGCTGAAGCCTGAGTACTCGCGCTATGGCTCTTTTGACATGCTTGGCGAGAACAATAAGAAGCAGTTGCATGATTTGGTTGAGGGTCTGTGCGGCACCGCTCACACGTATGGCTCTGTAGAGCAGAAAATCGGCGATTTGTATTCTATGGGTATGGACAGCGTGCGCTTGAACAAAGAAGGCGCAAAACCAATAAAGGCTGACATCAAGCGCATTGAAAAGGCAAAACGCGAAGATATTACAAGCATTCTCGGTTGGATGCACAGCTTCTCATCGGCATTCTTCGGAGTGGGCGTTATGAGCGATCTGAAAAATTCTGACATCAATATCCTTTATTGGGGTCAAGGCGGCCTTGGCTTGGGCGACCGCGACTATTATATGAATGATGATGCCCAGACATTGAAAATCCGTGAGGCATACAAGCAATTTATCGTGAAGCTTCTGATGCTGTCGGGTTATAAAAAGGCCGACGCTGAACGTATGCGCGACAACGTTATGGGAATAGAGATGGAGCTTGCAAAGGTGGCAATGACCCGTACGGAGCAGCGAGACTACATGGCGCAATACAACATCCGTACTCTCGCAGAAGTTGAAAAACTTTGCCCCAACATTGATTGGAAGCAGTATCTGACGGCTCAATATCTTCCTATTGTCGACAGTATGTGCGTAATGCAGTTGAAGTCGTTGGAGAAGGTGAACGAATTGATTGCAAACAAAAGTATGCGTGAAATCAAGGACTATCTGATTTTCCATTTGGTTAACTCTGCGTCGGATTATCTTGGCGACAATTTCCGCAAGGTGAACTTTGAGATGAGCAGCACAATTTCAGGTGCGGAGCAGGACAGACCGCGTTGGAAACGTGCATTGTCAGTTCCTGACGGAATGCTTGGCGAGGCATTGGGACAGATTTATGTGAAGAAATATTTCCCTGAGGAGTCTAAGCAAAGAATGCTTGAGCTTGTCGGAAATCTGAAAACGTCGCTTGGCGAGCACATCCAGAACTTGGCTTGGATGAGCGATGCCACCAAGTCGAAAGCAATGGAGAAATTGTCGGCATTTACGGTAAAAGTAGGTTATCCTGACACTTGGAAGGATTATTCAGGAATCATCATCGATCCGAAAAAATCATATTGGGAAAATGTGAAGTCGGCAAGCATCTTCCATGTGAAGGACTCTAATGAGAAATGTGGCAAGCCGGTCGACAAGGCAGAGTGGGGTATGACTCCGCAGACAGTAAATGCATATTACAATCCGTCGACCAATGAAATCTGCTTCCCTGCAGGTATCCTTCAAGCTCCGTTCTTCTCTCCTGACGCTCTCGACTGCGACAATTATGGTGCAATCGGTGTTGTAATCGGACATGAGATGACTCATGGATTTGACGACAACGGACGTCAGTTTGACAAAGATGGAAATATGGAAGACTGGTGGACTAAGGACGATGCAGAAATGTTTGACTCTCTTGCAAACAAATTGAAGGCTCAATTTGACAAGATTGTGGTCATCGATTCTCTCCATGCCAACGGCAAGTTGACTCTTGGCGAGAACATCGCCGACCAGGGCGGTTTGCGAGTTGCCTACACTGCATACCTTAAGACAAAAGAAGCGAAGGAAAACAAAGTTGTTGACGGTTTCACGCCAGCACAGCGTTTCTTCTTGTCGTATGCCAATGTGTGGGCAGACAATATCCGTCCAGAGGAAATCCGTCGTCGCACGACTACCGACCCTCATTCGCTTGGTCGTTGGAGAGTGAATGCAACCTTGAAGAATATCGATGCTTTCTATGAGGCATTCGGCATCAAGGAAGGCGATCCGATGTATATAGCGCCGGCAGACCGTGTGGTAATCTGGTAATCGACAAGAAAAAGACAAAAAAGCGTTGGATTCATTGAATTCAGCGCTTTTTTTGTATCTTTACGCAATGAAGACGTTGGATGTGTTTCAATTTAAGCAATTCTCTGTGCGGCATGCAAAGAGTGGAATGAAAGTCGGGACAGACTCTGTCCTGCTTGGGGCATGGGCTGATTTTGTGGCAAGAAACCGAATATTGGACGTCGGAGCAGGAACAGGAATTTTGGCTCTTATGGCGGCTCAGCGCAATGCCGACGCTATGGTGGATGCTGTGGAGATAGACGCCGTCGCAGCGGAGGAGGCTTTGCAGAATGCTGAAAACAGCGCATGGGGCGGACGGATAAAAATATTCGAATGCGACTTCCTGCGTTTTGAAAGTGGCTCAAAGTATGATTATATAGTGTCCAATCCACCATTCTTCGATTCGGGTGAAAGAGCGCCCGATGCACGCAGAGCTATGGCGAGACATACTGACACGTTGCCTTTCTCTGAGTTCTTTGGCAGATGCAAATCGTTGCTGTCTGACGACGGACTTGTTGGCTTGATTGCTCCGGCAGAGGTAAGGCAGACAATAGAGTTCTGGGCAGGAGAGGCAAATTTGTGGCTTCGGCGCCGCACTGCAGTGAGAACAACTCTGAAGAAACCCATAAGGCGTTACTTGTGGGAGTTCTCAAATTTGCCGGCGGCATTGGAGGAGTCGGAAATCGTGCTTCAGGAAGGACCGGAGCGAAGCAGGGAATTCAAAATGCTTACGGAAGCTTTTTATATCCACTGACTTAATAAGTTGTAAAAATATATAAATGCGTCAATTCTGATTAAACTAAATGAAAGTTTATTTGTCATTAGAATAAAAGTGAAAGACTATGAAACGGAATTATCTTTTAATTTTGGCAAGTGTCTTGACTCCGCTGTTGGTGTCAGGACAGAGCTATTATGACGATGATATTTACTACAATTCATCTAAAGTAAAGAAGACGGAGAAGCGTGAAGTCAAAAAGCAGAAAACTGAGGGAACTGCGGATTTTGAAGAACCGACATACCAGGTGTATACAAGCAATCCTCGCGATGTCGATGAATACAACCGCCGTGGCGCATACAAAGTTTCTGCCGACACAATTTCTGCCGACACAGTGGTGGCAAATCCTGATGTTTTCCAATACACAGAGCGTATGGAGCGTTTCGACAATCCTACAATCGTGGTTTCGTCTGACGACAGCAGATTGAAGGAACTCTACTATGCTGACAATGTGAATATATATGTAGGGACACCATCGGTTACATGGTCGATTGGCGGATTATTCTATGATCCGTGGTATAGCCCGTGCTACAGGTCGTCATGGTACTACAATTCGTGGGATTGGTCATTTGGATGGGGATGTTATCGCCCATATTACGGATGGTATGACCCATTCTGGGGACCGTCGTATCCATATTACGGTTGGGGATATGGATGGAGTTATCCGCACTATTATCCATATTATCCGGGCGGACATCATTACTATTCTGATGGCGGACGCAGACCGTTCAGTGCATCTCACAGCCCGAGCGGACGCAGACCGGAATTGAGCAGACACGGAAATTATAGCGGGTCCGACAGTTACAGATCAACAGGCCGCCGTCCGTCGTCTTCTTATTACACTCCGTCGACAAGACCTTCGGACACCGCCCGCCCGTCGACAACCTACAGTGGATATCGAGGTGGCTCGACAACATATACGTCGCCAAGCACTAATCCGGGACGCCGTCCGTCGGTGAGCACAGAGCGTACCACTCCGTCGTATTCATCTCCGAGCCGTTCCACAGACCGTACGCCTTCATACAGGCAGCCGTCGACATCTTCGCCAAGCCGTGGCAGTTCTTACGGCGGTTTTAGAGGCGGTTCGTCAAGTGGGGGCAGAGGCTCTTTCAGCGGTGGCGGCCGTGGTGGCAGACGATAACAATGTTTGAAAACAAAATCTAAAGAAAATGGCTAAATTAAGAAATTTATTCCCTTTGTTGTGTGCCCTCTACGCTGCATCGGCAGGAGCTCAGGGTGCATTGGATTTATATACAATATCGCAGACAGACTTGAGGGGTAGTGCCCGGTTTATGTCTATGGCAGGCGCGTTTGGTGCGTTAGGCGCTGATTTGTCAACGCTCAATCAGAATCCTGGCGGCATCGGTGTCTACCGCAGTTCCGAGGTGGGAATGACAATGGGCGGTGTCAAGAAAAATGTCACTATGAATGGGTTTAAAACATCGAACTCTAATTTTAATTTTGACAACATTGCCTATGTCGGGACATTTAAGACGGGAAACGAAACAACGCCGACATTCTCTTGGGGTGTGTCGTATACCAAAGCCTTGGATTTCAAACGTCATTACAATGGCGAGATTCACGGAATGCGTAATTCAATGACAAATTATGTGGCGGAAAATTCAAAAGGTTGGACCACATCGGACCTTGGCGCCGTTAAAGGCGGATATGATCCGTATATGGACTCCAACGCTCCGTGGATAAGCATTTTGGCATACAATTCATATTTAATCAATCCGATGTCGGCAAGCAACGATTCTTATAGCGGATTGTATAAGAATGGCACCACGGGATATGCGGAGATGGAAGTTCAGGAGTCTGGACATATGAACGAGTATAACGTAAGTTTTGGCGGAAATGTGATGGACATGGTGTATTGGGGTGCTTCTGTGGGTATCTCGGATTTGGAATACAGCATGTATTCATATTATGGAGAGAGCTTGGAAAAAGCTCGTGTGCCTTATATTTATGGCGACAATACTTACCTTGCGGAAGGAAATGCCGCATGGGGTATGGAAAACTATCTGAATATGACGGGCACAGGCGTGAACTTTAAAATGGGCTTGATTGTCAAGCCTATAAATGAACTCAGGCTGGGTGTGGCTTTCCATACGCCTACATTCTACAATGTCAATTCTTCTTATTATGCAAGCACGTCGTATGCATTTGATGCGAATGTTGCTGGTAGCGGAGTATCAAACATAAAAGGTACGGCAGAAACGAATGCCGGATATGACGGCAAGACGGAATTTGACGCAAGGACTCCATGGAAGGTGATGGGAAGCGTTGCCGGAGTGATTGGCGGACGTGGCATCATCAGTCTTGACTATGAAAGGGTTATGTATGGTGGTATGCGCACGTTTTATAATGGGCGGGAGGATCGCGTCGTGGCCGACAATGTAAGGACAACCTTTAAGGCAAGCAATGAAATCCGCATCGGTGGAGAGTTTAAGGTGACGCCAAGTTTCAGCGTGCGTGCCGGATATTCGTATAAGACATCACCGGTTGAAGAGAATCTTGCACAGGATCCTACTGCGGGAACTTCGATGTCGTATACCCTGGACAATAAAACTCAACGCTATACGGCAGGTGCTGGATACCGGTATAAAGCATTCTATGCTGATTTGGCATATGTGAGAACGAGCCGTCAAAGTGATTATTATGGATTTTTCAATGCTGAGGCTCCGTCGTCAACACTGAAGGATGCCAACAATGAGGTGGCTGTTTCTGTAGGATTCAAGTTCTAGTAGAATATAGGAGAATAAAAAATCGGATTTTTTATTGCCAAACAGTTCGTGTGGCTTAGAACCATTTCAAGTAAGCGAAGCTCTGACGGTGTGCGAGCTCTGCATTCTTAGGATAGATGCGGAATCCATAGTGGAACACGCCTGGAACTGCAATTTCGTGCTTAAGTTCGTAAGAAACGATGTCGCCTTCGCGCTTAACCTCTTTGAAATCGTAGCGGTTGAGGAATTTCTGCTGACCTTCTTCAACGGAATAAACCACCATTTCAACACCAATGCTGTCTGCAAGACCGTTGGTGTCAATCTTTGCGTCAACTTTGATCTTGTCGCCGAAAGAGTTCGCTGAAGGATCGAGCGGAGTGGCTTCAAGCACCTTGATGCCGTCCCAACGGGAAACCACATTGTCTTTCCATTCAACCAATGCTTTGGCTTTTGCAAAATTGTTTTTCTTGAGATCCTTGCCGTATTTTCCTTCTTTCAGATAGAAGCGTTCGATGTAGTCATCAATCATACGCTTCATGGTGAAGTTAGGAGCGATGTGGGCAATGGAGTTCTTGATGTATTGAATCCATTCTGGAGAATATCCCTTTGAGTTCTTTGCAAAATAAAGAGGGATAATCTCGTTCTCAAGCATAGAGTAGATGGTTGCGGCATCGAGCTTGTCCTGCTGACCTTGGTCGGTGAATGTGCGCTTGTCAGTCAACGCCCAACCGGCATCTTTGCGGTAGCCTTCATACCACCATCCATCAAGTACGGAGAAGTTGAGCACGCCGTTCATCTCCGCTTTCTCGCCAGAAGTACCAGAGGCTTCCAATGGACGAGTCGGAGTGTTCAGCCAGATGTCGACACCTGAAATCAGACGTTTTGCCAATGTCATGTTGTAGTTCTCCAAGAAAATAATCTTGCCAAGGAATTGCGGCATTCTTGAAATCTCTACGATTCGTTTGATGAGTCCTTGTCCTGCACCGTCGGCTGGGTGAGCCTTGCCGGCGAATACGAATTGCACAGGGAACTTCTCGTTGTTAACGATTTTAGCCAAACGGTCAAGGTCGGTAAACAGCAGGTGCGCACGTTTGTAAGTCGCAAAGCGGCGTGCGAAACCGATAATCAATGCGTTTGGATTGATTTTGTCCATGATGGAGACGATGCGTGAAGGGTCTCCCTGGTTCTTAAGCCATGTCTCTTTGAACTCGCGCTTAACGTAGTCGATAAACTTGTTTTTCAACGCAATGCGGATGTTCCAGATATCTTCTTCTTTGGCTTTCAGGATAGGAGCCCAAGTCATTTCGTCCGACTGAGTTTCCCAATAGTGCTCGCCGAAAGTCTTCTTGTAGAAATCTTTCCATTCAGAAGCAGCCCATGTTGGCATGTGCACACCGTTTGTCACATATGAAACGTGTGACTCTTCAGGAGCGTATCCTTTCCATACACCTTGGAACATGCGTTTTGACACTTCGCCGTGCAACCAGCTTACACCGTTGGATTCCTGGCAAGTGTTGAGTGCGAATACACTCATTGAGAACCGTTCGTTTGTGTCAGGGTTCTCACGGCCCATATTCATAAGGTCTGACCACGAAATGCCAAGTTTTGCAGGATATTCACCGAGGTATTTTCCGAAGAGGCTCTCTTCGAAATAGTCGTGTCCGGCAGGCACTGGAGTGTGTACAGTGTAGAGACCTGTGGCTTTAACCAATTCAAGTGCTACATCGAAGCTCAAATGGTCGTTCTGTACGTATTCAACAAGACGCTGGAGGTTGAGCAGGGCTGCGTGTCCCTCGTTGCAGTGATACAACTCTGTGTTGATGCCCAAAGCACGGAGCATCATGACGCCGCCGATACCGAGCAGGTATTCCTGTTTGATGCGGTTTTCCCAATCGCCACCATAAAGTTTGTGTGTGATTGGACGGTCGAACTCTGAGTTCTGGTTGTTGTCTGTGTCCAACAAGTAGAGTTTCACTCTACCCACATTCACTCTCCAAATGTTGCAGTAGATGTTGCGGCCTGGGTAAGGAACGGCAAGAACCATCGGAGTTCCGTCACTGTTGAGCACTTGCTCCACAGGAATTTGGTTGAAGTTCTGCGCTGGATATTCAGCAATCTGCTGTCCGTCCATTGAAAGAGACTGGTCGAAGTATCCATAGCGATACATGAATCCGACAGCAGTCAAGTTTACACAAGAGTCGGAAGCTTCTTTGATGTAGTCGCCGGCGAGGACACCAAGACCTCCAGAGTAGATTTTCAAAGCGCTGCAAAGACCATACTCCATACTGAAATAGGAGATTGAAGGCACATCCTTGCGGTATGGCTTCTTCATGTAGTCTTTGAATGCCTTGTGCACTTCATTGAGACGTGCGAGGAAGGCTTCGTCTTTAGCCAATTCCTGACAACGCTCCAGACTTAGTTTTTGCAATAACAAGACGGGGTTCTCATCCGTCTGCAACCATAGGTTAGGGTCAATGTCTTGAAAGAGATTTCGCGCCTCGCTGTTCCACGACCACCATACGTTGTGTGCCAATTCGTCAAGGCTCTTGAGCTTGGCTGGTAATTCTGCATGGATTGTGATGTCGCGCCATACAGGGGCATTTGTGTTGCTTACTTTCAATTTCATAGTTAAAATATTAAAATTAGAGGCACTATGCCAAATTGTGTTTATTGTTTTCTAAAGCCATTGTATAGGCTGTGTCGTAATATCTTATAAAGTCAGCCCAAGCTGTACCCTTTGAGGAGCTGATGGCTGCTTTTCTGATTTTCTTTGTCAAAGAGACATCGGCGGTCAGCAGATATTTGAGTTTCTCGGCAATGTCGTTGACTGCCATTTCGTAGTTCGAGTCTGACCGGTGGGTAACCTCGACGCCGCACTTGCTGAAGCCTCCTCCGAATGTGGACAGAATCCATTGCCCGAAGCCTGCAAGGTCGGTAGTGATTGTGGGTATTCCGAACGCCATGCTTTCGTGGGGAGTGTATCCCCAGGGCTCATAGTAGGATGCAAAAACGGCGGCGTCAAAGCCAATGAGCAAATCGTAATATTGCATATTGAAAATCCCGTCAGAACCATTGAGGTAGCAGGGCACGTAGATTGTGTCTACTTTGCTGTCCGCCGAATTATGCATTCCCAGATATTCCAATTTGTTGTATATTGCATCTGAGGAATAGTCATGAAGGTGGTGTGTTATGATGCAGTCTTCCAAAGCGCCTTGAGTCTCGCCTTTTTCCAAACGGCTTTTTAAATCTTCGCGCGCGCCGTTTTCCCATGCGGGAACCAGTATGAAGGCGATTGTCTGCCGATTCATGTCGTGGCCGTTGCGGAGGGCGTTTGTCGCATCGATAAACATGTCGAGACCTTTGTTGCGGAATTCATTGCGTCCGGCGGTGGCATATAGGAATGTGTCGTCGTCATAATGCTTTCCGGTCAGGGCTTCTGCCACTTGCAGCAATTTGGCGCGGGCTTTCTTTCTCTGCGCGGTGTATTTCTGACGTTCCGGCACAATTGAGAGCTCGAATCCATTCGGTGTGACAAGCGGCTTGATTTCAAGCAGCTGCTCGCATTCCCGGGCGGTTATGTCGCTTACGGTGGTGAAACAGTCTGCATTGTGAGCGGCTGTCTTTTCCAGTGAATGTTTCGACTGCATATTGAGCTCGGATGCCATCTGGTCTCCGTTGTAGCCGTTGAAGTAGTCGTAAAGGGGCTTCCCGTTGCCGCAGATGCTTCTTCCGATGCTTGTGGCATGTGTTGTGAAGACGGTCGCAATCTGTGGCGAGTTGGCTTTCAGATAGAGCAGTCCCATGCCGGTGGTCCACTCGTTGAACTGAGCGACAACACGGTCGTTTTTTTTCGCCAAGAATTTTGACAGGCTGTCAATTACTATGGCAGAGGCGATGGCAAACGCGCAGCCTTCGCCGTAGTCGCCGTAGGAGTGCAGCGAGTCGACTTTGAATTTCTCCCACATCAATGCGTAGAAATCATCCAATTTGGGGTAGACGCCGTCGAAATTGACAAGGATTGCAACCGGATTTCCCGGAACCATCCATCTTCCCACTCTGACAGATATGCCATAAGGAAGATTGGCGGACTGCCGCCAATTCTTAAGTAGTGCTTTTGATTCTTTAAAAAAAGGAGAGGGGTTTTGAGAAGTCCAAACGTCAGGACCGACAAAAATCATTTTGTCGCCTAACCGCTCATTCAAAACTTTTGCTTTTGATGATAATACTGTATATATTCCTCCAACTTTATTACAAACCTCCCAACTTGTCTCAAACAAGATGGTCGGGCTTACATTCTTATTAGACATATAAAAAACGTGACATCTATTTTGGCGCAAAGATAGCGATTTTATTTCTAAAACAGAAGAAATTAGAGTAAAACAACGATGTTGTCGGCGGTGATGTGTTGTAAAAAATGGATTGGGAGGGCTATTATTTCATAAAAACACATTACCTTTGTGTGGGAATCCCACAGACCGTCAATGATACTGGATTTTGCAGTGCCGTTGGTGTGGTTTGAGGTGCCTTTGTAAAAATAATAAAGAAAAACTGATGAACGAAGACGTTTTGAAAAAGTTGAAAAAAGACGAGGATGGGCTGGCTACATATGAATATATAGCCAACAACATCGGTAGTTGTGACGGTGATATGCCGGAATTGGTCGATAATATAATAAAAGTTGACCGCAACGGTCAGTTTATTGTAAGCACGGCTCGTTATCTGGCTGCGATTGACAAGGAGAAATATTCTGACAGCATATCCAAATTGCTTGACGCTTCTATAGAAAAGGATCGTGACAGAAAGTATATGCCGAGTTTGTTGGCAAGCATTTGGGGTGAGGATTATGTTGAGAAAGCGGAAGAGTTGAGTGCTTCCGACAATAATTTCCGACGTATATATAAAAGAGTGTACCCTAAGGGTTTCTGATTTGAAATCAGGTGTTTTAATGGCGGTGTTGGCGATGGCTCTTTTATGGATGCCGTTGTCGGGAGGTGCTGTCGAATCTTCAAAAAAAGAAAATAAGGCAATGAAAGTGCTGTTGAAAACGTCCGAGGGCGATGTCGTGATTCTTTTATCGGAATTGACTCCCGGACATCGTGATAATTTTGTGAAAAATGTAGAGGCCGGCGCATACGATGGTGTGCTGTTCCATAGGGTGATAAAGGATTTTATGGTTCAGACCGGCGATCCGACGTCGAAGACGGCGACACCGGATGCGGTTCTTGGCGCGAATGATTATGGCGAAGAGATTCCCGGTGAGTTTGTTCTCCCTGAATTGTTCCACAAGCGTGGCGCTGTTGCGGCTGCCCGCACGGGCGATGCTGTCAATCCGGAAAAGAAATCGTCTGGCTCGCAGTTCTACATTGTCACGGGAAAGGTGTATAATGAATCGGAGCTGGTGGCGATGGAAAAGTCGTTGCAGAACCAGCAAAAGCAATCGGTGTTTCAAGCGTTGGCAAAGGAGCATCGCGCGGAAATAATGGATTTGCGCAGAGCTCGTAACGCAGCGGGGCTGCAGGAGCTTCAAGACAGTCTGATTCAAGAAACGGAGGCCTCGTTGAAAGGAAAACTGTTCAAGTTTACTCCGGAACAGAAGTCGGTATATACTACTGTCGGTGGCACTCCGTTCTTGGATGGCGGATACAGTGTCTTTGGCGAGGTTGTTTCTGGAATGGATGTGGTCGACAAGATTCAATGCGTCGAGACAGCGCGCAACGACAGACCTAAGGAAGATGTCAGAATCCTGAAAGCTTCGGTGATTGAATGATAAAGACGTCGCGCTATCGGTTGGGCAATGGGCTGCAGGTTGTGCACAGCAGAAACTGTGCGACAGGAATGGCTGCGGTCAATTTGCTGTATCGTGTCGGGGCTAAAAACGAGTCGCCAGAATATACTGGGCTTGCGCATTTATGCGAGCATCTGATGTTTGGAGGCACTGCGGCTGTCCCTAAATTCGATTCTGTGATGGTGGAGGCCGGCGGTGACAACAATGCATGGACAAACAGCGACATCACCAACTATTATGACATCCTTCCTTTTGAAAACGTGGAAACGGCGTTTTGGGTGGAAGCCGACCGGATGCAGAATCTGTTGCTGTCTGACAAGTCGGTGGAAGTGCAGCGCAGCGTCGTGCAGGAGGAATTCAAGCAGCGCTGTCTGAATGCTCCGTATGGCGACGTCGGACACATTCTTCGCGAAATGGTCTATAAGGTGCATCC
>OLWC01000834.1_pt1 | contig 11900 bp, 12 predicted proteins | sample 1673911 | NCBI WGS metagenome assembly OLWC01 (sample SAMEA103958134, study PRJEB25191) | human gut metagenome
TCATCTTATTGGTTCATACTCCGGACTATGTGGAAGATGTTTCAGTAGCTAACACCGACCTTGCCCTGGCAGGACACACCCACGGCGGACAAGTCCGTGTCTTTGGAGTCGCCCCGGTGTTAAATTCTCATTACGGAAACCGCTTCTTAACCGGGCTGGCCTACAACACCGCAAAAATTCCCCTTATTATAACAAACGGAATCGGCACTTCACAACTCCCGATTCGCATTGGTGCACCGGCAGAAGTGGTAATGATAACGCTTCATCGGTTGGCGGAGTAGTATTGTAAATTTGTTTTTATATATTCCCAAGCTGCCGGATGCAGAAAATACCGTATATCTTTTCCTGTGTCCAGTGCTTTGCGAATAAATGTAGAACTGATCTCGAATACAGGTGAATGGACGAGGCGTACAGTTTCCGGCAATTCATCTTCTTTTACGGGGTAGTTGGGGCGGGGATAAATCAGAATGTTGTTCTCTTTTAGGATACGCTCCGACTGATACCAACGGTCGAAACGCGCCCAGTTGTCAGAGCCGATAATGAAATAGAAGTCCCGTTCGGGATAAGCAGCGCGTAGCTTTTCCAATGTATGCACGCTGTAAGAGGGACGTGGCAGGTGAAACTCGAAATCCGAAGCTTGAAAATGCGGATAACCGTTGATAGATAACTCCACCAATTTAAGACGCAGCCCGTCACTCCATAATTCGGACTGCGTTTTTAAGGGATTCTGTGGGCTGACCATAAACCAGATTTCGTCCAACCCTTCATATTCGCAAAGATAATTGGCCAAGGCAAGATGTCCGATATGAATCGGGTTGAAAGACCCACTGAATATTCCGGTTTTCAGTCGATGGCTTTTTTTCATTGGTTGCTTCCTTCCTTGTTATAAGCTACTTTTTCCATTGGATTGGTAACTGGTAACTCCCTTTTCCAACTTTAGTTTATTTCTCCAGAAACTCCTTAATCACTTTCAGCGTTTCGGCTTTGGCCGTTTCTAGGTTATCATTCATGATGATGCAGTCAAATTGCGGAGCGAAGCTCAATTCATATTCCGCTTTGGCGATGCGGCTTTCGATTACTTCCGGCGCATCTGTGCCGCGACCTTCCAGTCGGCAGCGCAGTTCATCTACCGAAGGCGGTTGGATAAATACCGACAATGCACGGTCACCGTAAAACTTCTTGATGTTGCATCCGCCTACTACATCTACATCAAACACCACATTCTGACCTTCTTTTAACTGTTTTTCCACCTGTTCTTTCAGTGTGCCGTAGTAACGGTCTTTATACACTTCCTCGTATTCTAGAAATTCGTTGTTCTCGATGCGGCTACGAAACTCTTCCGGAGTAAGGAAGAAATATTCCACCCCATGCTGTTCCGTTCCGCGTGGAGGACGGCTGGTGGCGGAGATAGAAAACGCAAGATTCAAATGCTGTGTCAGTAGATAGTTGATGATAGTAGATTTGCCCGAGCCTGACGGGGCGGAGAAAATAATTAATTTACCTGTCATGTGATTCTTTCTATTTGAAATTACATTACATTCAGTACCTGTTCCTTGATCTGTTCCAGTTCATCCTTCATCTGGACAACAATCTTCTGCATTTCCGCATGATTGGACTTGCTACCTAATGTGTTGATTTCCCGGCCCATTTCCTGTGAGATGATTGCCAAGGCGTTGTTTTTCTTCGTTTACATCCAATTTTTCGATATAATAAATCAATTCCTGTTCCAGACGGTTCTTGTCATAATCTACGCTCAACGTCTTTTCGAGTGCGTCCGTGATGCGTTCTTTCACCTTTTCTACCCGTTCTTTCTCATAAGGAGCGATCTTTTCGAGCAACAGCGAGATATTCGCAATCTTTTCGCGGAACTTCTTTTCCAGTGCGGCACCTTCCTGTTTGCGGAAATCTACCAGATGATTAATCGCTTCAAGCACCGTGGCGTGCACTACTTTCCATTCCTCTTCCGATAATTCCTGGATTTCCGTTTTCGTCATCACGTCCGGCATACGGAGCAACGTTTGAAACCAATCCGTAGGGACAGGAATGCCGATGTTTTCCGAGATAGCCTGAATTTGCTTGTAATAGCCTTCCACCAACACCTGGTTGATCGGAGTTGCGCTCTCCGCACTCTCTTTTTTTTCGATCCAGAGGCTGAAATCCACCTTTCCGCGCTCCAGTACTTTGGAGATCTCGTTGCGGATTTCTATCTCTTTTTCACGATAAGCCGGAGCGATGCGAATGGAAAGATCCATTGCTTTGCTGTTGAGCGACTTGATTTCTACGTTTATCTTTTTATCTGGAAGTTCGGCCGTAGCTTTGCCGTATCCTGTCATCGACTGTATCATAAACTTAAAGTTTTGTGCAAAAGTACATGAATATTTTAAGAATTGGAAATAATCATGTAAATTTGTATGTATATCTGATTATCAGAGACTTATGCGTACTGTTCTTAAAGTTGGTTCATATCTGTCCTAATAAACTAGTCGCAAATATAGCTATTTTCAATGATACATTTAAATAATAGTTGTAATAAAAGACTTTGATTGCAAAAAAATAATGCAAGAAGTATTAGGTTGATGAAATGTAAGCTCTGATCTATTTGGGGCCAAATAGAAATAGAGAGCGTAAGTAATCCAAATAATGAATTGGACTAGATTGTTGCGCTGGAAATAGTGTTAGCTAATATTGGCAGTGAAGCAGTCTCTATTCATAAATATAATAAAAAGGAGAAGAATATTGGGAAATGCCTACTTTTAATGATTCGGTTAAGCAGATTGGAAAGAGTGATGCAACTTCAAAGACAACAGTTTCACTGGTGAATGTGAGGGCAAAATTCTATAATGAAATTGATATCTCCAATGAAGTTTATACGTAGCTTATTAGGAGTAAATATAAAGATGACGTTAATGATAAAGAATAGTTTACTAAATAAGTGCTTTTTTTCAGTACGTAGATAATATGGTGTAATTATATTTTTTTCTTATATTTGGGGCGGTTCTCGGAAAATAGGGTACCATTTTTATTAATTTAAAAAATAATTATATGGAAAACGCAATTGGATGTATCGTAGGAAATGCATATACCTCCATGTTATCCTCCACAGGTAGACATCTTTCTTCTGCCATATGGGGGAAAGTTAGTTGTTTTGTTGCTGGTGCAGTTGCGGGAGCGGGTGTCACTTATTGTGTTATCAAAGGTAAGGAGATAAGAGAAAAATTGCTTACCCTTATGGTAGTTGATCCTAAGATTTCCAAGACATTCATTTTGGATAATCTTTCTCATAAAAGTTGGAAGCATGCAGGGAATATATATAAAATAAACAATTGTACTACAGTTCATATCAGGCTATCTGTTCCTGAGGATAACGGACGCTTTTCAAAAGGTAACAATATTGAGCCGTTGCATAAGTCTTCGGCAGAGCAGACCGTTGGTGCTTCTGATTTATTTGCCGGAGAAGTGCCTAAAGAGCATGACTTGTTTTCTTGCACCCAGCATCTTGAAACAATGTCTCCCCTTCCTAAAGAAAATGCGGCTGATGGACAGCGAACCAGTGAAGTTGTTATTTCTTATCCTGTCTTTTCTAATTCCACTTTTTGCCTTCCTCTGAGCAATGAGATTATTGGTAAATTGTTTAATGGAATGCGGGGTAAGTATTTTCATGAAAAGACATCTCTAGAATTGTTGACTTATGTGTTGACTGGCAGGGGTGAGAAGTCTGAGGGTACCATATCCATTGAATGGATTGCCTCTCCCAGGAGTTTCTCACTGTTCATTGGCATTGTATGTGCTCCATATCACAACAAATGGAAAATGGGCAAATCTCTCTTTACCGGGCGTATAAATAAGAATCCCTCATGTGATTTCTCTAGAATGACCGAACTGGGTTTAGTGGATGATAACAGGGTTTCTCCTGCACTAAAAAAGAATAACTATTTTGTAAGAGAGAAAGATAAGGACTTGAAATTCCTTCTTGTGTTTCTTTATGAACTCTTCTGAAACCATCATTCTGTATTGCTTTATCCACTCCTCTTGTCCCTTCCCAGACAAGGGGAGTTTTTGTTTCCTTGTAAATTATTCCAGCTATTTTCTTGCTATATTTCAGCTATTCTGTATAGCTCTGTTTTAGCTTTTATATATCTGAATATTAGCTTGCTACATCAAAGACAATGTCTATATTTGCCCCGTTTTCAAGCTTGATTACATTATTAAATATAATAAATATGAGAATGGAAAAAAGTATTTTAGATATCCTTGGTATGTCTTTATTCCAGACTACACTCTCTGATTTTTTGGAAGGTCTTAAATTCAGGATGCAGAAGAGTGGTAGCGGAGAAGTCAGGCCGGTAGCGACTTCTTTAAGTAATAAAGGATTGGTATACGGCACGTTCGGACTTGTCTTCGTTCTGGGGTGTTCGGTTTCGACAGCTCAACGCATAAAGAGTAGCGGTGTCATTGATGCAGCTATTTCCCAAAACGGTAAGGTCGTTGTAATTGATGTTGAGCGGGCTTTGGACATATTGAGAGTGTCAAATAAAAAATGGGGGCGCAAGTAGTCTCAGGTAATTAATCGGAATAGACAGTTTCGCTGGAAAATACGCCGGCTGTTTTCAACAGTGGAGCTGTCTGTTCATAAATCAAGAAAGAATCTATGAAAAGTCAATTGACCTTCAATGAAGTTCATATGTAGTTTAATAGGTATAAATTTATGGATGTAAAAGATAGCCTACTGTCAGGTGTGTCTTTGTATAACAGCTTGACTTCAAAAGGATTATTCCTTTGTTTTATTGCTTATATTTGCTCTCGAAAATTTAGAAAGTAACCACTAAAATCTTAGTAGATGGACAGAAATTGGAATCTGTAAATGGCGCAGTACTTCAAAATGATAAGAACGCTTTAGTAGAGTTTCCAAAAGCTGATAAGGAGGCTGAAAAAAAAATATTATAATTAACCCGGAGTGATTGCTGGTAGTACATGAGCACTCCATAAAATTAAATTATATGTTGAATAATATAGACATCAAGAAACTCTATGATACTGGAGGCAAATGCAAAGGTTTATCCGCGCTCCCTAGTATCCTAAAATTGGGTAGTAGATACTTAATTCTAAGTGTTGCTGGCTTTGGCCTTTGTTGCCTTCATCATAGGTACAAGAAGCAAATTGAACTAGATGAGGAGGTTTACGCGAACAATGCGGCACTTCAAATCAAGTTGAAACTTAATAATGTTCATATAAATAGTCTAATAAATAAAAGTAAATTACAAAAATGAGATTAATACCTGATTCAAACAACATTGCTCGAATCATCGAGATACCGGGAGTTAAGAAGACAACCGAATACCTTTTTATAGGGACAGGTTTCGCATTGGTTGCTTTAGGTTCTGTTTGTTATCTTATAACGGCGATTAAATCCCACGGTAGGATAAAGGAGCAGAATGATGTATTCGCAAACAAGCAGAGGGAGATTGAAATTGCTTCTTTATGTAAAATGCAAGAGAACGAACAATTTCACATTCATCGTATGCAGGAAGAGCGTAAGCGGATGTCAACAGGTACAAACTGGCAGAATATAAAGAGCGATAACTGTATAAAACGGAATAGGGGAAGCCTAGAGGTAGTAACAGATTTAAGATATTCTTGGAGAATCTTTCAACTAACGACCGGAGGTTTCCACTTACCGAAGAAGGTCCGGGTTGTGAGCCGAATTAATAAGATTAGAACTACTTTTAAAAGGAATCAGTTATGAACTATACAACAACAATCGCATCAGTACTTGGCATAACAGCCGCAGGTTTTATTAGTGTATGGGTCTGTGACCGATTTGTCAAGAGACGTAAGCAGACAAAAAAGATGTCTATCGTATTTGATGATGTGGTGAATGATATGGAAACAGCTATACTGTTACAAACGGCTATTTCTCAAAAACGTACGAGAACTAGGATTACGTCCGGTATGATCAGAAAATGGAATATGATGGCTAAAAAGGGAACGTCCCATAAACAGATTGCCGCCGAGTATGGTGTATCATTGGTTAGTGTAGACAGGTATTTGGCCAGGTCAGGTAGAAAGAAGACCGCCAAAACCGATAAGGCCTATTCCACAGTCCAGATGATTAACAGTGAAGTTAAAAATAACAGATTATTAATTAATAAACATGAGTTATGAGTAATAAAGTAAAGGCAATGTCCCACTCTATAATCGATGTAGGAGGTAAAGTTGGACTAGGGGGAGTTAGTGGACGCTACAAAGGTGCTGCTTCAACTCTTTGGAAAATTGGTGGTTGTCTTGTTATTGGTATAGGTGTAATTGGAATATACGTTTTACCCGAAATAAAGAGAAAGCTTGGACAGGTTAAGATTGACGAAGAGAAAAAGAAAAACGAACTTGAAAATGACAAGGCAAGGGAAGCGAGCAGACTTAAAATGGAAGAAAAAGATCATCAGTGTGATCTGGATATCAAAAAAGCGAAGGAGATCAGTCAGGTAAAGACTGATGAGATATCTAGGGTTATTACGATTCGTCAGGATTTTGGTCTTATGGGAAAAAAAACGGTTGGCGAACAAACGATAGATAAAGAACCTGCTCTTGGTGAGTGGTTACAATGGTTCGATACTCAGTTCCCCATGCCGGGTTACTCCGCTATTCCTCACATCAGCACTATTCTGAACGGTTGTCCTAGTGGCTTCAGGCCTGCCATGCTTCTACATCTGCTTGGAACTTATGGTGCACTCTGTTTCTCGAATGTGCGTGCGCAATATATGGACGGACGGTCTCATTCTCCCAGTTTGCAGGTTGTGATTGTAGGAGCGCAGGGTTCGGGAAAGAGTATCTTTAAAAATGTGTATGAACAGGATCTCTTTCATCGAGTGGTTATGGAGGACCGAGAGAAGGCCAGGAGTAACAAGCCTGACCAGATTATCCAAACGATAGGCAGCGAGATCTCAAAAGCAAGATTATTGGAGCTTGTAGCTGGTAATCATGATGTATACTTCTATTCGATGGAGACGGAGATCGATACCGTACGTCAATCTTTCGCCAAAGGTGGCGGACTTTCCAGTGACTTGTTACGTAAAGCATTCTCCAACGAGAGTATTTCTTTGGACAACAAGCATACCCGTAATGAATGTCGCGGTACATTTCTCGTGTATTTCAATTACACCTTCACCGGGACTCCCAAGGCTGTCAGACGTTTCTTTAAAGAGGAGGAGTATGAAGATGGAACCGCCTCACGTGTTTGTTTTTGTGCAATTCCCGAACTGGGTCATTCAATTCCGGAGTTTGACTTACCGGAGGGTGAAGAACTGGAGAAAATGCGTGACCGGATTGACAAGTGGCGTGAACAGTATTGCTTCAGAAGAACAAAAGAGGGTATTGATATTCCTGCCAACGAACACCGGACAGATCTCTCTTATGTATTCGGTACTCTGAAGCATTGGATCGAGAAACAGAAGGAGATGGGTGACGAGACAAGAAAAGAAGTTTCCCTTCGCATGGCCACTGTCGCCTTCCATGGTGCCATAGTGCTGCATATGCTCGCCGGTGAACCCGGGAAAGACGTTCCGAAGACATGTAGGGCGATTTGTAAGTTGACCGAATATCTTGCCAACCACTGCATGGAACGTTTTCTCTGCCAGTATTACAAGGGAGTGTACCCGAAGATGGGTATGCCAACCGAATCACGGCCGGGACGAAGATTAACAGACGAGGAAATTGACTGCTGGTATCCTTTGTGGAAAACTCTCGATGAAAATGGTAATCAGCTGGGTTATGGAAGGATAGCCAAACTGATTGGAGTGAGTAAGAATGATGTGAGAAATGCTTTTAGAAAGCATGAAAAAGAAATCGGATTGAGTTAATACAGATAAGGAGGACGCTACACACCGGTGTTCTCCTTTTTTTTAGGGGTGTAAATGCCGTTTCATAGGGGTGTAAATGCTGAATGTATGAGTATTTTATTAATTCAGCATATTATAACGAATAGCATTGTACATCAATTACTTATAAATGAAAAGACTATCTATCCTTATAGGGTGTAAAACGCTACACCCTAAATATGATAATGGACATGATGACAATAACTCATACGCTCTTAATCTAGTAGTCAAAATAGAGTTTGTCTTTTGTCGAGTAAAGTCTTCTTAATCTGATTTCCACACTAGTGTAGTTCAATAATAAACTTATATATCTTTACTTGTTTCGAAACAGCACTAAAGGTCCTTGCTCAGGTGTATATTAAGGTGTACTAACCGATTTTTAGTATATTATCAATGGCACTTTGAAAACACCTAAGATAACTATCGAAACTAATTTCTCCCGATACTCACTGAGGTTCCATTTTCATCAACTCCCTTTTGTATTATGAGCAACCGGGCTCTGCATTGAATGGTTGTTAAGAACTGATCTGTCCAGCCCACCTATGGCTTATTTACGAAAAGTATGGAAATCCGGACAGGTTATTGAAACAGGTACCGGTGGACGCTATACAGGAGGGGAATGCGCAATATGAAATATTTGTAGAAACAACAGAAAACCAATTCGGGAGATATCTTTTTAATCGTCCGAATACTAGTATGAATAATTATATAAAATTAAAAGAAAATTATGAATAAAAACAATAAAAAACAGCCGTTCGAAAAAGAGATCGACGGCAGAAAAATGAGATATTGTGGAATATATAATATCTGGGTAAACCGTGAAGGTACATATGCCTATAGGGAATATAAAGACCCAGCCTGGAACCATGCCTTGCAAATCCATACCCGCCCGGACGGAAGTAAATATCTGGATACGAAAAGCCATGGAGAAATACCTCTTGATGAAGCTGTAGCCATCTGTTTCAGTCCTATGCCCCGGGATGGCAGGAAATATGTACCGGTTCATAAGGATAATAATCCGGGCAATTGTCATGCCTTGAATCTTACATGGAAACAGGTCCCGAAGTATTCTCCGATCGACAAGGAAAGAAAGCTGGATAACGGACTGGTGGTACGGTCGGATGGTACCATACTTGATAAAAGGAAAAAACTGTTTGTAGTCACGGTAATCGGTGACAGCGATACGGATCGGCTGGTTTCTGTGGATCCTTACGTATGCTATTATCGTAAGAACCGTTATGGTTCTATTGACGAGAGACGTGCGCGTGTTGATGCTCTTATGGCGGAAGCCGAATTTGTAGCCGGTGATAACTCTCTGATGAGCAGGCCGCGGGTACTGCATAAGGATCAGGATTACCTGAATTACAACTCCTTCAATCTTGAATGGGCGGAAGAGGACAGTCCGGAGTATCAGGCTTATATGTGGCAGAAAAAGGAAGATATGGACCGGTTGACCATTCAGGAGAATCCGAATCATCCCAATCCCTTAATGAAACCTCTACATTAATGCCAGTTATAAAAAACATGTCTTATGGATGAGAAGACAACTATTTTCCGGAGAGCCGTGAAAAATATGATTCTGTTGGACTGTCGGGAATTATAAACTGGCTATTAGTTGATATGACAAGATTAGTCGGTCGTAGGACTGGAACTGTGTATCAAGTATTAAATAAATTATTAACGACGAACTTTTAAAAAATAACTAGTATGGCACTGAATAAAAGTACAGGGAATATGTATGCTTTCGTTTCACATACATATAACCCGTTGAAAGGTGAATGTGAACACTCCTGTGCGTATTGTTTTATGAGACGTAAACTTTTCCTGCCTCCCTTGCATCTGGAGCTGAAGGAATTGAAAGTGAATCTGGGTGAAGGCAACTTTATCTTTGTAGGCAGCAGTATGGATGAATGGGCAGCTAATGTCCCGTCAGAATGTGTTCACCCCAGCAGGAGAATATTGGTCGTAACTCACGATACGACATTGCTCTCCCCGAGCCGATAGCAAATGAGCTAAGGATGTTGAAAGCAAAATTGGAGAAATCTACCAAATTGAGGTTAAGGCGAATGCTTTGTGTTGGATGAGATAGATATGTGACGGATTTTTTATACTGAAAAAAGAAATCTTAGGAAAGTTCAGTGAATCGGAAATCTGTTGTATGGAAAGCTTTGGGAGTATAAAAAACAAGAATTAGTTATTAAAATAAGGTAAAGCAACAAGTTATTTCGATTATTGTATGTTCTGTAGTGAAGAAATAATGAAATGTGAATTATGGAGAGTGATTATTGTTAAATTCAGATAAAACGTTTTATTCAGATCATTCAATATCTATAAGTTTACGTTTGATTATAATTTATTTAGAGAAATAATTTTGTATGGCAACAGTAAAAGTAAAATTCCGTGCATCTTCCGTTGCTACGAAAGAAGGTACACTTTTCTATCAAGTGATTCATAAACGTATAGTAAGACAAATACATACCGGATACAAGTTGTTTCCTGCAGAATGGGATGCGATACATTCGGAGGTTATTCTACCTTCAGCAACCAGTGAAAGTCGAAGAGATTACTTGCTTTCTTTGAAGAATTCTCTGATGGAGGATAGTATAAGACTGAAGAATATTATTACTCGTCTTGAACGTTCAGGCATTGCTTATACTTCGGATAGTCTGGTGGAGCTTTATTGTGCATCCACAGAGAATAATGGTTTTGTATCCTTTACTCTAAATCTTATCAAAGAGTTAAATCAAGTCGGGAAACACCGTACTGCTGAAACTTATATGACTACATTAAACAGCTTCATACGTTTCCGTAAAGGGAAAGATGTCCTGTTGGAAGAAGTTGATTCCAGTTTGATGATGAAATATGAGAGCTTTTTAAAATCTACTGGTATTTGTCCGAATACCACCTCTTATTATATGCGGAATCTTCGGGCTATTTATAATCGTGCTGTGGAGAAGGACTTGACGGTTCAGCGAAGTCCTTTTAAATATGTATATACAGGGATAGACAAGACGGTTAAACGTGCTATTCCGTTAGAGGAGATTCGCCGTTTGAGGGAGCTTGATTTAACAAAGAGTCCTTCTCTGGCTTATGCAAGGGATATATTTATGTTTTCTTTTTACACGCGTGGTATGTCATTCATTGATATGGCTTTTTTGAGAAAGAAAGACTTGCAGAATGGTATTTTGTCTTATCGCCGACAGAAGACAGGGCAACAGTTGTTCATCAAATGGGAGAAGCCAATGCAAGAAATAATTAACAAGTATGATACTCAGGGGAGCCCTTACCTACTACCTATTATACGAGATATGGAAGTGGACGGAAGGAAACAGTATAAAAAAACTGCCCATTTGGTGAATCTAAAACTGAAGAGACTTGGGATGCAGTTAGGATTATCCATACCTTTAACTACATATGTTGCCCGCCACGCCTGGGCTAGTATTGCCAAAAGTAAAAATATCTCCTTGTCTGTTATCAGTGAAGCTATGGGACATGACTCGGAGAACACTACTCGCATTTATCTAGCCTCATTGGATGCTTCTTTGGTAGACAAGGCGAACAGTCTTATTCTTAAGTCATTGTAGAGATGAGATAATCTACAATATAGCCATGAAACTGTAAATCGGCAATATGTATCAAAGGATATGTATGGTTTACTGTTATTTTTTTTGCATATTAAAACTTTCCTAAAGCAAGGGTATAACAAAGTAAAACGGGAATTCGGAACGGTTTAATAGTCATTAATGATATCGCACTAGCTATTAAAGAGAAACTACAAGAAGGGATAATATTGATATAAGCTAAATATGTTTAGCAAAATATGGTTCTCTCTATAAGAGAAATACTAACGGGCACAAAGGTACGTAATTTATTGGAAATAATAGCATAAAACATATATAATCTTGGGTAATTGCTTCTTCTAGAGAAGGATTTACTTAACAGATGTTTAATCATTATCAATTATATAATGATTATAACTATCTGATATTTAAACTATTGAATTAAATATTACATCTTTTTATTTATCTT
>OLWC01000841.1_pt1 | contig 11765 bp, 8 predicted proteins | sample 1673911 | NCBI WGS metagenome assembly OLWC01 (sample SAMEA103958134, study PRJEB25191) | human gut metagenome
CCACGCCCCTGTCGGGCAGCACGATAGGCTGTCCGCCGCGGGCGGCGTTCACCGCCGTGAAGATGAAGCCGATGACCACTACCGTGATGAAACACACGGCCATGCGGTTCAGGAAGGCCATTTCCGGCTGCCATACCTTCAGGATTCCGTACAGGAGGGCATTAATGACGATACCCAGCCAACCGAAGATGCGCGGGCACTTGGGCACAAAGAAGCCGAAGAGGAACACGCACAGGGCGCCCGGGCTCAGGAAGCCCTGGAATTCCTGAATGAAGTTGAAGATGCCGCCAAAGGCCGGGCTGTCCAGGAACGGAGCAATGGTCAGGGCGATCACGGCGCACACCAGCAAACCAATCTTGCCGTAACCAGCTCCGTGGGCCCCGCATTTTTGCGCAGCTTGTTGTAAATATCCATCGTAAAGATGGTGGAAGCGGAATTCAGCATGGATGCCAGGGAAGACACCACCGCTCCAAAGAGGGCCGCAAGCACAAACCATGTCCAGCCCGTGCCGGGAAGCAACTTCCTGATCAACGTGCCGAAGGCGGAGTCATAGTCAAAGCCTACCAGCGTATCCGTCAGATAGTAGTTATCCGAGTTGTCCACGGCCGGCTTGATGATTTTGTTGTTAAGGGAAGCGATTTTTTCCACGAACGGGGCGCGTTCCGCCAGCGTAGTCTGGTCGTTGGCGGCATCCGCCTTCAAATCGGCGCAGGCCTGTTTCAAATTGGCCATAACATCTTCGCCCACCTTCATTACTTCCGCGTTATGAATGGCATGGGCACAGCCTTCCTCCACGTTTTCCACCAGGAAGCTGTCCGTAAGCTTGTAGATGACGGGGCGGCCCTTGACTGCGGCGGGATCTTCCGTCTTACGGATTTCCGCCGCGTATTTTACTTCCGCCTGTTCCTTCAGGTCATTGCGGTACAGGTTATAGGCCAGGATGCCGGGGACCACCACCACGAATGGGATGATGAGCTTGAGGAATGCGGCGAACACAATGCCCATCTGACCTTCCGCCAGGGATTTGGAAGCCAGCGTACGCTGCATGATGTACTGGTTGAGGCCCCAGTAAAAGAAGTTGGGAATCCACAGGCCCAGGCAAAGAGCCGTCCACGGGATTTCCGCATCATCCGCAGGACGGATCATGTGCAGCTTGCCGCCCACGGTATTTACGCCGCTGGCCGCGTCACCGGAGTTCAGCTCAAAAAAGCGCGTCACCCCATGCCAGAGGCTGTCCGAAGGATTCCCCAGGGAGGCGACCGTCGCGCCGGAATTGGCGGCGGCGGATTGAATCAAATGGTTCGGGTCTGCGCCGCTGAGCTCCGTCAGGGCAAAATAGGCCACCACGCCGCCGCCCACAATCAGGGCGGCACCCCAGAACAGGTCCGTCCAGGCGCAGGCTTTCAACCCGCCCACGAACACGTATACCGTGGCGCAGAAGGCAATGATAACGCAGCCGACGGTGATGTTGCCGAAGTCAATGCCCATGGCAGAGTATCCCGTGAAGAACACGGAAATCACCTTGGCGCCGGCGTAAATCACGCCCGCAGTCGGCACGCCTACCAGAATCAGCAGCGTGGCAATGGCCATCAGGGAACGGGCCAGCGTGTTATACCGGTATTCCAGGAATTCGGGAATCGTATATACGCCGCCTTTCAACAGCTTGGGGAGGAAGCAGAAGGCTACAACCACCAGCGTGATAGCGGCCAGCCATTCATACCCGGCAATGGCCATGCCCACCCAGTTGGCCGATTTGCCGGACATCCCCACAAACTGTTCCGTGGAAATGTTGGCGGCAATCAGGGAGAAACCCACCAGCCACCAGGTCAAACCGCGGCCGGCAAGGAAATAGTCCGAAGCTCCCTTGGCCTTCTTTTCCTCTTCCGTTTCTTCGGGGTCACGGCTCTTCCAGATGCCCAAGGCGATCACGCCCACCACGACCACGCAGAAGAGAATGACTTCCACCATGGAAAGAGGGGCCGTTTTAGGCTCCGCAGAGGCGGTCTGCTCAGCCTGTACAGCCTCTGCGGCGGGAGCCGCCGGCTGAATTTCCGCTGCCGGCTGGACTTCAACAGCGGGAGTCGCGGCCGGAGCGGCCAGGGCGGGCTGCGCATCAGCTGCCGTTGCAGGTACGGGACCCTCCTGGGCAGCTGCGCCCCACGTCATCAGGGCGAGCGCCCCGAATATGGTTGCTAGTGTTTTCATCATCAGTATGGATTAAGCTTGGTACAGAACACGGGCGCCTTCTCCGGCACGGGTTACAAGATACGTAGTTTCAATGCCCGTTTCCTGGCAGTAGCCGTCCAGAAGCTCCTGGGCCACCTTTTCCACGTCCTCCGTCTTCACCAGGGCCACAATGCATCCGCCAAACCCGCCGCCCGTCATGCGCGCGCCGTAAATGGAGGATGCGGAGGGAATGCGGTCACAAAGGGAAACAAGGGTATCCACCTCAGCACAGGAAACTTCATAGTCGTCCCGCAGGGAAGCATGGCTGCCGCGCATGGCTACGCCGGCCTCATCCCAATCACCGCGGGCAAGGGCGTTTGCAAAAGCGTTCACGCGCGCATTTTCTCCAATGACGTGGCGGGCGCGGCGATAGCGCACATCTCCAAGCTGTTCCCTGAAGGATTCCAGCAGCTCCAGCGTAGCTTCCCGCAGGGAGGGCACGCCCATGATGGAAGAAGCTTCCTCACACTGCTTGCGGCGCTGTCCATAAGCTCCGTCCGCCAGGGAATGCTTCACAGCGCTGTCCAGAACCAGCACGGAGACGGATTCATTGTTCATCGGAACCAGCTCATATTCCAGCGTGGCGCAATCCAGCTTGAGAGCCATGCCCTTCTTGCCGTTGGCGGAAATAAACTGGTCCATGATGCCGCAGGGGACGTTCACGAATTCATGTTCCACGGCCTGCCCGATGAGGGCGACTTCCTTGGGATCTATTTCAACGCCGGCAAAAGCGGCGAGCGCCGTACAGACGGCAACTTCAAGAGCGGCACTGGAGGAGAGGCCGCCGCCGCGGGGCACATTGCTGTCAATCAGCATATCCACAGGCCCGATTTCTATGCCGCGCCTGTGCAGGTTGGCCAAAACGCCGCGGACATAATTGGACCAGAACGGTTCGCCGGGAACCAAGGCGTCTTCCACCGCAATTTCATGGATCTGGTCACCCAGGGAACCGCAAAAGCGGTGTTTGCCCACGGGGGAGGGAGCCACAGCCACAACACAATGGTTATCAAGCGCCATAGGCATCACAAAACCGTTATTATAATCCGTGTGCTCACCAATAAGGTTCACACGTCCCGGTGCCGCTGCCACATGAGTAGGCGCCTGACCGAAATACTCGATGAAATACGGAGTCACCGTTTCTTTAGAGATTTCTCGCTGAACTAAATCCATAGTAGATTGATTCTGCCCCATCCCTTTCCGCACCTCAAGATTAAAGTCTCTGTCCGGCAATAATTTTCTTCATTTCCCACAAAATACACCAATTCCATCCCTCTCCCGAATTGCAGTATTCTTAAAACAGGCCTGTTCCACCGGACAGAGAACCCCAGCCGGATTCCAAATTCCCGGCAATAACGGCTGACGGCCTGCAATCCAGAGAGACCAGGAAGCTACTTTGCCCCACGGGCGAAAAGCACTGCCGGGACGGTTTTCAGAAGCAGTTTGATATCCAGCCACAGGGACCAGTTGTCAATATACTTCATATCCAATTCCACCAGCTTTTCAAATTCCCGGATGTTGCTGCGTCCGGCAATCTGCCAGTACCCCGTCACGCCGGGCAGCACGCTCAACCTGCGGCGGTGGGCATCGCTGGTAAAGGCTTCCGTTTCATAAACGGGCAGCGGGCGCGGGCCGACCAGGCTCATTTCCCCTTTCAGCACATTAATGAGCTGGGGAAGCTCGTCGATGCTGAATTTGCGCAGGAAGCGCCCGAAGGAGAAAATGCGAGGGTCGTGCTCCAGCTTAAAGATGGGGCCGTCCATGTCATTGCCGTACTGGGCTTTCACTTCATCCAGCCTTTTATCCGCATCCCGGTACATGGTGCGGAATTTCCACATGCCAAACTCCCGGCCATACAGCCCGGAACGTTTCTGGCGGTAAAAAACCGGGCCGCGATCCGACAGCTTGATTCCCACAGCCGCCAGCACCCACAGGGGTGACGTTCCCACCAGAAGCGCCAGCGCTCCCGTCCAGTCCAGCATTTTCTTCAACTGCCAGGAGGTGGTATAGGGAATGGGGGTGGATTTGTACACCAGCATTCTTGTTCCTCCAATCACGCCGAAATAGGTTTTATGCACGGCGGGCATGCTTACCACCATGCTCGCGTAAAAATCGACTCCCATCTTGCCGCACAGTTCCACCAGGCACCGCGCCACGGAAGAATCCACCTCCTCCGGCAGAAACACCACCTTGCTGACGCAGTTCTTAATCAGCAAATTCCTGACTACCGCACTGTCCACCTCTTCAGGCGCCATGACCAGCAACCCATTCCTGAAGTCCACATGATTGCTCTCCAGCGTCCTGCGGAATTCTTTCACATGGTCCGGAGTTCCCACCACCAGCGTAGGGGCTTCCTCCACCAGCCTTTTTTCCGCCCGGAACCGGCTGATACGCAGCCAGAGGGAACCCAGGAAGGTAAGCAGATACGCCAGGGACTGGACACCGACATCCGCGGAGAAGGGAACAAAGAACTTCCATATCATCACGCTTAACACCACAAAACAGGCATATGCCACCACAAACCGCCGGATGCTTTCCCAGAGCGTCTGGCAACGGTAGTAAACGCCGAACTGGTCACAGCACACATACAGCAGCAGAGACATCGTCAGCGGCGTCAGCACCAGCGTCCGCAGACGCCACGGTTCCGGAGCGACCCCATCCCATTGCCAGGACACAAATCCGACAACGAAGAAAACGACGAACGCAAGGACGAAAACAACAATCTTATTAATCCCGTAGGTAGTACGGTCTGCATTTTGAATCAGCATCGAGAGAATATGTAGATTAGTCGGCATTTAAAATGCTCCGTCCTCGTCTTTTTGTCAAATTGTTTGCTCACTTTGAGCCATGCCCGGCACGGAAGCCTGCCTCCCGGACGGCCTTCCCGCCTCCGGGCGGGCGGAAAGCCTAAAATGACGAGATACCGGCTTGCAAGAATCCGGCTCCCTGTGCATTGGTATACGCGTCAATCGACCGGACTGGTCACGCGCCTAGCCTGATCGCCCCCCTATCAGACCATGCATGGACCGTTGATCGGGGCATGGGGCCCCCTTACTCCTGGCTTTTCTCATGGCAGCGGAACGTCCCGGCGATCCTCCGGATGGAATTTACTGCACACAGCGATAAATCCGGCATGACACCAACATAATCACCAACTTAGCATATAAGTATGTCACAACACAACACACAGGGAAGACAGGGCCAGGGAGCCCGCCGCCGCTACAACAAGGGCGGACGCTCCTATGGCAATGACCGCCGCGATTCCAGCGGTTACCGTCCCAAGTACAGAAAAGAAGCGCCCGCCAAACTCTCCTTGTGGCAGCGTTTCCTAGGCCTCTTCGGCATTCGTCCGTCCAAGAATAACAAGCATGCGGCCAGGGATAAAGCCGCCGCCAAAACCAACACCCGCGTAGCCCGCAACAGGCAGGATCGCGTTTCCGCACCCAAACAGCCCGTCTCCAACCGCCGGCTTTATGTGGGCAATCTTTCCTATGAAGCTACGGAAAGCGACCTGGAGGACGTGTTCAAGGGCATCGGGGAAGTCAATTCCGTGGAAATCATTTACAACCCCCGCACCCACAAATCCAAGGGGTATGCTTTTGTGGAAATGAAGAAGATGGAAGACGCCATCCGTTCCGTGGACATTCTCCACAACCAGCCTTTCATGGGCCGCAATCTGCTGGTCAGCGGAGCCAATGAACGCCAGGAACAACCCCGGCAGCCCCGCGAAGACCGCGCGCCCAGGGAAGAACAGGATTCCATGGCGGAAGTGAAGGAAACCTCCACTCCCCTGCTCCAGCCGGAAGCTCCCGCTCCCCAGTCCCAGGAACAATAACCGTTTTACCATGCGGAAGCCGGCCTTTCTTCAAAGGCCGGCTTCCTGCATTTACGGAAAAGGGAACTCCAGGCAGCAACGAACGTGCAGCACGGCACGGGAGCCGCACCATCCAACAGCCCTTCCATCCGTAGGGTTTAAACCACTCCCCTGTCCGTCCCGGGGCGGCGGAACAGGCGTGCCTGCAAAGGCGGATTCTGAAAATATCACGGCAGCCCCCAGGCTCTGCGCAGGCGCAAATATTCCCTGGCGGGGAGCAGAATATAAAGGGGGTGTCTGGAAGGATCCAGCCATGCAATCATGGCCCTCAAATTTTCCTCGCTCATCGCGGTGCATCCGGCCGTAGGGGCTCCTCCGTCCCGGCGCCAGATATGGAAAAAAATGGAGGAACCCGCACCCGGCACGGGTTTCTGCCGTCCGTCTGCGGCATTATGCCGGATAAACAGTTTCAGACTGTGGGCGTAATCATTCAGCTTCATCTGCTGCTTGAACTCCCAAGGCGTGACGGGATCATGCTTCAGCACAAAGTGCTGGTTATACAGGGGAGAGGCAGGGTCATCCACCCACATGTCCCGCGGCGTAATGCGGCGGTACGGCATGGAACGCTTTTTCTGCGGCGCGGGAACAGTTCCATATACGCCCCCCAGTTCAAAAATTCCCGCGGGAGAGCGCAAGTCCCCCTCCTTCTTCACCGGCCCTCCGGTGGGAGGGAGGCTGACGCCCCTGCCCCAGACCAGACCGGATTTTCCCAGACGCGCCGGAAACGGCCCCTTCACCATCACCCAGCCCCGCGGCCCCTTCTCCAAAAGGCTCAACTGCACATGGGAACTATTCCACCCGTCCGCGGAACCTACAATCACCTGGCTGCAATCCGCAGGGAGCGCCGCAGCCGGAAAACAGAACGCCGCCAGCATGCACAAACACAGGTATACTGCCTTCATGAGCCGTAGCATAACGGCACCGTTCCGGAAGAAAAGCAATTACTCCGTCTCCGCAGGCGCGCCGTCCGGCGGAATCCACCCGCCTAGTTCAACGGAAGAACTTCTTCCAGCAGGGACTCAATTCCCTCCTTGGCAAACCGGGAATACAGATACAGCCTTTTGGCTTCCATGTATTTGCCCAGGGCAGACCCCACTTCTCCCGCATTCCTGCATTTTTCCGCATCATTCAGCAGATTCACCAGTGTGCTTGCCTTTGTCGTCAGGTCCAGATACCGGGCATTCAGCTCCTGGTCATTGATGAACAGTTCCTGGTCCCTGGAACGCAGCTGTTGAAGCTCCTCCCAGGCGCCGTATACGTCCTGCATGGCTTCACGCTGGCGCGCCGCACCCAGGGCACGCTCAATAACGGCCATTTTGCCCAGATCTTCCACAAACTGCTTCTGGAGCTCCGGATCATCCTTCACCAGAACGGCAAATTCATGCTGGTTGTCAAAAATGCGGCGATAATTCTTATTCCTGTGGAAACGCTTGAAATCCTCCAGAGCATGGGATTGCTGACCTGCGGCCATCATGGCGTTCCGCAGCGGAAGAAGACGGGGATTCTTCGGCCAGATTTCAATGGCGTTTTTCAGGCATTCCTCCAATTTGGCGCGGTCCCCCCTGGCCAGGGCTTCCTGCCCCTGGGAAATATAGGCGTCACTGGCGAATACGGCGGCGCTGATAGCGGACTCCGCACGGCCCGTACTGAAATCCCTGGAAGTCTTCTTAAGGTTCTCCACCAGGGAAAGGGCTTCTTCGTAATCTTTGCCGTTCATCAACTCGAACAACTTTTCCACGTCCCGTTTGAAGGCATACAGTTTTTGCTTCTTCTCATACGGAAACGTATTCACGGCGGGCATGAATTCCCCGATCAGGAGAGCTTCGTTCAGCCGTTCCAGCGCATCCACGTAATGATGGGAATCCACCAGGTTGTTCACGGCCTTCATGTGCCGGTCGGAGTCACGGGCCAGCTCCCGGGAAAGGTTGTCCAGGATAGCGACGGTGGGAGGAGCGCCCAGCGTACCGCTGAACATCTTGGCGGCATCGGAATTCTTATCCAGCCGCAGCTTGGTATCCCCGTCATTGAACAGGCGGCTATAAACGCCGCAGCCTATGGAAACATGGTCAAAACGCCGCTGGGCAAACAATTGAACCAGCGTAGACTGAAAAACAATCTTCGCTTCCGTCACCGTCAGAACCTGCTCACTTTCCAGCTTCAGCTTGCGGGCTTCCATCTCCACTACACGCTTTTCCAGATATTTGTAACGGGGGTTATTTTTGGCCGGATGATTGGTGGATGTTCCCTTTTTCCCGCCCTTCTGGCCGGAGGGCGCACCGGAAATCGTCGTCACGCCGCTTTCCATCAGGCTCATCTTCTGGGCGTTGCTGCGGATTTCCCTCTCCACCGCCTCAAGCATCTTCCCCTTGTTTTTTCCATTGCTCCTGGCCTGCCACGCGGTGTAAATGGCTTGGCAGAGAGCGTCGGAAACGCCTCCGTCCAGCGGGTTGCTGGAAGCGGCGGTCAACAGGTCCACTACCTGCCGCACCACATTATCCGCCACCAGTTTTTCCTTGCGCATGGAGAGCGTTTCGTGGAGCTTTTCAAAAATTTTCTGATATTCCTTCGCATCTTCCGTACTTTCCTCCGGCTGGCTCAGGTACTTGTTGAAACGCGCTTCAATCTCCCGGAAACTGCCCATATTCAACGTCGTTCCGTTGATGGTCACCGTGCCGTCCTGAGGGTTCAGGAAAGGAAGCTCATTGCCGTACAGGGACTTGGCATCCCCCTGCCTGGAAGGCTGGTAGGCATTCGGCTGAACGGCGGGAGGGGAGGCAGGGGACGCGGCAGGCGCCCCGCCGGCTGCAGGAGGGTTGTACATCATCTGCCCCAGGGCGGGAACCGCGCAGGCCAGGGTCATCAAAAAACAGCATTTCATAGGACGAGGGAGATTGTTTATTTAGGCTGAATGGATGTAGCTACGCACACGCCGCGCACCTTCGGATTGATATCTTTCACCCGGAACTCTATCCTGTATTGCTGGTCCCGGTTGATGTTCAGTCCGTTCCTGGCCTCAGCGGAAACACAGACGGGAATAATGTACTCACGCCCGGAGGCGTCTTTGTACAAGAAGGCAATAAGCTCGGACTCGCCGCGCGGAAAACGGTCAATCACCGTTCCGTCCAGTGCATAGTTGTTATTGGAAAGCTGGGAGGCGTTCGCCGCCAGAATGTCCAGAGGTATATCCGACCCGGCCTGCGGCTTCTCCCCGGCTCGGAACATGACAATCCCCACAATAACGGCCAGCACAAAAACCGCCGCCCCGACCGTCAAAACCAGTGCGGATGATGAGGAACTTTTCTTTTTTGCTGCACGCCGTCTCGCCATAATTTCTGATGGAAAAAGTATATAACGTACTTCCCGCAAGCGCACGCATTAAATTAAAGCTCCCAGCGCGAACGGCGGATTCCCGCGTAGGCGGCCGCAATGCCGCACGCAACATGCAAGCCCAGAACAATATAGCAAACCAGGGAGGGAGTCAGGTCCGTATCCAGCACATTCTTGACGGCGTAATATACGTCGTCCTTCAGGGCGGAGATGCTGCCGGACCACGCCCAGTACGCGGAAATGAAGGGGCGTATGAAACCCTCCGCATATTCCGGAAGCGCCAGCACCGCTCCGGAGAGAGGAAGCTGGAAACCCACCAGATAAATGCTCAGCAGGGAAGCCTGGTCCGCACTCCGGGCCAGGGCGGAAATGCCCAGGCATACAAAAGTCATGGCGGCGTTCGCCAAAATCAGGAACAGCAGATGCGTCAGGCCGCCGCCACGGTCCCAGAAAAAATCCACAAAGGCAAACATCCAGACGGATTGCACCAGCACCAGAACGCTCAGATAGGACAGCTTGCTCGCCAGGTAGGCGGAAGGCCTCATGCCCGCATACTTTTCCTTTTCCATGACGGCGCGTTCACCGGCCACCTCGCGGGCGGCATTGTTGGACCCCATCAGCCCCAGCAAAATCACCTCAAACATGATGATGCCGGAGACGGCGGACCCCGTTTTCATGTTCAGCTGCTGGGCTTCCATATCCTTCTGGACAGTCTGGACATCCTGCGTGGCGGAAAGCCCCACGATTTGCCCGGAGCCCTTGTCCGTAAACATGGCTACCAGCACGGGAAACAGCAGCACCATGACCAATTGAAGAACCAACTGGGAACGGTCGCGGAAAAAGATGCGCCAGCGCCGCCCCAGCAGACAAAAGAACTGGGTGAAGAATCCGGGAACTTCCGGAATGTTTTCCTCCACGGCCTTTTCCCGTTCCGTTCCGGATTCTCCGGAGGCCCCCTCCTTCTCCGCCTCCGCAGGACGGACGGCATCCGGATCCGGCAGTTCCCCGGAAAGAATTTTCTTCTCCCTTTCCTGTTCCAGACGGGAATAATAGGAATCCCGGTGCTTGCTCCAGGACCGGCTCCAGGAAGGGCCTTCACGATCCTGGAGCTTCGGGTAAATCTCCTCCAGCGAGGAAACGCCGAAGTAATGCAGCATGGTTTTCGGAGAACCGTGGTAAGCCACGCAGCCCTGGTGCATGACCAGGATGGAATCATACCTGTCCAGATGGGAAAGGCTGTGCGTGACGGAAATGACGATGCGGCCTTCCGAACGGGAGATTTCATGCAGGAGGAACACGATATCGTGTTCCGACCTGGGATCCAGTCCGGACGTCACCTCATCGCAAATCAGCAGCCGGGGATTGGATACCAGTTCCATGGCCAGCGCCAGGCGCCTTTTCTGGCCGCCGGAAAGAATTTTCACATCCCGGTCCGTAATCCCCTCCATTCCCGTTACCTCCAGGGCATTGTCAATGCTGTCGTCCAAATCGTCCACGGAATTGAACCGGCAACGGAGCCTGGCGGCGCTCTCCACATTCTCATCCACGCTCAGCTGGTCATAGGCAATGCTGAACTGGGGAACGAACCCGATTTCCGAAGGTTCAAAGTCTTCTTCAGCCAAATCATGGCCATTCCAGAAAAAACGCCCGCCCGTTTCCGCAACCATGCCTGCAATCGCCTTCAATAAGGTCGTCTTTCCGCAGCCGGAAGGACCAACGACCGCCATAAAATGACCGCGAGGGACATTAAAACTGACATTGTCCAATAATTTCAAAGGACCATCCGGTGTTTCTATCTCATACGTAATGCCGTCCGCCTGCAACATGGTTCTTTTACTTTAACGTATCAACTTCCGCATCATCAAGGAAAATCGGGCATTTGCACTCTATCCCGCCAGCAACGGAGAACATGCTCTCCGGAAACCTTCCCTGCCAGCCGCGGGAACGCTCCCGCGGTCAGGCTCCTCCTGCCCCCGCTCATCTCGGCATCCCCCGCGGCCGTATCCGTGCCGCAAACCGGGCTGCACGGAATTCCCCCGAAAAACCGGATGGACAGACACAGCCCTCCCGAAAGGGAGGTTTGAAGCCTCCGGGAGCGTTCATTTCATCATCTTCCAAACCGCCAGCCGTTTTCAAAACGGAAAATCCGCATCCCCCACCGGATCCACAGCTTTGTCCTCAAACTTTTTAACAGCTTTCTGCTGGGGATTTACGGCACGGACCACCAGCGCCCGGGGGGGCATTTCCCGCCGCCTTCCGAACTCGCATTTTTCCTCGCACAGATCGCAGGAGTTCCGGCGTTCGCGTTCCTCAGGCCGTTCCGCGGTAACGGGACAGGCGT
>OLWC01000845.1_pt1 | contig 11736 bp, 9 predicted proteins | sample 1673911 | NCBI WGS metagenome assembly OLWC01 (sample SAMEA103958134, study PRJEB25191) | human gut metagenome
AAGGACAGGAATTCACCTTTACCGAAGAGAAGGCCCGTAGAAAGCTGATTAGTCAGGTTGTTGCCGAAAATCAACTGTTCTTTTCTGTAGCATGTACCATGAATGACGTTGCCTGCTCCAAAGCTATGACTTGGTTCCGGGAGAAAATCTATTTTTCAAGAGACTATTCGGATATTCCCCGGCAGCTGCTCGAATATTCGAACGACTCTAATATGCTGAAAGCGATTTCCAATTATGCGAAGGCTGCAGATGTTGGTGTCGAAGATATGAAATTCGAAATCAATAGTAAAGAAATTAACGAAGAAGCTGATTTGCCTGCAAACATTCCCGAAGAGGTTAAAGCTGCACTTGTACAGTTCATGCATGTGCTTTCGGAAACCTCTAACAATTCGGAAACTCACCTCAAGATGGGGCAGGTTAACGCAACATCTATGCATCAAGGCCAAAACAAGGACGGAACAAGCCATATGTTTTCGATGGAGCTGGCAGACGAGTCTGATGGCACAAGAAAACTGATGGCCATTGCTCCCGCGATTGAGTCCGTGCTGTCAAAGGGCGGCCTTTTGCTGGTAGATGAAATCGAAAAAGAACTGCATCCTGCTCTGGTAGAGTTTATTGTTGCCAAATTCCAGAGCAAAAAGACAAACCCGAATGGAGCACAAATTGTCTTTACGACACACAACACCGACCTGTTGAGCATGGAGCTGCTGCGTAAAGACCAACTCTACTTTGTTGATAAGAACAAAGATGATGGGGTTTCGGAATTGTACAGCATCAGTGACTTCTCAACACGAACGACAGAGAACATTCGCAAAGGATACCTTCTCGGTAAATATGGAGCAACTCCCAATGTTGAAATTGAGGAGGTTGAATAATGGCTCGCAAGCTGAAGAAATCCAAGGTCAGTCTAATGAGTGTGACGATTCGTCCGGGCTTTGCGACGATTCCGTTTGCGTGAACTACTCGGCAATTGAATTGCCGAGGATTCCCGCGCCGTTATCCTAAAAATGTCAGATTACTTCTCATGGCTTTCCCGGGCTCCGAAAATGTCGTTCCCATCGAGATAAATGAAAGGCTTTTCATGCTCGTTGAATCCGTTGATGGCAACGAAACCGAGTTGCTTAACTTTGAGTTCTTTGATAGCCTCTACTTGCTGGGCCTCGTGATGAATCTCATCCAGAGTCATGGGCTGGGCATAGTACTTTGCTTCGAAAATCTCATAGCCATCAGCAAACTCTAAAGCAACATCGAATTCACCGTTCGTGCGGTGGACTGGGTCATCGTAATAGTAGCTGCCAATGTTGCGTACACCTTTCAACTTTCCAGAACGGACCTGCAAGCTGAAATAGTCACGGCAGATGCCTTCAAAACGTCGGGAGATAAAGTCTGTCAGAACGGGACTGATGTACTCGTCATAGAATGCCTTGGCTCCTAGCACTTGGAGTGCGCTACTGTTCTTATATACAAAGGTGAAGTAGAATCTCAGAAGATTGTCGTTGATTTCAAAAGCAGACTTTTTATTGTCGTTCAGCCTGTTAATGGGATTATTTCGGGAAAGAATCTCTAAGTCAAGCAGGGGCTTGATTTGCTTTGCGAGGTTGCCGGTCTTCCTCGCATCCAGTTTATCTTCGATTTCGGTATAGCGCTTCTTCCCATTTCCAATGACAGAAAAGATACGTTCTGCATTGATGCTTACCGAGTAGTCCGAAAGCAGCAGTTGGCTGGCATATAGATACACTGCGCTCGTAGGATTGAGAACGGTGTTGATAATATTTTCTCGGAGAGTGGCTTCAGGGTTTAGTACTTGATTAACAAATGGGGAACCGCCAAAAACGGCATAATGGCCAACTTTGTCGTAGGGCGTTTTGTCAGGATAGAACTTAGCAGCGTCAAGATAGCTTAACTCATTCAACTTAATTGTGACAGCAAACCGACCGTATAGAGCGTTCTTCTCCTGCAATGTATCCTTCATGATACCGATGTGAGAACCGGAAAGAATGAGTTCGATGTTAGAGAGTCGGTTGTCGATAATGCTCTGGAAGATGGAATCAACCGCAGCGGAGTCTGTCATGGATTTGAGATAGGGGTACTCATCGATGACGACAACAATCTTTTGGGGCAGCGCATTGAGATAAGTGAATACATCCTGCAGCGCGTTAAAGCTCAGTGGCACAGGCAGAACCTTGGCACGAACAAGTTCCTGCACGAAGCCATTGATGTTGTCCTGCATCGTGCCTTTCAAACATTCGAAGTATACCTTCTGATACTGGCAGCCCTCAAGTGCATTTCGAATGAGAGTAGTCTTTCCAACTCGGCGCTTGCCGTAAACCATAATGGCCTTTCCGATATAATCTTCCTGCAAAAGAGCAAGCTCTTTCTCGCGGCCAATAAACATAGTACACCTCCAACAACACTGAATCGGATTTCACTGAATTTATTTTCAGCATTATTTTACCATACAGACGCACGAAAATCAAATGTTAATCTAGCTGAAACGAGCAGAGAAAAAGAGCAGGCTCATCTTTGACAATGAACCTGCTCTAAAAAGTACCAATAGCCTACCGTGCTGCGCCAACACATGACGCTTACCTCGAATATGGAACATCAATAGGACTTACTTTTGATATGATTCTGGTGTACGACATATGCAAAGCGAATGCAAGACTGTTCTGAAAAAAAGAAGTTCAATTTTTTTGCCAAAATGTGCGATATCACTACAATTAAAGGCAAAGAAGGTGAAACGATGAAACCAACAGTTAAGTTATTCCTGGCACTTGCAGAGGAACAGGAACGCCCCATTCACATTGCACTTTTTTGACGTTAGTGCTGAGGTCCTCACTAATTTTCTATCATTCATTTGAAAAAGAAGGCAAGAAAGTATGTGCCACAAAGGAGAATTGTTGTTCGAGGGGACGAATTTTAAGTCTTTTTTTAAGCAAGACTTGATAATCGAACGTGCTTTTCTGGAATATGATGAGATTCCGTTGCTGTGTGCGTGCCTGGATGAAGAGGGAAACCGCTACTTTTGTAATTGTACCGAATTCCGCACATATGAGAAATGGGCTATATATCCAGTAAATACTCTTCAACTTATGAAGATGGTAAAAAATGAGGTCACTTTGGACAATGCTTTTGATTCGTCTGCAACTGTATATGTCTTTACCATTGATTTGGAAAACGAGAGTGAAAAGTTCGAAAAAAAGACAGTATCTGAGTTAACGAAATATGACAGATTGCCAGACAATATATATTTGACTTCGCATCCAAATCGACTCGAAAAATATGCGAATAGCCTTCAAGCTATTTATGAATGTTAAAGGTGGTGAACGAAATGACTCTAACAAATGAACCCGACGGGGAATTTGAAGTGGAAGTTGTAGGACATGTTGAACCAAACTTCCTCATTTGCCGCGCTTGGCATATGCTGGCACTGTATTGCAGGTTAAATGATGAGCAGAGTGAGTATTATCGCAATGCATACCGAGGATTGATGAATATCGTGTTCGAAAAGAATGAGTATGTAAGATTCTTCAACATAAATCCATGCATGGCTTTTTCTCCAGCGGTAAGCTTCGATAAGCAGGGAACTTGCTATTTGTGTCTGGTGGAGCCATCCTCTGATAATTCTTTCCAGGAAATGCAAGAAATTGTCAGGAAGGTTCTTGAGATAGACAGCTTGATTCAAACGGATACGGAATGCACAGCATCCGATATGCGAAACGCTATCCTCAACTACCAGCTAGTGAAACGCCTAAACGAGACTAAAGAGCCCTTGCTAAAGAAAGAACCCGAGCGGCATACTGATGCTTCGCGCTATGACAAAGTGTACGTCTCGAATATCACTTCAGATAAAGTCGTGGCGGAAGACATTATTCCTGGTGGACTGCACGAATGCGTTTGTGATGTCAGGCAAAGCACTGGCGAGGAAAGCAAACAAAAACGACACTCATTCTTTCCGGAACAGTATGCTGAAATCATGCAGTACGGGTACTATTTTGTTCCGGTTGAGGACTGAAAGAATTTTGAATTACGCAGTATTTCGGTATCAGATAACTCATTTTCTTTGCGGTAGCAAAAACTTATTTCTGGGTGTTCTTTCCCGATTAAGTTATACAAGGACGGTCTGAGCAGTATTGTTTTGGCGGTATTCTCTGGCGTACGGTAGATTTGGTTTCCATCTGCCTTTTTTCCGTTACTTCTTGTTTTATAACAACAGTAGCCTTCTTCTTTGTCCCGCTCTTGAATGCTCCTCAAAACTTCCTCCTTATATATTTCTGGTATTTGGGTGTATTGTGCAGGAGTGGAGTGGTTAAGAGCATCAAACAACATTTGCAGTGCTCTTCCAGATTGACCATTTGCATTTATTTCAAAGTAATCGAAAATCACTGAATTTGCAGCGTCGAAACCATTAGCATTTACCTGTACTCTCAATATCCTTTGATTATCTTGTTCATCAATGAAGGTTATTCTAGCTCCATAATAAGTACTTCCTTCATTAAGCTGTCTTAAATCTTCGAAAAGCACGATATAGTTATGATGATTGAAAGTGAAAGGAAATGCTGTAATGTACATTCCGTTTTCAGATAAACTTCTTCTCAATTCTTTAACATGTGGTAAAGGTAAAGGCATTATTTTCGCTCCTTTTGAGTAATATGTTCTATTATATACCACATATTTGATGTTTTACCGGATGCTGTTTTATTTCGTCATAATCAATAAAAGTATTTGTTGCTTTTTGTTAATCATGGAATTGACTTTGCAAAACACTGTCGGTAAAATAAAGGTATTCGATAGACCGCATTAACAATCTGTGAACTTTTTGGGGTTCGTATTGTGTGATTACCACATAGATGGTATTATGCAATTGTACAGAAGGATAGGTGGCATAGAGTCCACGGCATCGTCGATGACGAAATCCAAAGCTGCGTAGGGCTGACGTCGAACCTATTAGTGTAATGTGGCCCCGGCACTAGACGCCGGGATGTAAAGGAGAAACTGAATATGAAACGTAAGACTATCATTTTAGCAGTGGTAGCAGCCGCTGCGATGGCGATTACCCTGGTAGGGTGCGGCGTGAAAATCACGAACATCGCGGTTCCGGAGTCTGCGATGGTGGAGAAGGGTGAAAGTATTACCCTGCCCGTTGTGTACGGCACCGACGATGCTCCGGCCGTGACCCCCGAAACTGCTGCAACCGGTGAAAGTGCTGAAACTGACGAAAAGCTCGCTAAAGCAGCAAGTAAACTGACGGTCGAATGGACTTCTTCCGATGAGAGCGTTGCGACTGTTGATGCGACTGGCATGGTGGTTGCTGTCTCTGCAGGTAAAGCTGACATCACTGCAAGCGTCACGGATTCTGAGATGAGTGCTGTCTGCAAGGTTACGGTTAAAGTGGCCGCGAAAGACATCACCGTTCCCGACAACCTTGACGTCAAGCTCAACGATGGAAACGAAACCACTGTCGAGGCAACTGTAAGCCCGGCTGATGCCACCGATGTGAAGGTGAGTTACGCTTCTACTGATGAGGCGGTGGCCACCGTCGATAAAGACGGCAGGGTTCAGGTCTTGCAGCCTGGTGAATGCGACATCACCACGACCCTCATGCAGGATGGCGAAAAGGTCACCGAGAAGACGACTCATGTGAAAGCATTCTATGAGGTTGAAAGCATCACGCTCGACTCCAACGAAGGCAAGTTGACGGTTGGTAACTCTCACACCATTAAGGCAACGGTCGCTCCCGAAGAGGTTGCTGCCGAAACTACCATCGAGTGGTCGTCCAGCAACGAGAAGGTCGCTACCGTCGATTCCAATGGGAAGGTAACTGCCGTTTCCTCCGGGAATGCAACCATCACCGCAACTGCTGGTGAGGAAAGTGCCAACTACGAAGTGACGGTTGAACAGCCGAAGAAGGTCACGACCAGCAACAAGACTTATAAAAGCAGCAGTTCCAGCAACAGTTCTGCTGCTGTGACGCCTTCCAACCCGGCACCTGTTGCCCCAGCTCCCGCACAGCCTGACCCGGCACCGGTACAGCCTGACCCTCAGCCGGAACAGCCCAGTAATCCTGAGCCTGCACAGCCGTCTCAGCCGAGTGGTGGAGATTCTAACACTGACTGGTGGGGCACAGTGATTCCTGGTGAGGCTGATAAGAGTTGTCCGCCAGAAGATGTGGGTATTCTCTGTTGATGCAATTCTTGTAAAACAATAACCAATCATAAATAACCAGCAACTCGTAGAGGGGAAAAAGCCTTCTGCGAGTTTGCTTTTTAGGAAAGCTATATCTATATCATAAACTCAAGGGGGACGGTTCCTATTTACATGATTTATTGACATAGTTTTTTCTTTTCATAGCATTATAGCATCAAAAAGGGACGGCATAGTCGCCAGTGGCGATCTGTACCGTCCTTTTTTGACGCGAATGTTTTTTCAAAACCGTTCGCTCATAATATCGTAGAAAACAGGGGTGACCTAACAAATCGTTATACTACCTCAAATATGTTAACTCGTCATTTGACGTGTTAACATCAAAGCAAAACTGGCCGCTTGCGGCCCGAATTTTGAAACAAAAAACCGGGGGCTTTTTTGGCTCCCGGTATTTTTCATTTTGCAATCATCATCATGTCGCAGTCAGCACATTTTATGCGGACGACTTTGGTTGCCCTTACACTGTTGCCACAGCAGGGGCAAACATACTTGATGCTGTGGCTGTTGGGGTTGTTCCCTGTCGGCTTGTCGGTGTTGTCACCCGTACCTTTGCCGCGTGGGATGTAAGCGCCTTCGATGCGGTTCATATTGATATCTTCCCACCCTTGTTCCAAAATGAACTCGCACAGTGCGTCAGTCGGCTCGGTGATGCTCCATCCGATACGCGGGTCATAGCTGATTTTAAGGTCGCGGGCCTCGGCAGCTTCCTTGAACTTTTTATTGTGGTACTGACCGCCGCGACTGCAATCCTGTATACCGTTTTGGAGGTTCCAAAGATGTACACACTCATGCAGGGTGGTTGCCACCACGTTTTCTATGGGCCGTGCAAGCGTCCCAGCGCCAATGTTAAGCTCGTGGCGGGTCGTGTCACCGCGCTGCCATGCCTTGGCTACAGTAACGTGTCCGTAGGCCCTGGGTGTGCTCTGTATCGTAATGATAGGTTCCTCCAACTCGCCGTTGAAATATTTCGCATTCAGTGCGCGGAAAATTTTTTCAAGGTATCCAGCGGTCCGGGATGTTTTGACGGTCTCTTTCATTTTTGCGTCCTCACTTTCGTTTTCCCAATCTTTGCTCACGTTATCCCTTCGGGATAAGGGGTTGCGGGTTGTTCCGCGATTAGCGGAAAAAAGTGAGGTTGGATAATTGTCAAGGGGATTGTGGAATACCGCAGCTAATTTTTTAGCAAGGATATGCCGCAAAAGCTCCTTTACAATTTTCCAATCCGCAATTTTATAATTTTAAGGGGAACAACAAAAAACAAAACACAGGAGCATCACGGTTACAATTTGTTCCGCGGCACCCCTGTGTTCCCATGTTACAGGTCTTGCTTTTATTTTAAAAGTGTGGTACGATTGTGGTACTTGCAAAAAGGAATATAAAAAAGCCCCTAATTTCAAACGTATCAACGTTAAAAATCAGGAGCTAAATTTGGTGACCCGTACGGGAATCGAACCCATGTTACAGCCGTGAAAGGGCCGTGTCTTAACCGCTTGACCAACGGGCCTAAGAGATACAGGATTTTGCTAAAACAGCAAGCAACTTACCAGTCACGACTGCAACCGCCCCCCAAGTATTTTAGCGAAACCCTGCATTGATGGTAGCGGTAACTGGATTTGAACCGGTGACACTTCGGGTATGAACCGAATGCTCTAGCCAACTGAGCTATACCGCCATGTGGTGTGCATCTCAAACGGTGCTCCATTAGTATACGGGTTTCGGCACCATTTGTCAAGCATTTTTTTGAATTTTTTCAAAAAGTTTTTTTCCCTTTTCTGCGCCGGCAGTGCTGCGGCACAAATAGCGCAGCCATGGTCTTTGCAGGCATCAGCTGGCAGCCATTCCCGGTGTTGTTCCGATTTTTGTTCCTGCATTATACAACAATAGCGCAATAAAGTGCAGTACAAAATTCTTCATTTTTTCAGGTTTCACCCGGTTTGTTCATTTTATTTTAAGCTACGAAACTTTTTGCGGATTTTTCGCATTTAATATATTGACATAGTAGTACCCCAGTGTTAAAATAAGTTAAAAATCGGCGTTCGTTAAAAGTGTGTCGAAGATGAATCATCCGTAACTTTAAGGAGAACACTCGCTATGAAATATTCTTGGCAGCGCCAGATTATTCTGGAAACCATTCAAGAGCATAAAGAGCATCTTTCTGCGCAGCAGATTTACGGTTATGCCCGTGAGCGCTGCCCTCATATCAGCCTGGGCACGGTGTACCGCAACCTGAACACCTTGGCTGATAACGATATGATCGGCCGCGTTGGCATGATCAGCGGTGCCGAATGCTTTGACTGGGACCCCAACTCCCATGAGCATTTTTACTGCCGCAAGTGCCACAAGATCATTAACCTTGATCTGCCGGAAGGCGAGCTGAACGCCCTGATCAAAAATGTTCCCGACCTGCGTATTGAAGGCCACTGCCTGACCGTGACCGGCGTTTGCGCCGAATGTGCCAGCAAAGAATAACTTTGCCGGGACAAAGCGCCACTGTCCTGCCCTTGCAGGATCAATCCTTCCAACTTGTCATCATCTTTTCCTCTCCGCTCTTCCCCGTTTTTGTGGGGAAGAGCTTTTTTGTACCCTTTGGCACTTTTCTGCATCCTTTTTCAACTGCGATATGCGGGCTTCATGCGGCAAATATTCAATTTTATGAATAAAAATGCAAATAGTCCGTTTCGTTTTTTCCCTTTTCGCCGCAAAATGCAAGCTCTAGAACAAAGTTATCTCTATAAGTTGAAATTTCCTTGTGCAATATGCCGTGTTGCAATTTGTTGCAGGGCGTGTATAATAAGAAGCATGAAATGAATAAATATTCAGCCGCTTCGGCGGATAGAATTTTGAAAGAGGGCAGTTCTTATGAAAAAGAAAAAGGAAGATATTAAAAAGGTTGTTCTGGCTTACTCCGGCGGTCTGGATACCTCCATCATCATTCCCTGGCTGAAAGAGAACTACAACAACTGCGAAGTTGTTGCTGTTTCCGGCGACGTTGGCCAGGGCACTGAGCTGGACGGCCTGGAAGAAAAGGCCCTCAAGACCGGCGCTTCCAAGCTGTACGTTCTGGACCTGAAGAAAGATTACGTTGAGAACTACATCTGGCCCTGCCTGAAAGCCGATGCCAAGTACGAAGAGTACCTGCTGGGCACCTCTCATGCTCGTCCGTGCATCGCAAAGGCACTGGCTGAGATTGCTAAGAAAGAGAATGCCGATGCCATCTGCCATGGCTGCACCGGCAAGGGCAACGACCAGGTTCGTTTTGAGCTGACCCTGAAAGCACTGGCCCCCGAAATGGCCATCATCGCCCCGTGGCGTGAGTGGGACATCAAGAGCCGTGACGAAGAGATCGATTACGCCGAGGCACACAACATTCCCCTGCGTATCAACCGTGAGACCAACTACTCCAAGGACAAGAACCTGTGGCATCTGAGCCACGAGGGTCTGGACCTCGAAAAGCCCTCTCTGGAGCCGCAGTACAACAAGCCCGGCTTCCTGGAGCTGGGTGTTTCCCCGGAGCAGGCACCGGATACCCCGTCCTATGTTACCATCCACTTTGAGAAGGGCATTCCCACCGCTGTGGACGGCAAGGAGATGGACGGTGTTGCCCTGATTGAGTACCTGAACAAGATCGGCGGCGAGAATGGCATTGGCCAGCTGGATATCGTTGAGAACCGTCTTGTTGGTATGAAGGCTCGTGGCGTTTATGAAACTCCGGGCGGTACAATCCTCTATGCTGCTCATGCAAAGCTTGAGGAAATCTGCCTTGACAAGGACACACTCCACTACAAGCAAAATGTTGCAAACGCTTTTGCAGAGCTCGTTTATGACGGCAAGTGGTACACACCTCTCCGTGAGGCTCTCTCAGCTTTCGTTGACAGCACTCAGGAGTATGTAACAGGTGATGTAAAACTTAAACTCTATAAGGGCAACATCATTGATGCAGGCGTAACAAGCCCGTATTCACTCTATGACGAGGAAATTGCTACTTTTGACGAAGATCAGGTTTATGACCAGAACGACAGTGCAGGCTTCATCAACCTCTTTGGTCTTCCAATCAAGGTTCGTGCAAAGAAAGGCCTTATCAAATAATTAAATCTTTGATTTGCATACATAATCGGGGGCAGGGAATTTCTCTGCCCCGATAAGTGTTTATTACACCTTTTTATTTTTTACGGTATTTGTCGGTTGAAAAATATTCTGCGATTACTTGCGGACGTCTAATGAACGCCCCTACAGGTTAACCCAACATTAATAACAAGGTGTAAATAAATATTTAAAACCAAAAGCAACAAAGTGCTTTACAACGGCTAAACATAGCTTTGGAAAGGACGCTTCAAAAAGGAGCTTTCAAAAACCACTAACGATTTTAACAGCTCGATTTCATTCGACAGCAGAATGTATAAAGAAGACATCGAGGGCAGCATTGCCCACGCAACAATGCTTGGCAGATGCGGCATTATTAAAGAAGAAGAGGCAAACGATATCGTAAAAGGTCTTAAAGGCATTCTTGCGGATATTGAAAACGGTACTCTGCACATTGATATGGAGGCTGAGGACATTCACACCTTTATCGAGGGTGAGCTTACCAAAAGAATCGGCGACAACGGCAAAAGACTTCACACTTCAAGAAGCCGTAACGATCAGGTTGCAGTTGACATCAAGCTTTACCTCAAAAAAGAGGTTGTCAATGTAAAAAATCTCGTTGTAGGTCTTATTAAGGTTATTGCCGACAAGGCTGAAAAGTACAGCGAAACCGTTATGCCCGGTTATACTCACCTCCAGAGAGCACAGCCGATTACCTTCGGACATCATCTCCTTGCTTACGGCGAAATGCTTTTGAGAGATGTTTCAAGACTTGAAGACTGCCTTAAAAGAATGGATGAAATGCCACTCGGTCCATGCGCGCTTGCAGGCACAACATATCCGATTGACAGAACAATCACAGCCGAACTCCTAGGCTTTGACAGAATTACAAACAACTCTCTTGACGGTGTTTCCGACAGAGATTACTGCATCGAATTTGCATCGGTGCTTTCGATAATAATGGTTCACCTCTCAAGATTTTCAGAGGAAATCATTATGTGGTGCAGTTGGGAATTTAAATTCATTGAACTTGATGACGCTTTTTCAACAGGATCATCAATTATGCCGCAGAAAAAGAACCCCGATATTGCAGAGCTTGTTCGTGGTAAGAGCGGCAGAGTTTTCGGTGACAATATGACGCTCCTCACAATTATGAAAGGTACTGCACTTGCATACAACAAGGATATGCAGGAGGACAAGGAAGCTATCTTTGACGCACTCGACACGGTTAAAATGTGCCTCACAGCCTTTACTCCCATGCTCGACACAATGCGTGTCATTCCCGAAAATATGAGAAAAGCTGCAGCAGGCGGTTTCATCAACGCAACAGACTGTGCCGACTGGCTCACAAAGAACGGTGTTCCGTTCAGAGATGCCTACAAGGCAACAGGCGAACTCGTTGCAAGATGTATTGAACTCGGTACAGACCTCGAAAATCTTCCAATGGACGAA